>Ga0256404_1012292_pt1 | contig 11166 bp, 14 predicted proteins | sample RumenRJG_01DNA_FD_185990 | JGI IMG/M metagenome (GOLD analysis project Ga0256404, IMG submission 185990) | Bovine rumen microbial communities from Lethbridge, Alberta, Canada - RJG_01 | ecosystem: Host-associated > Mammals > Digestive system > Stomach > Rumen | place: Canada: Alberta | collected...
GCCTTCGCCCGTATAAGTAATGTTTATTGTTATCATATTTGTTGCCCTATTCAATCACAAACCGTCAGCGCTTAGCGCAACATCTTCTCCATACCGATTTCGTCATCCCAGCTCCTGCCGTTTGGATAGAAACCAAGTTTCTCATAGAGACTCTTTGCTGCCTCGTCGCCCTCAATATAACAAAGCTCAACCTTGTCGAACTTTCCGTCTTCCTTCATCTTTTCAAGAATCAACTCCATTGCCTTAATGCCATATCCTCTTCGCTGATAACGCTGATCAATAAATAATTGACTGAACTCATATGTCTCCCACTCATCAGCATCACAGTACATAGCCATTCCTACCGGAACATCGTCATCATAAATGTAGAATACCTGACTCCGACTATCTCTATATGCATATGCCCTCGCAAGCATTCCTACGCGGTCTAGGACATATTCCTTCTGGTCGTCGCTGACATTAAGGTTAATCCGCCAATTATCCGGCGTAACTGTTTCCAAACGAATCATATTTCCCTCCATTGATAGCTATACTCCATACCAAAATCGTGGTCGTCCGCTTCACCGCTTAGGTAGTTGTACCCTTCCTTCGATACAATGCGGAACCCACATTTTTCATGCGTCTTAAGCGAAGCAACGTTCCTTTTGCTAACACAACTGCAAAGCCTAAACTGCCCGTTTTCCTTGAACGCCTCGACAACCCCCGTAAGAAGCATCGCTCCGTATCCTTTTCTTCTGCAATCCGGACGCGTCTCCAGCGCCTCCATATAATACAGGTCATCTTGAATTATGCAAGTTCTTAGCGCACTTACCCAGATGCCGTCTATATCCAGGATCCAGTATATCGCATCTGACTTGCTGAAAAAATCAGTCTTTAGGAAATTCAGAAATCCTGCCTCTACCTTTTGGACAGCGATACTTTTATCTTCCTCATCAGGAAAAAAGTACTCCGTATTTTCATAATTGCCTTCGGCGTACACATCCATCAGCTTTCTTGTGTCCAGTTCCTGGTATTCTGTTATTTTTATCACCATCTTCTCTCCAACAAATTTGAGACTTCTTTTGTCTGACTCTTTCCATAGCCTCTATTCCATACTCCTAAGCACTGCACGCTGCATTCGTTTCATCAGTTCTTTGTGCTCGACTATTAGATTGTACACCGCATCCTCTGATAGAACTCCGCGTTTAATCTCAGAAGGTATGAACCCCGCCTCATCTGCCTCGAAGTCATCCAGCCAGGCTGAACTTCCGTAGTAGTCCTCAAGCTTATAATACTTCTTCTCCATTTTCTCATACTTTTCTAAGGCGAGCGACAACTCCTTTACCGTAAGCGCCGTCTCACCCAAATACGATTCCATTCTCTTGATTCGATTCAATTGTTTGCTGTCCGCTTGCTTGACGTTCACTTTTGCCATAACGTTAGCCTTCCTTTTGTCGCAATTCGGTTGCATTGTTTTCTCAATATCAATCCTGTCATCAGAAATTCTTTTCCTGAACATCGCTCCAATTTTTGTTCTCGCACCAATAAACTTTTCTATCCGTTACATCAAACACCATGGATACCACCGTGGGACAGACGTCCTGCGCAACGGCTTTTAAAATATCAAAGCAGTCGTCCACGTCAAAGTCTTTCTGCGCATCATTAAGCATTGATTCTGCCACATGATATCTGTCCCATCCCATCCACGGGTGCTGCTCGGAATCCTGCTTGTATGGTGAGAAATTTGTTAGAATCTTGTAATCCGGTTTCTCGTAGTACTCATGCCCCTGCCCCGGGATGATATGGAGCACATTGCCATCCGCATCGGAAAGCGCAGACATAAAAGTCACCCCCGGAATGCTGAATACGGGTCTCTCGTCAGCAATCTTCTTGATCTCCTGCAAAGTCTTTTTCTGCAACAGGAGGTCAATATCAAGCATGATGACATTTTCGCCATCACATGTAGGATTGCTCCTGGAATCATGCGGCCAGCAGGTCGGCATGCCAACAAAATCTCCTCGGTTATTGGCACCAAAGAGCGGCATCCATCCCTCAGTCGCATCGTTCACTTCTATAAATACACCCATGTCCGATGGGCTGACTCTATATTCCATATCCAAAAGATCCAAGTTCCATCCAACAATCGTCTTCTTTTTATTCACAACTATACTGGTACACATAAACTCCTCGCTTTTCTTATCATCGAGCTATCATTTCATGCTTACTCGCTTTTCCAATTCAAAGCAACTATGATCCTTAGGGTAGTTCTCCAACGTTCCTCTTATGGAGTAGCCGTTCTTCTCAAAGAACCCAACATTCCAATCTCCCGCGTCCGTAAGCATTATATATGTTCCGTATTTCTTGGCTTCCTCCTCAGCTTCCTTCAGAAGATAAGAACCGAGACCTCGCTTTCGATATGCTTCTTCTACCCAAATGACATCGATACAATACGCGTTCCAATCACTTGCCATGCCTGATATCCCCGCAATCAGGTTTCCGGCATCGTCCACTATTTTTTTGTTGATCATAATCTCATCGTGCTCGCTCGGCACATTTATTTCATTGAAATGGGTAAGCTCACCATGGATCCTTCTCGCTTCTTCCTTTCCTCCTATTTCGACTTTGTATATCGATGCTGCGCTGTTATGTGAAGGCACGTAGTCCGTTATGCCCTTGTCCAGCCATTTCATCATCGACCAGCCCTCGTGGCCCTTTGGAAAATCTTTGTTCACTGTGAATACTTTATAGCCATGCTTTTCATAAAAAGGTTTGGCCATAAAATCAATGGTGGCGAGAGTCATGAGCCGGCATCCTTTTTCTGATGCTTTGCGCTCCGCTTCGCGAAGAATCATGGAGCCAAGCCCTTCTCCGCGACACTTTTCATCTGTCCAAAGTGTAGCGAGTAAAGCCCGTCCCCACATGCAAATGTTAACGATGCCCCCTGCAATTAGGTTGTCCTTTTCACCCTTAACGCAAAGAACAATCTCCTCCTGCTCAGGCGTGCCCGGTTCGGACGGCACCGTGGCCTCGAGATACTCTTCCAGTTTTTTAGAGATAAGATCAACCTCTTCTTCTGATAATTCTTTTATTTCGTATTCCATAATTGTATCCTATTAATCTATATGCTCGTTAATCACTATACTCGTTGAAATTTTGATTTGCTTACCTCATAAACCCACATATACCGTATTTGGAATACTCGTGGAGACCAAGTGATTTATAAAAAGTCTTCGTCTTTTCTGTATCGTCCGTAGCAAGCGCTATTTGGCGAACATGTTCATATCGGTGCAGCACCTCTTTGAGCAAAGCGGTGCCTATACCTTTTCTTTGATGCTCCGGGAAGACTAGGATATCTTGTATAAAGACTATCGTCGATGCATCGCCAACAACTCTGATTATGCCCTCCAAAGATTCACCTTCATAGGCGCCGAGAACCAGAAGCGAATTTTCAAATCCGCGCCTAAGCGCATCCAAGTCATCGGTATATGCGGTCCAACCTACCGACTCATATAATTCTGCGATTTCGCTTGCGTTATAAGTTTTGTACTCTTTGATCTGCATTATTGATCGCCTCCCGTCACGTAATACGTCAAGTCGCGCGCTTCCCCAAGGTATTCAAATTCCTTTTCAGAGAAATGGCTGTATTTCATGCCACACTTCTCCATGACGCGAGCGGATGCATCATTACCCGTGAAGTAAGATGCGTACACTTTATTAACGCCCTTCTCCTCCGCTAAGAACTTTAGGAATGCCTGTACCGCCTCTGTGGCGTATCCTTTGTTCCAATAGTCGGCTCCTATGCCATAGCCAATCTCACAGCCCACTGGCTCATCAAAGTACAAGATGATTCCGATTAGCCTTCCAGTACCCTTTAGGCGTATAGCAAACAAATCCTCTCGCCCCAGGTATTTCGAAAAGTCAAAAGCCTCAAGAGACTCCGCATATTGACATACAAAAGTCTCCAGCACCTTCTTGTTGTTGGATATATTTCTAAAGTAGTCCTCTTTATCCGTCTCTTTTAGATAATCAATAATTAATCTTTCAGTTTCCATAGTCTATTTATTCATCAAACCGGAATTTGCCCGAATCCATAGGCAGAATTACATTTGCTCATTTATCTCATCGAGCAAATGAATTGTTTTATAAGTCTTGTTGCAGGTTTTGCATTGCCAGTCGCAATCTTTTCATCTTCATCCTACTATTGCAACTCCAAAGTAGCAAAGCACACTCTTCTTATACCTTGATTCATAATCACAACGACAAAATCGCATCAAGCATATCGTCCACAGAGAATCTCTCGTCGATAACAAAGCACGGAACGTCGCACTCGGCGCAATCTTCCATGAATCCTGCGCTGCACGCGATAAGTCTTTCTATATCCAGCTCATCATCAAGGCGCTTTTCAATTACATTCGCAAAGCCCTCTATATCTGATAAGTGAGTTCGGATATATGACTCCGACATGACGATAAAAATGCCTTTGATGTGCGATAGATATTCCTCGCTAAAACTTTCTTTCCACTCTGCGGGTATATAGCATCCCTCGATAATCATGTTTTGATTATTCTCAATGGCAGTCTTGATAATCTCAACAACAAATGGCCACATCCAGTATCGCATCTCAAGATCGTCTTCCACGGTCAAATCTGTCATGCCCGTGCGAATAAATCCCATCTTGAGATGGTCTAGTGAGGTATATGGATATCCTGTTTTCTCCATAAGTTTCTGTGCCAACAATGTCTTACCGACATGCGAACTGCCACCGATTAAATAAATCATTACTCTACCTCTGCTATGCGCGCTGCACCCAGCAGGCACACCACTGTGTTACATTGCGTTCTGCAAGCGCGCCTCTACGCATCAAACTTTGTCATAAGAAGGCGCTCGGTTTCTATTTCTGCTTTGTACGGATAGCTCGCTGCAACTTTATTGAATCGCGACTTTATGCGCTCGGCTTCTTTGTCGTCTCCGCGCACCTTGGCTGCCGCGTACGTTGTGCGGAGGACGCTCGGATAATTCTTCATCGCTTTTACAAAGGATTTCATCTTCTTATCATCTAGCACGGTCATGTCCGCATCCGCGCCCCTCTCCAGCAAGTCTATATAGAGACCGTCCAGTCTAATTAGCGATTCGGTGATTCCGTTCAGGCAGCACTCCTCCGAAAGTAGCTTATCTACCATAGCCTTTGCTCCATCAAAGTCGCCTTGTTCCATAAGCACGTTCTCCTGCACACCAAGGAGCGGCGAAACCATCGTGTTCTTCAGGTCTGCATTTTCCGAAAGAGTAAGCCACTCCGGATCGATATCCGATAGATGCACACCCTCCATCTGCTTAGCGTTAATCTTGAGGGTCGCCCAGAACGTCTTAAGTGCATCCTTGTCTTTGCTGAGATTGAGCGCGTTATGTCCGTCGTTGGTCACCATATTCGTCTGCATTGGTATTCCATTGTTCATGGTAATAGTCACGCCAAGCACCATCATTGAAGTGAAAAAGAAAGCCAAATATCCTGACGGTCTGATTGCAAGATGCAAAAGGCCAAATATCAGGACCAGAATCATGTTAACAATAATCCCACCTAAGTTATAGAGCACATAAGGGTAGTTGCCGTCATTATAATCCGGTGGCGACATCAGGCACTGCCCGCCCGTTCCCGCGAGTGAATAGCGCTTGAGCTTATACCTTCCATCTTCCCTAACGAGTATCAAACTGCCCACACGGAACGAAACATAATCATATCCGCTCAAAAGCCCAAAGATCAAATGCCCCGCCTCGTGCAGAATCAAATGAATGTATAGCGAAATAAATACTATCGCGAGCATGAGTAACGGATACACGCCTTCCTCCGCGTGCCTGAACATAAAAAGCACGACCATGATTCCCACCATGGCACCCGACAGCATCATTATTATATTTGGAAATAAGTTTTTTAGTTTCGTCATTCTTCTTCATCCATCCCATCAAACTCGCTTATCGCTACTTCCTGTTCTTCATCATCTTCTTCATCCATCCTGTAAAACTCATTTATCGCCGCCTGCGCGTCTTGCGAGATGTGCTTTCTTATCAATCGGTCCCTGTCGCTCAGTATCGCAAGCATTTCGTCCGCGACCTCCTCCATCGGAAGCGTGTCGCGCGCGGAAATATACCCTATCATTCTGTTTGCAGTGAACTCGGTGTGAAGCTCTCTGGAAATGATTTCCGCAAATCCCTTAGGGTAGCCCTTTTCTATCATTAAGTTAAACAGCTTTTCTGATTTCATGCTCTGAATTCCACTTAACCCTTGCGCCTGCTCCATGCGTTGGTTTTACTTAACCCTTACACCTGTTCCACGCGCCACGATTATTTTCCGTCCGGAAAGCTCGTGAAGCAACCTTTCTCAACCTCCGGATACCCGTACTTCTCTTTGGCATCGGCGATTGCCCTTATCATAAAACTCATATTTCTCGCGAGGTTTCGCATTACCTGAAGGCCTTCCAAATCCTTCTTTACGTCTTCTGCGGTGAATCCATGCACCTGATTCCAATATGTAGATGACGCCACCGGCATTCCGCTGATTGTAAAATATTTATTAAGCACATCAAAGCTTGCGGTGTTCCCGCCTCTTCTGCAGCTCACAACAGATGCGCCAACCTTCATATGCTTTGAGAAATGTGAGCTATAAAAAAGCCTATCGAGCAAAGCAATCAGTGTACCGTTCGGCGAAGAATAATAGACCGGGCTTCCGAGCACAAGACCGTCAGCCTCTTCAAACTTTGCCGCCACCTCGTTTACCATATCGTCAAAAACGCATTTGCCAAGTTCTACACATTTATTACACGATATACATCCACGTATATCTTTTGACCCCACCTGAATAATTTCAGTCTCAACACCCTCGGAATCAAACACTTTTATCATCTCGTCAAGCGCTGTAGCTGTGCAGCCATTCTGATGCGGGCTGCCGTTTAAAATAAGAACTTTACTCATTTCTTGTCCCTCCATCTTCTGCCATTATTATAAACCATATTCGCCGCATTTCTTTTAATATTTTCTTGCGATGTAAAAAACTCGGGCCCTGCAATCTCGCAGAGCCCAAGCAAGGAATTATGGTGGATCAAAGGGCATCCGCCCTATATCCGCTATTGATTTGAACTGGCATCTTACAGTAAGCGCTGTAGCGACTGCCACTAACACGAGAACGATCCAAACGAATATATTGTTCTCATCGCCCGTGATTGGATTATCGCTTCTGGATGTCAATGAAGGTGCTCCTGGCTGCGGATCGGTCTTGAAAAAAGCCCCTTGCCATATAGGAAGGGGCTAATTATCATTGGATTTTCAATCAAAGTCCGGATTTAGGCACCGATTCCAAATCCCAGCTCCAAAATCAGCTTAATCATAAATACGGTGAGTACAACTATGAGTACAGGCTTTACAATTGCTGCGCCGCTCTTCTCAAAGCGCGTTGCTCCGAGATAGTTCCCGGCAACGTTAAATAGGCCTGCAATCAGTCCGAGCTGTATCAATACTTGGCCATTCATGAGATACACGATAAGCGCCGAAAGGTTGGTGGTGAAATTGATGACCTTTGAAAGTCCGTTTGCTTTGTTTAATTCCAATCCTGCAAGAGCTGTGAGAAGAAGAATCATAAACATCCCTGCGCCCGGTCCATAGAAACCGTCGTATGCTCCGATAATAAGAGCTGTTGCTCCGCTTAAGATAAAAGTTGCTACCTTGGATCGCTCTTCGTTCTTCGGGAACAAATTCTTCTTTGTCAAAACATAAATCGCAGTAAGCGGAATAACGATTAGCATTATTATCTTAAATGTTTTTGCAGGTATCGCCAAAGCAATATTGGCTCCGATTGCAGAACCAATAAACGCACATGGGACGCAAATAAGAGCAAGCTTCCACGGAACAAAACCGTCTCTTGCATATTTTGCGGTTGCGACACCTGTTCCCATGATGGAACTCAGTTTATTGGTTGCCACACAATTATGCACAGGAAGCCCTGCTATCATATACGCCGGAAGCGCCACAAGTCCACCGCCACCGGCAACTGCATCTATAAAGCCCGCTATAAAAGAGAGCGGGCATATTATGAGATACTTAATTAATAACTCCATATTACAGTTTCATTGTGAGTGAGATCTTTCCCTTCTCTTTATCTATGGAAAGAATCCTTACTTTAACATTATCGCCTACTGACACAACATCCATTGGATGTTTAACAAAGCTATTGCTGAGCTGCGATATATGCACGAGCCCATCTTGCTTTACGCCGATATCCACAAAGGCACCAAAATCCACTACGTTCCTTACTGTGCCCGACATTTCCATGCCTTCCTTGAGATCCTCAAAGGATCTTACGTCGCTCCTGAATACGACCTCGGGCGCATCTTCACGCGGGTCTCTTCCGGGCTTTTTCATTTCGTCCAGTATATCCTTTAATGTAGGCACACCTATGGCGATATCACCCGCGAGCTTCTCAATGCTGTCTTCTTTTTTTATAGAAGGATATGCAAATAATATTCTTTCATAGATATCCTGAACTCCGCCGCCCTTGATATCGTCTCCTGTGATTCCGGCTTTTCCCATCATCTTCTTGGCGGCCGCATAAGATTCAGGATGTACTCCCGTCTGGTCAAGCGGTTCATCTCCTCCGCTTATCCTTAAGAATCCGGCGCACTGTTCATAAGCCTTAGGGCCGAGTTTCTCCACCTTAAGAAGTTCTTTTCTGTTTTTGAAACGGCCCTTCTCTTCTCTGTACTTAACTATATTCTTTGCTACAGGAGAACTGATTCCGGCAACATAAGAAAGAAGCGATGGTGATGCGGTATTAAGATCGACGCCGACTCTATTTACGCAATCCTCTACCACGCCGGAGAGCGCACCGTCCAGTTTCTTTTGGTTCATATCATGCTGATACTGGCCGACACCGATATGCTTTGGATCTATCTTTACGAGCTCTGCTAGCGGATCCTGAAGTCTTCTTCCGAGAGACATGGCGCCTCTAGTTGTAACATCAAGGTCAGGATACTCCTCTGTCGCGAGCTTTGATGCGGAATAGATTGATGCGCCCGCTTCGTTTACTATTGTATAAACCACATCGTAGGAATTCTTTTTTAGGAATCCTGCAACAACTTCTTCTGTTTCTCTTGATGCTGTTCCGTTTCCGATTACGATTACGTTTATTCCGTATTTTTCTATGAGATGCTTGAGAACGCGCTCGGTTCCTGCGACATCGTTCTTTGGCTGAGTCGGATAAATCGTCGTATATGCGAGAAGCTTTCCTGTTTCATCGATTACGGCAACCTTGCAACCCGTTCTGTAGCCAGGGTCTATACTTATGATTCGCTTTCCTTTTACAGGAGGAACCATAAGTAACTTCTCCGTGTTCTTGGCAAAGACCTTAATAGCCTCATCCTCTGCACGCTCAGTCAAAAGATTTCTCATCTCACGCTCTATGGAAGGCGCAATAAGCCTCTTATATGAATCCTCAACCGTGTCTATGAGTGCGTCCTTAAAAATAGATTCTCCGGTGATGACCTGGCCCTTAAGATAAGAAGTCATCTCCTCCTGCTCGGTATCTATCTTTACCTTGAGCTTTCCTTCCTTCTCTCCTCTATTGATTGCGAGGACTCTGTGATTTGGAATCTTGGAAATCATCTCGGACTGTCCGTAGTAAGTATCATAGACGTTCTTTTCTTCCGGGTCCGTAGCCTCAATACTTATTACGCCGCGCTCAAGCGTACGCTTTCTAAGTTCAGTGATATAGTCAGGATCGTCTGCGATAATTTCTGCAATGATATCTAGTGCGCCCTGAACCGCAGCCTCCGGTGTCTCCACTTCTTTTTCGGGATCTACATAAGGTTTTGCGATTTCATATATGTCGCCCGACTTCTCCTGCTGCAGCTTGATAATTATCGCAAGAGGTTCCAGCCCTCTTTCCTTTGCCTTTCCTGCGCGAGTCTGGCGCTTTTGTTTAAACGGTTTATATAGGTCTTCAACTCTCTGAAGAACCTCTGCCTTATTAATCTCGTCTCTCAGTTCATCGGTTAGCTTGCCCTGCTCCTCTATGAGACGGATGACTTCTTCTTTTCTTTCTTCAAGACCTCTGAGATATACGAGTCTCTCGCTCAATTCTCTCAGCACCTCGTCGGAGAGGCCGCCCGTAACTTCCTTTCTGTATCTTGCAATGAACGGAATAGTGTTTCCTTCATCTATCAAAGCAACTGTGCTTTCTACCTGTTTCTTTTGAAGTTTAAATTCGCTTGTAAGTTTTGCAATAATGTCCATTCTCTAGCCCTTCCACCTTTTATAGTACTCTTTGTCCATTTACGTTCAGCGAGAACTTGGCGCCAAGAACTCTCGCGGCCTTCTGGCACATCGTCATTCTACCGAGGAATATCTCAAAATAGTCATACATCGTGCATGACTCCTCGTCGATTGTAAGATGGAGGACTATCAGTTTCTCTTCTGGCAGGCATTCAAGCCTTGTCTCTGTAACCGCATGGTTAACCCTGTCATGAATATCATATGTCATTGGATCCTTACGTCTTACTCGTGTTCTTCTAACATCCGTCTTATCTCCGATTATGAGAGCAGCCGTTATCGGATCCGATGCAACACCCGTTGATTCATCGTGATTTGCAATTGACGAAACTATCTGAACGCGGTCCGCAATCGATAGATCCTCTTCCTTTAATATTTCGTTTGCGAGTATAGCACCATACTCCGCATGATGCTGTCTGTTTATTACATTTCCGATATCATGCATAAACGCAGCAATCTTTGCAAGCTCTATATCATGCTTGTCATACCCAAACGCCTCCAGAATATCCGCAGCGTTCTTTGCGACCATCGTGGTATGCGCAATAGAGTGATCCGTATATCCGAGCGTTGCAAGAATAGAATTACCCTTCTTGTAATACTCAAGTATTTCTTCGTTACGTGTTATTTCTCCAAATTTCATAGCTTTCCCTACCTCATCATAAACATTCAATCGTATTTATCTACTTCCTCAAGGGCCATTATAGCCTCCTCAGAAAGGTCTCGCCTATCGTTCATCTCAAGCTCGTGCTCAACTCTCATTATGGCCTCGTCAAGTCCCGTAACTGCTGCAAAGGGCATAAACTGTTTGGCTCTCTGTTCCACGGGCATCCTTGCTCTCATCGCGCCTACGTGCACGCTCTTTTTATTCTCCACTCT
>Ga0256404_1012294_pt1 | contig 11166 bp, 13 predicted proteins | sample RumenRJG_01DNA_FD_185990 | JGI IMG/M metagenome (GOLD analysis project Ga0256404, IMG submission 185990) | Bovine rumen microbial communities from Lethbridge, Alberta, Canada - RJG_01 | ecosystem: Host-associated > Mammals > Digestive system > Stomach > Rumen | place: Canada: Alberta | collected...
TATGCACGATATTTTCTTTCTTTTCCAATCCTGCAATCTTCAATATGAAGACCTTCTTTTTCTAAATTATTTATATTTTTTCTTAACAATTTACCAAATGTTGATGGTGTAATTGATAAGGTTAAATCACTTGTAATACTTCCACAAGTGAATGTAAAATCTTGCTTTTTAATTGCATAATTTAGAAAAATTAATATATTAGGATTTAAATCATTTGATTCGAATTCTGATATCTCAAATATTAAATTATCATTTCTTTTTAAGATTAATTCTCGTCCCTCATAATCTCTGCTTTCATATTGAAAGTAAATTTTATCTTTTAAATTGTTATCTAATTTTAAAGTAATTATTCCATCAACCGATCCATCAATAGCAGTACTACCTAGAGTAGTATTATTCTTATTTAAGTGATGAATCAGTAATATAGTAAGTCCATATTCTTTACATATTTCTCTATATTTAGGAATAACTTTTTGTCCCATATCTTGATAATTAGACAAATCTGAATCAGTATAAGTATCAACTCCACAAAACATATCTATAATAACGAATTTACCTTTTATATCTTCTGAAAACTCTTTAAATGTTAATTTTAAATCCATCAAGTTAAGTTTTCTTTGATTAACTTCTTGTTCTTCAACAAAGAAATTGTTATCATTTGGGTGTAAATTCATCTTATTTATTCGCTCAAGTAGTTGTGCTGAGGTCATTTCTGTGCTAATATATAGGACAGGTGAGGGATTAGTATTAAATCCTAAAAATGTTGTTCCATTAGCAATGGAGTCGGCAAGCTGTAATGCGAGTAGAGACTTGCCGACTTTTGGTCTTGCTACTAGGCAATATAATCCATTAGATTTCATTAAATTATCGACTATGAAATCTTTTTTTATTGCTGTCTTTTTAATTTCACTTATTGTTTTCATTATTTCATCATCTCCTTCCTAGTTACTTATTTCTTTAGACATTTTTTGAAGATAATTAATATTGATTTTGAGATAATTAACAACTTCATTCATAGGTAATAGTTTGGTAGGTAATTGATAGCCCTTATTTACTAAATCAACTCTAATTTCACTTTTTAATTTAGAAGCGCTATTTTTACCTAATCCAGTTAGTTTAATTAAATCGCTTAAACTGCACCATTGTTTAGATATCAATTCTAATGTTTCTTTCGCATTCATTTAGTCACCTCTCTTTCTTAAATTTATAGATGATACAATGTACCATCTAGATGGTTTTAGTGTTACCAACAACTCCCTTTAAGGATGTATATATAGTTATTAGCCATATATGTAACGAGGATATTAGTTAATCCACAACTTCCGTGCCAATAGGATGTTTGCCTTGCATTTGTTTAATGAGTCGGCATATATCGGCGATTTCCAACTCTATTTAATTTTCAAAGAACAATATCTAGGTGTAAAATGTCAACTTGTTATTGATTTTAAAAATGCCAAATTGCACCTAACAATTACAATATAACATTTTTGGTGTATATTGTCAACTCATAAAATTAATTTTATTTATTTTTATTAAATTTCGATAAAAAATAGACAAAATGCACCATATATGATATAATTAAATATGAAAAGGAGGCATACTGTGAGAAATAAGGAAAAAGATACAATTAATATTGTAATAGGTAAACATATGGCTGAATTAAGGACAAAATTTAATTTATCTCAAAAAGAAATATGCCAAGTTATTGGCGTTAATAGAAATACATATAAGGATTATGAAATAGGTAATAGAACAATACCACTTCAAATATTAAGAGATTTATCAAAATTTTATAAAGTATCTTCTGATTATTTTTTTGAAGATATGCCTGAATTAACTGAAAAAGAACAAAGACAATTATTTAGATATAGTGCAGCTGTTGCTAACGATAAAGAAAAATATATTGCTTTAGATTTAACTAATCCAAATGCTATGAAAGAATATTTTGATAAAGAAGAAAAAAAGATACAAAGTAAAGTAAGATTAAGAGTTAAACAATTAAGATTAGAAAATAATAAAACACAAGATGAAATTGCTAAATTTTTAAATGTAGATAAATCAACATATAATAAATATGAAAATGGTAAAAGAAAGTTTAATAATGATGTAGTTAAAGAGTTAGCAGATTACTATAATATCAAAGTTAGCGATATTGTAGATTAATAAGTGACAGGAGTGACACGAAAAAATGGGTGTACCCCGCACATAATTATCCGTCATTGCCGTCACTAAATAATGAAAGGAATAAGTAAAAAATGAAAAGTGATTATATATGTTTAAATAGTACAACATTTGATATTGAGGAAAGAAAAGATATTATTCCAGTTGATGAACAATTAGCAAAAGCAATATCAATATTGAATAAGAAAGGTTATTATACAGAAACGTTTAGTAGAGCTAAAATAACAAAACCATTTTTAATGGGTGCTATAATTCATGATCTAATAGAAGAAAAACTATTAGAGATAAATGCTGATACAAAAGATAAAATTAAAAACATCATAAAACAATCAGATTATGAATCTACACTTATAATTTTTAAAGAGGAATACAAGTTTGATAATTTGCCAAATGGATATAAATTAATTAGTAAAGAATTGATTTATAATTTATCAACTTTAGAAGAATGTGACGATATTAGATTTAAATCATTAGTTGATTTAGATCATGAACACAATAAAAGTTTAAAAGATTTAGAAGAATGGGCAAATAGATTACCAAATAGAATGGAGGGATAGATTATGGAAAATAAATTTAATTTAACAAGAGAACAAAATGTCTTTATTGCTAAAAGAAATATCGTAGATTACATTTGGAAAAGTGCAAATCTTGAAGGTATAGGGGTAACATATCCTGAAACACAAGCCATTTATGATGGTGGTGTTGTCAATGGTCTTACTGTTGATAACATCATCGCTATTAACAATTTAAAGTATGCTTGGCAATTTATACTTGAGAATGTTGGTATAGAATATGATTACAAAGCATTATGTCAAATTCATAAATTAACTTGTGATAAGTTAGTTTTAGATCAGGAATTAGGAAAAATTAGAATAACACCTGTAAATATTGGTGGTACGACTTGGAAGCCACAATTTCCTATTGAAAGTCAAATCAAAGAAGAATTAGTAGCGTTATTAAATCAACCTGAAAAAACCAAGACAGAAATATCTATTGAAATAATGTTATGGGTTATGAGAAGGCAAATGTTTATTGATGGTAATAAACGTGTAGCAATGTTATTTGCCAATAAAATAATGATAGATAACGGTTGTGGCATTATAACAATAGCTCAAGATTTACAACCGACATTTTATGAAAAATTAATTAAATTTTATGAATCAGGGGATAATACTGATTTAAAACAATGGATTTATGATAATTGTATTGATGGAATTGACTTAAATAATAAAGAATAATGACGTTATGACATTAAATTGCACTAGGGGGTAGCAATAACTAATGTCATAATGTCATTTACTATAATTGTTAGTTTATATTCTTATTAATAATTATGAAAAAAATATATAATTTATCTTTTAAAAGATAAAAATTATGCGTATCTTGAAATTGTCAATTATAATGTCAAATTTAAGAAAAAGAATATATTAATGGCCTTTATCATGATATAATAAAAAAGAGAGGTGATTTTAATGTCATATGATTTTGAAGTAGTAAAAGGTTTATATGATAAATATGGTATTAATTTTAATGAACAGACAAAACAATATGAGATTAAAGATAGACAAACTAATCAAGTATATAGTTTTGATGGATTAGGTGCAGAAAAAGTTAAATTTGCTCATTTCTGGGTTTATTCAACAAAATATGGCCATTCTACAACCACACCTGATGGTAGTACATTAACACAAGAAGAATATGATAGGGCATTTAATGAATTTTCTAGAGAAGCCTATAATATTATAATGAGCACTGAAGTACAAGCTATACAAGCCACTGGAAGATCATGTAGACTAGAAGTATTAGAAGAAGAATTAAAAAGTGCAAGTTATGCCCATGCGCAAGATATAGCAAGAGGTTTATTCTCTAAACCAAATGGACATGCATCTTTTGAAACTTGGTGTCAATGTGCTTCAAAAGAAACAACATTAGAAGAATGGATGACTCAAGGAAGACAAATGTAGTGTTTTAAAAATGAAAGACAATTTTTGATATTATTTGTCTTTTTTTAAAAAAATATAATATTTGGAGGTTACTATGGAAAACAAAAGTGAACTTATTTCTAATGAAGAGAAAGATAGAATCTTAGATGAAACTTTAAAAAAAATCGAAGAAATAGAAAAAGATAAAAACTTTAAAGAGCCAAAAATGTCTGAAGAAGATAAAAAAATGATAATAGATGCAATAGATGAGCGAATTCAAGAAATTGAAAGTACATATGATAAAAATGACTAGAGTAGAACCATTACAATTTATTAAAGATAGTATTAATAATGCAAATATCTTTGAAGATTATTATAATAACATTTTCAAAAAGATAGAAAAGTATGATATAAAAACTAAAAAATATAATATTGGAGATAGTGTTAAGCTTGATAAAGGCACTTTACTACATGGTATTAAATCGTATAGTTTAGAAAAAATAAAAAGTATTAAAAACGAGGGAATATTATTTTCTGAATATCATGGAGTTAATGTCGTACAACAAAAGTTTTGTGTATGCTTATGGATAATTAATAATGATATTTTGTTAAAAGATTATATTAATAATTATAGTTCTGAAACTATTCATTTACAAAATAGATTTACAAAAAAGTACAAACAAATTTATATACCATATAATTATGATGTATTAGATAGGCAAAAATTATTTAGAAGCATTAACAAACTTATATATAGAATAGATTTTGTTAGAGATTCAAAGGAAAATCAATTTATGCCATCATTAATAAAAGAGGATAACTATGTAGGATTTATAATTAATAATAAATATACATCAGATATCAAAAAAATAGATATTTATGATGGAAACATTCCTATGGAAAATTTGCAAGAGTTTTTACCAGATTGGGTTATTAAAAAAACAATAAAAAATAAGTTACCAACGCAAACTGATCATGAATTAGCAATTATTTATGGTATTCCATCAAATTTAATTGAGGGAATAATTGTTGGTAAAATTATTGAAAAAGATGTAAAAAGAATCAAGGATATTAAAAATATATTTTCAAATTGCTACATTTGTAATGTAAATGGAGAGGTAATAAGAGATTAAAAATTATTATACATGGAGAAAAGATAATGAATAATAAATATATATGCACAGATAATTACAATATTATAGAAAATCCAAATTTTTTTGATGTAGATGAACAAATAGCTGAAACAATATCCATTTTAAATAAGAAAGGTTATAGGACTGTCTATAGCTGTGCTGGACATAATGATCATTCTTGTTATAAAGCAACAGCATTTATTGATTTATTAGAAAAAGCAAAAGAAGATCCAAACTATCATGTAGGTGAAATAAGAGAGAAAGATTTTGATTATTATAGAGATAACGAAATCAGCTCAACATATATAAAGTTTGACAATCATTATGATTTTGATTATTTACCTGAGGGATTCGATTATGAAACTGTAAATGAATTTAAAGAGAGAATATCAAATATAGAACTTGTTGATGGCGATAAAGGTATAATATATGGAGACACTATCGAAAGAACAATTTTTTATATGGACAATAATGAGAGAAAATCAGATGAAATAATTGATAAAGAAATAGCTGATGCAAATAGGATTTTACTTGAATGGGCTAAAAAATTATCTAAAAGGAGTTGAATTATTAATGAATTTAGATTTTGAAAAAGATGATTTTAGATTTAATGCTAGAGTTTCTGCAATTATATATAATAAAGAAAAAGATAAAGTTTTAATTTTTAAAATGGACGGTAATGATTATTATATGTTACCTGGTGGAAGAATAGAAATGTTCGAGGATAGTTTAACTGCTATAAAAAGAGAAATTTATGAGGAAACAGGTTTTAAATTAGATTACGAACTATCTGAAATACAAGAAAACTTTGTAACTAAAGATAACAAAAAAATAATGCAATATTGTTTCTGCTATAAAGCAACATATAATGATTTAATTAAAGATGAATTTAAATGTTTAGATAATGATAGCCAAACTTTTTATTGGATTAATATAAGAGATATAGATAATTATAATATTGTTCCAAAAGCAAGTTATACACTTATAAAAGAAAATTCGAATTTAAAACATATTATTGAAAGGAACTAAAGAATTATGGGAATGGGACATTTGAGATTAAGAAAATCATTTAAACAAGAAACTATGTGGATTGATAAAAAAGCTGATAAGCATAAACATGAGTTTGAAATTCATTCTATATTAGAAGAAAAGAGTCCAAGTGGAAATATAACATATTATAATGTTTTAAAGTGCAATAAATGTAATTCATTTGAGAGTATATCAGAAAAAGGGAATATAAGTGGAGTTATAAACCGCGATTTAAATGATTTTGAAAAAACTTTACCTGTTATAAAAGCCATAAAAAAGCATGAATATATAATTGGCTTTAATGATATAGATACTATAGAATAATTATTGCTAAAAATAATATAGGAGGAAAATATTTATGAATATAGAAGAAGAATTTGAAAATGATTTCAATAACAATTTAGATTTAAGTAGATATGCAGAAGAGTTTTGTGAGGGAGATAATATTTTAAAGGAGACTTTATTAAATTTATGGAAGAATGGTATAAAAACAAAAGCTTGTTGTAAAGGACACTCAAATGATAAATTTGATGTGATCCCATATATATTATTTTCTTTTGACGATAATTCTAGTAGTTTTATAAAAGTTATGTTTAATTCTTTAGCTTCCTTAGCTGAAGGTGTTAGTTATAATATTTCACTTAGAAGAGAAAGTGAAATTATTAATTTTGAAGTATATATGCGTGGTAATTCTAAGGATAGTACATTAAAATTCATGAGTACAATTGCTGATAAAACTAAACAAAAATCAGATAATAATTTATATGATTATATAAATTATTTACTAGATTTTTCTAAAAAAGAAGGATTAGGATTTGAATTTGATATTAATTCCAAATCAATGACACTTTTTTTTAAAAATGATAAAGAAACTGAATATAGTGAACATATGCCTTTGTTGAGTGAAGTAGTAAGTAATCATGATGATTTACCATATTTTCCTGTTTTATGTGATGAACAATCAATTGGTATGTTTGTTGAGTCACTTAAACAGAGAAACATAAAAAGATAAAATATTAATAAATATTAATAATATAAGTTGAATAAATTATAGGTGGCTAAAATGAATAGAAGACAAGTAAAAGATAAGATATTAGAAATATTTGATTTTATTGAAAATAAAGAAATAGTCTATAATGGTAAGACTTATTATGGACATCCAGGACTATATTTTTTTCATACTAAAAAAGAATTTCAAGATTTACTAGATAAAGAATTAGAAAAAAAGAAAAGATTTAATAAGTATGACTTATACTATATTACAAATAAATTAATTAAATTTTTACTTTCAAAATACGATTCTCATACTAGCTTATATTTTACCCCAAGAGTATTTTTTCCATTGTTATTTACTATTATTCAAGATAAAGTTTATCTAATAAATGAATCTCCTGATTTAGAAAATGTTATTGGAGGAACTTTATTGAGTATTAATGGAGTTCCTATAAAACAAATATTAAAGGAATTTGAAGAAATTATATGTTATTCAACTAAAGAATATTTAGAAATGCAACAATGTTCTAGTATTATAAGTTATGATAAATTAAGGTCATTGCCATCTATCAAAGATAACACTACAATATTTAATTATGAGATAAAGGTTGAAAATAAAATTGTAAATTTAAATTTGGATATTAACAAAGAATATAGAACCTTTAAAGCTAATTTTGATGCTAATTACAAAATGGAAATTCTTAATGATAATATTATTCATATTGTCTATAATATGTGCTCAGAACCAGAAAAGATGATTAAGATAGTAGAAAATTTAAAAAATTATACTAATATTTCTAAGTATATAATTGATTTGCGTAATAATGGCGGAGGCAATTCCGAAATAATTAAACCGTTAGTCGAATTTCTAAAAGACAAAAAGGTTGTAGTTTTAGTTAATGAACATGTATTTTCAAGTGGTAGAATGGCTTATGTTGATTTAAAAAATATAGGTGCTTATGATATTGGTACAAATATAGCTACAAGTTTAAATTGTTTTGGTAATAACCCAAAAATTATGAAAATAAAATATTATAATCTTAAAGTTACTGCTAGTTGTAATTACTGGTATTATAATAACAATTTAGAATGTATTGGTTATGATAAAACGAATTTTGAAGATTATTTTATTAATCATAAAGAATTGTTAGAGCCGACTATTTTAAAACCAGATAAGGAAATAAAATTAACTATTAATGATATTCTAAATAATAATGATACTCAGTTACTTGCTGCAATTAATTATTTTAATAATTGACTACATGATTTTTCTATAAAGCTATTTTGACTATTATATAATATTAATTTTTACCTTTTTTCTAACCACCCATTCAACCACCAAACTGATAAATTTTGGTGATATAGTTGTAAACTTTATTAAATCATATTTAAACTTTTTGCCTTAAAATAAAGGGAAAAGTATTTAGGAGTGCATGATATAAGATTCCCCCCTGAAGAGAGCGAAAGCTCTCGTTTTTTTATTTAAAATTTAAAAAATAAATCTTTAATCTAAAAAATCTATTTCTTTTATTATATTTTTGTAATAATCATAGTCTTGATAAGATTTATTATCTAAAAATTCTTTGGCATCAATGTTTGCTTGAGTTAATATGTTAAAATCTCTTTTTAAATTTGCAATTTTAAATGACATATCTCCACTTTGTTTTACTCCAAAAAGATCACCTTGACCACGTTGTTCAAAATCTTTTTCTGCAATATAAAAACCGTCCGAAGACTTTTCCATTACCTTAAGTCTTTCATTATTATTTGAATTAGTTACTAAATAACAATAACTTTGAATATTACTTCTACCAACTCTACCTCGAAGTTGATGAAGGGTTGCAAGACCAAATCTTTCAGCATTATAAATAACCATCATTGATGCATTTGGCACATCTATTCCTACTTCAATAACTGTAGTTGATATTAAAATATTTATTTTGTTTTCCCCGAATTCTTTCATAAGATTATCTTTTTCTTTTTGCTTTAATTTTCCATGTAAGATTTCAATTCTAACTTTGTTATTAAAGGCTTTATTTAGCTTTTCTTTTAATTCAATAACACTATTTAAATTTAGTTCATCATTTTGTTCAATTAAGGGAGAAACTACGAATATTTGATGATTTAATTTTAACTCATCATACATTTTTATTAGAACTTCCTTGATGTTTTTTTCTTCTACTATCTTTGTTACTATTTCTTTTCTAATATTTGGTTTTGTTTTTATTTGGGATAAATCTAAATCACCATAAATTGTTAATGCATAAGTTCTTGGTATTGGGGTTGCTGATAAATACAGTACATCTGCTTCTCCATTTATTCCTTTATTTTGAAGTAAATTACGTTGGTTAACTCCGAAACGGTGTTGTTCATCTGTTATTACTAAACCTAAATTTTTAAAATTTAAATTATCATTTAATAAGGCATGAGTACCAATTACAATATCAATTTCACCATTTTCAATTTGAGTATATAACTTTTCCTTTTGTTTTTTAGTAAGACTTCCAGTTAATAAAGTTATGTTTATATCATATTCTTTAAAATATTCTTTGATAGACTCATAGTGTTGTTTAGCTAGTATTTCCGTCGGTGCCATAAATGTTGATTGATATCCACTTAGAAAATTTGCAAGTGTGGCAACAATTGCGACGATTGTTTTTCCTGAACCTACATCACCTAAAACAAGTCTATTCATCCTTTTATTTTCTTTCATGTCTTTAAGTATTTCTTCAATTGTTTTCAATTGATCAGTTGTTAATTCAAAATTTAAGCTCGATAAAAATAATTGAACTCTATTTTCATCAAAATTTTTCGGTAAACCTTTAGTTATTTTATTAATATTTTTTAAATAATTTATTTTAAACATGTAAATAAATAGTTCTTCATAAATAAGTTTTAACTCACTTTGTTTTATATCATTTATATTTTCTGGCTTGTGTATTTTCCTTATTGCATCATTTTTACTTAATAATTTATATTTATCATTTAAATATGTTGGAATATTATCATCAATACTTATTTTTTTATTTAATGCTGTTTCTATCATACTTTCTAAGCTAGAGTTTTTTAGTCCTTCAGTTAAATGATAAATTGGTTCTATTTTTTCATCTTCAACTTTAAATTTAATATCGTTGGCAGTAAAAGTATTTTTTATCTTAGAATATTTACCTATTAAAACTATCTCTCTATCTGGTGTTAAATTTTTCTTTAAAAATGCTCTGTTAAAAATAACAACTTTAAAATCATGATTATTGTTACTTGCTAAAAAATCTAAACGATTAAAGTTTCTTTTGATATAAGCTACTTTAGGCACACTCAAAACTTTTGCCTTAATATAATAAGTCATTGTTTCATCTGCATCATCTATATTAATAAATTTAATAACATTATAGCGATATGGATAGTATGTAAGTAAATCTTCCACAGTATTTATGTTAATTTTATTTAGTATATTTATGGTTTTTGGACCTATTTTGGGTAATAATTCTAAGTTCATAAATACCTCCGACATAATTATATCAAAAATTTGCAAAAATAGCTTGACAAATTGTACTTTTTCGATTAAGATAGTAATCACCAATTCACTTAAAGAAGGCGAATTGGTGCTAGTATCACACTAGTCAACCCCTTTTTATTCTTTTAGGAGATTTCTTCGGAAATCTCCGCTTTTTTTGTATTTAAAAATAAGTGATTTTACTCACTTATTTTCTTATAATATTCATATCTTTTAATAGCATTTTCTTTTTGCTTTTCAAGAACTTCATTTGCTAAATCTTTATCTTTTATTTTTAAGGCATTAAATCTAACTTCATTATCTAAGAAAGTTTCATATTTATCAAAATTTGGTTCTTTAGAGTCAATATGAGTTTCTCCATCATATCTCATTAAAATTGTATATCCACATTCAA
>Ga0256404_1012298_pt1 | contig 11162 bp, 12 predicted proteins | sample RumenRJG_01DNA_FD_185990 | JGI IMG/M metagenome (GOLD analysis project Ga0256404, IMG submission 185990) | Bovine rumen microbial communities from Lethbridge, Alberta, Canada - RJG_01 | ecosystem: Host-associated > Mammals > Digestive system > Stomach > Rumen | place: Canada: Alberta | collected...
TTTTTAACGCTTAGAGCACGAGGATGCCGAGGTGCTCGAGCAGGACCTTCGTACCGATGAGGATGAGGATGATGCCGCCGGCTATGGTCGCCGCCTTGTGGTTCGCGGCGCCGAAGCGGCATCCGATCAGCACGCCCGCAAGGCTCAGCGCGAACGTGATGACGCCGATGAGCACCGCTGCGTAGACGATGGCGACGGCGAGCGACGCAAGCGCGATGCCCGAGGTCAGCGCGTCGATGGAGGTCGCGACGGCGAGCACGAGCAGCTCGCGCAGCGGCACGCGGTCGACCGATCCGCGCTCGATCGCCTCGTCGTCGGTGAGCGCCTCGCGGATCATGCTCCCGCCGATGAAGGCGAGCAGGATGAAGGCGATCCAGTGGTCGATGGGCTCGATGAGCCAGAGGAACTGGCTGCCGAGCGCCCAGCCGATGAGCGGCATGCCTCCCTGGAAGATGCCGAACGCGAGCGCGATCTCGAACGCCGTCAGCCAGTTGACCTTGGCCATGCCGAGGCCCTTGCAGATGGCGACCGAGAAGGCGTCGAGCGACAGCCCCACGGCGAGCAGTATCAACTCCAGCTGGGTCATGGCGGGCGCTACTCCAGCGTCTCCGCGCACTGCGCGAGCAGCTCGATGACGGGCAGGTGCTGGGGGCACGCCTCCTCGCACTGCCCGCAGGCGATGCAGTCTGATGCCCGCACGCCGGTGGCGGTCGCCTCAGCGTACAGCTCGCGCGCCTGATCGAGCTGGCCGTTGCCGAGCTGCTCGTTCATCGCTGCGAAGATGGCGGGGATGGGGACCTGCTGGGGGCAGCCCTTGGTGCAGTAGCTGCAGCCCGTGCACTGGATGATGCCCGACTTGCCGAGGGCGATCTGCGCCTGGCGGATCACGGCGCGCTCATCGGCGTCGAGCGGCTTGAAATCGCGCATGAAGGAGAGGTTGTCGGCCATCTGCTCGATGTTCGACATGCCCGAGAGCACGGCGAGCACGCCGGGCAGCGACGCGGCGAAGCGGATGGCCCACGAGGCGGGCGAGGCGGTGGGGTTGGCCTCCTTGAGCAGGCGCTCGACGTCCTTGGGCGGCTTCGCGAGCTTGCCGCCCTTGACCGGCTCCATGATCACGACCTGCTTGTCGTGGGCGCGCGCGACCTCGTAGATCTCACGCGACTGCACCTTGGGGTTCTCCCAGTCGGCATAGTTGATCTGCAGCTGCACGAACTCCGCGTCGGGGTTCTTGGTGAGCAGCTCGTCGAGGAGCTCGGGGCCGTCATGGAACGAGAAGCCCCAGTGGCGGATGGTGCCCTCGCGCTTGAGCTGCCGCGCCCAGTCCCAGAGCTCCAGGCGCTCGTACTTGCCCGCGTTGCTCGACATGAGGGTGTGCAGGAGGTAGTAGTCGATGTAGCCCGCGCCCGTGCGCTTGAGGCTCGTCTGGATCTGCTTGCGCGCCATGCTCGCCGTGGGGGCCGCGGGCCCGTACAGCTTGGTGGCGAGCGTGAACGACTCGCGCGGATGGCGCGAGACGAGCGCCTTGCGCGTGGCATCCTCGGAACCCGGATACACGTAGGCGGTGTCGAAATAGGTGAAGCCCGCGTCGAGGAACATATCGACCATCGTGCTGAACTGCTCGATGTCGATGGAAAGCCCCTTGCGCGGCAGCCTCATGAGGCCGAAACCCAGCTTGGACATGGCATCCCCCTTGCCGTGCCGAACGAACGTCCCTATTGTAGCGTGCTGCTCAGCGCTTCTTGCTGAACGGCAGGTAGAACGCGCCGATGAGCAGGAAGGCCAGCACGGCGATGATGGCGATGTAGACGTACCACTGCCAGATCTCGGTGAGCGCCAGGTTGATGGGCGTGCGGAAGGTGAAGAAGAAGTTGGGCGTGTTCTCCACCGAGAGGAGCGTGGTGCCGGTGTAGGTGGGGTAGGCGAACGCGGAGTTGAGGTAGAGCGAGATGAACCCGAACGCGTAGAAGATCGCCAGCGTCGACCAGAAGTGCTTGAAGGTGAGCTCCACCTCGCCGCTGCGCGCGATGTAGATGCCCAGGATGATGAGCATCGAGTGGTAGATGAAGAACTGATAGCCGATGGGGTGCGTGAAGGCCTGCGCCGGCGTGATGCCGTTGGTGAAGATGGACGGCAGCAGCAGAGCGAAGAAGGCGCCGATGATGCAGGTCGGGTACATGAACGCGAGGATGGCCTCGCGGTTGCGCTTGCTCTCGGCGAAGCGCACGTAGAAGATCAGGAAGATCTGGATCGAGCACAGGTGGAAGGGCAGATGGCGCCACTCCATGAACATGTGCATGGCGGTTCCGTCGGCCGCGGGGACCATCTGGATGTTGGCGAAGATCTTGATCATCTCGGAGATGGCTGCGAGGATGCAGGCGACGGTGAGGAGCTTCTCGAGCGGGATGTGCTTCGAGAGCATCCACCTGGAGGCGAAGAAGATGCCGACCGCGCAGATGACGAGCCAGATGATGTGCTGGATGCTGAACACGGCTGCCTCCTCGACCTCGAAAGACGTATTCCATGATAGGTGAACAAGCACGGTGAGGATGCGTTAGAATAAGCTGCACGCCGGATTAGCTCAGTTGGTCAGAGCAACGGTCTTGTAAACCGTAGGTCATCGGTTCGAATCCGATATCCGGCTCCACGATCGCGCGAGGCCGCCTGCGGGCGGCCTCCCCTGTTTTCAGGCCAGCTCGCGCTCGAGGTTCTCCCGGCAGATCTCGACGGCGCGTGCGGTGTCCGCATCCTTTCCGAACAGCCCGCTGCCCCCAAGGACGAAGGTCCCTACGCCCGCATCGCGCAGCGCCCGGTACCAGCGCTCGTTGCAGCAGCCGTCGGCCTCGATGTCGAACGCGAGGCCGAGGCGGTCGCGCAGCCGGGCCGCGGCCTCGATCTTGCCGAGCACGGGGCGCTGGAACTCCTGCCCGGGGAAACCGGGCTCCACGGTGAGCATGAGCAGCCGGTCGACGACCTCGAGGAGGGGCTCGGCGTCTGCCAGCGGCGTCGCCGGGTTGAGGAACAGGCCGAATCCCGCGCCGCGGTCATGGCACATCTCGGCAAAGCGCCACGCGTCCTCGCCCGCGACCTGCGGGTCGACGGTCACCATCGTGGCGCCCGAATCGAGGCAGAGCCCGACCAGGGCGTCGTCGACGTTGTCCACGTAGAGGTGCGCCTCGAGGGGCTTGTCCGTGAGCGGGCGGACGCCGGCGATGAAGCACGGCGCCAGCGAGAGGTTCTTGCAGTAGTGCCAGTCGAGGATGTCGAAGTGGTACTCGTCGGCGATTGCCCCGAGCGTGCGGACCTCGTCGCCGATGCGCATGAGATCGCAGCACATGAGGGAGGGGGAGATGCGCACGTCCATGGAATGCTCCTGTCGCTCTCAGGCGAACCTGTATCATGTAAAGGGTAAACAATGCGCGGCCGACAGCACAACGGCCGCACGGAGAAAGGCCGGTCAGCATGGAGCTTTATCTGGATACCGCGGACGCCAAGGTCGTCGCTGAGCTCTCGCAGGTGCTCACCGTCGCGGGTGCCACCACCAACCCCACCATCATCACGCGCTCGGGCAAGACGCCCGAGCAGGTCGCTGCCGAGATGATCGAGGTCCTCTCGCCCGACCAGAAGCTCTTCATGCAGGTCATCGCCGAGGACGCGGAGGGCATGGTCGCCGAGGCGCACCGCATCTGCTCCCTGCGCGAGAAGAACATGTGCGTGAAGATCCCCGTGACGGTCGAGGGCATGAAGGCCATCAAGGCTGCCAAGGCAGACGGCCTCTGCGTGCTCGCCACCGCCATCTACTCCGCCGACCAGGCATTCCTCGCCGCGATGAACGGCGCGGACTACCTCGCACCCTACGTCAACCGCATGGAGAACCTCGGCGACGGCGTGGGCCAGGTGCTCGACCTGCTCCAGATGCTCGCGGGCTCGGGCCTCGAGGCCAAGGTCATCGCCGCGTCGTTCAAGAACGGCTACCAGGTGCACCAGCTCATCGCCGCCGGCATCCAGGCGGTCACCCTTCCGCCCGACATCGCGTGGGCAATGGTCAAGCATCCGTCGACGCAGATCGCGGTCGACGAGTTCAACGATGCATGGGAGGCCGCGTTCGGCCGTCGCAGCTTCTAGGCACAGGGGGACAGGTTGTTCGTCTCCTTTTGGCACAGGGGGACAGGTTGTTTGGCGCAAAACGGCGCCAAACAACCTGTCCCCCTGTGCCAAAAGGAGACGAACAACCTGTCCCCATGTGCGTCTGATGTGGCTTTGTACCAGCGCGTCGGTCTCCGCTATAATGGTGCGCGTATCTGTACCACGACGCAGCAGAAAAGAGGACCTACGTGGCAAACCACTTTCGCATCGTCGAGAGCGAGGGTTTGACGGACGGGGAAGAGCAGCTCGAGGCAATCGCCGAGGACGTGGCCGCTGAGCCGCTTCCCGACCTCGAGACGCCCGCCGAGGCCTCCGGTCTCATCGAGCTTCCCACCATCGAACAGCCTGCATCGCCGTCGTTCACGGTTCCATCCGTGACCGATGAGCCTGCGGTCGCTCCCGAACCCGAGCCCGAGCTGCCCCCGATGGTCGACCCGCTCTACGCGCCTCTCGCGGCCGAGGAGGAGCAGCCCATCGACCGCTCCGGCAACCCCACCATCTCGTTCCGCAACGTCTCGCTCATCTACCCGTCGCGCCCCGACAAGAAGGCGCTCGACGACGTGAGCCTCGACATCTATCCCGGCGAGTTCGTCTTCGTCGTCGGCCACTCCGGCTCCGGCAAGTCGTCGCTTTTGCGCCTCATCACCCGCGAGCTCAAGGCAACGAGCGGCCAGGTCATCGTCGCCGGCCAGGACCTCACCAAGCTGCGCAACGGCAAGGTGCCCTACCTGCGCCGCCAGATCGGCTGCGTCTTCCAGGACTTCAAGCTCCTGCCCGACAAGACGGTCTACGAGAATGTCGCCTTCGCGCTCGAGTGCATCGGCAAGCGCCGCGCCGTCATCAGGGGCCAGGTGCCCGAGGTGCTGCGCCTCGTCGGTCTCGCGGACGCCATGGACAAGTACCCCGACCAGCTCTCCGGCGGCGAGCAGCAGCGCGTCTCCGTGGCCCGCGCCATGGTCAACCGCCCGCCGCTGCTGGTCTGCGACGAGCCCACGGGCAACCTCGACCCCGCGATCTCGCTCGGCATCATGAAGCTGCTCGACCGCATCAACCGCACCGGCACCACCGTGGTCATGGCAACCCACGACCGCGAGATGGTCGACTCCATGCGCAAGCGCGTCATCGCGCTCGAAGCCGGCCACGTGGTCCGCGACCAGGAGAGGGGAGGCTACGGTTTCTATGGCGCTCTCTAATCTCGGCTATTCGTTCCGCGAAGTCGGACAACACTTCAAGAGGAGCTGGGGCACCGTCATCGGCGCCATCGTCACCATCTTCCTCTCGCTGTTCATCATCGGCCTGTTCCTGCTCGGATCCGCCATGCTCGAGAACATGGTCGGCACCGTCGAGGACCGCGTCACCATCCAGGCGTTCCTCTCCGACGATGCGGACCAGGACGCCGTCGTCGCGCTCCAGCGCAAGGTCCAGGGCTGGGACAACATCGAGTCCGTCACCTACAAGAGCAAGGACGAGGCGCTCGAGGAGTACAAGAACACCATGTCGAACCGCAATGCGGCCGACGCGGTGGCGGCCCTCGACGGCGAGAACCCCATCCCCGCCTCGCTCGTGATCAAGCTCACCGATCCGCAGCTCGTCAGCGACACGGCCAACAAGCTCATCCGCGACAGCGACTTCATCTCCGTCGCCGATGGCGACCCGGCCTCCGCGGTGCAGTACGGCCGCGAGACGGTCGAGAAGCTCTTCAGCTTCACCAACTACCTGCGCATCGGCGCGCTCGTGCTCGTGGGCCTGCTCACGTTCGTGGCCTTCGTGTTCATCAACAACACGATCCGCCTCGCCATCACCGCGCGTCGCCGCGAGATCTCGATCATGCGCCTGGTCGGCGCCTCCAACGGCTTCATCCGCGGGCCGTTCCTGCTCGAGGGCACCCTCGAGGCCATCGTCGGCGCCCTGCTCGCCATCGTCGCGCTGTTCTTCGGCGTGAGGGAGATGGTCGAGCGCCTGTCGAGCAGCCTGCAGTTCCTGACCTTCGACATCTCGCCGCAGATCATGCTCTTCACGTTCGGCATCCTGCTGGGCATCGGCGTGGTCATCGGCCTGTTCGGCTCCGCCATCGCCATGCGCCGCTATCTCAAGGCCTAGGCGCGAAGCTCCATCGCATCGCAAGCGCCCCATCATACTGAACTGCCTCCCACTTCTTGGACAACAAGAAGTGGGAGGTTTTATATGGCGGTGGACATGTGAACTGCGCCCCAAAACTTGGACGCCTGTAATGCGGGCTCGCTAGGCCACCAACCCAAGGGACTGATTCCGGAACTCCTCCGGGGTCAGTCCCTTAAGCTTAGCCTGCCTCCTCCTTGTGTTCCAGTGGACGATGTAGCCGTCGAGGTCCCTCTTGAACTCCTCGAAGCTCGGCCATCTCCGGCTCCGGAAGAACTCGTCCTTCAGGTGGCCGAACACCTGCTCCGTCGCGCCGTTGTCGATGCGGTTGCCCTTCCTGGACATGCTCTGCACGACTCCGGCCTCCTTGAGCCTGCTGCACCATCCGGCCTGCTGGTACTGCCAGCCCATGTCGCTGTGAAGGACCGGCGATGCCCCCTCGGGCTTCTTGGCCACGAGCTGGTCGAGCAGCCCGTGCTGCTGGGCCATGTTCGGGTGCAGCGAGGTCGACCAGGCGACGATCTCCTTGCTGCCGAAGTCGTAGACCGGGGCGAAGCAGGCCTTGCCCCACGGCTGCCTGGACTCGGTGACGTCGGTGCCCAGCTTCTGCCACGGCCCCTCCGCCTCGAAGTCCCGGCCGATGACGTTCTCGAAGGTCCTGCCCACCACGCCCTTGTACGAGTTGTACCTGCGGTAGTCGGTCTCGCGGCGGATGCCGCAGCTGATGCCCATCTCGCGCATCATCTTGGGCACGGTCTTGCCGGCGATGACGACGCCCCGCTCGGCGCGCAGGCGCATGGCGACCTGCCTGTGGCCGCAGCCGTTCGCGGTGCGCGAGAAGATCTCGCCGACTGCCTCCCAGAGCTCCGGCCTGGCCGGGGCCTTCGGGTGCGATATCGCGTAGTAGCAGCTCGACCTGGCGGGCCCGGCGCATTCGAGCGGGTCGGATAGCGGATACTGCCCTGAAAGCCCGCTCACGACGAGCGCCTTCTCGCGGTCCGGGAGCGTTTCTCCGCCTTCAGGGCTATCGATTTTTTAAGGTACGCCACCTCGGCCTCGAGCCTTCGCACCTGCCGCTCGAGCTCCTGCTCGCGCGTCGTCCCCCCGGGGTTGGCGGACGGCCCCTTTGGCCTCCCCTTCGGCTTGGGCCGGAGGGCCTCGGGGCCGCCCTCCCGGTAGGCCTTCATCCAGTTCTTCAGCGGGGTCGTCGAGGCTATGCCGAACCTCTCCATCGCCTCCGCCTTGGTCATCCCCTCGTCGACGACGGCGCGCGCGGCGGCGGCCTTCGTCTCGTAGCCATATGCGGTGCTCTTCTCGCCCATGCCGAGCAGCCCCTCCGTTCCGACGGCCCCGTATATGCGCTGCCATCCCTTGGCGGTCCTCACCGGCAGGCCGAGCTCGGCCGCCACGGCACGGTGCCCCGCACCGGAGGAGAGGAGCTCGGCAGCCCTGCTTCTCAGCGCAATATCGTATTTGACCCTCATGTCCACCGCCATATAAAACCTCCCACTTCTTGTTGTCCAAGAAGTGGGAGGCAGTTCAAGGGGGATGCGGCGCCTTTTTTGGTGCGGTTATGCAGCGGGAGCGCTACGAGATCTGGCCGAGGAGGAAGTCGACGATCTGTTCGGCGTCCATGTTCTCGTAGTCGACGGCGTCGGAGTCGTACGCGAAGATCCAGATGGTGCCGACGGCATCCTCGGTCTTCACATCGACGGTGTAGGTGCCCGGGTCGACGCCGTTCTCGCCGGCGCTGAAACCCTCGTAGAAATAGTCGCTCATGAGCCACTCGCCGTTGTGGGAGGTGCTGGACTCCGCCTCGCCTGCGTCGAACTTGCTCATCTGGTAGAGGCTCTCGCCCTCGGCGACCTCGATCTCGACGGTGGCCGTCTTGTTGTTCTCGTCCAGATGCACGGCGACGCCGTTCACCTTTACGAGCTCCTCGATGGGCGTGTCGGCGCCTGACGGTGCAGCGTCCGGCGAGGGCGCTCCCGAGCCGGCGCATGCGGCGATGGTGAGCGAGAGGGCGGCTGCCGCGGCAAGGGCTGCGATGTTCTTGAGAGACTTCATCATGGACCTCCTAGGTTCACGTAGGATCGAGCGTACGATCTCGGTACATTCCTTATACCCGCACGGCGCGGAATCCGTCTCATGAGAACCCGAAAAAAATTCGACGGGAACGCCGGGATGCCCTTGAAAGCGCTTCGGCATGTCGGACGATGCAAATGCATTGTGCGCTGACACAAGAAAGAATCGATTGTTCTCGGACAACGTTGGCACGGCACCCATACAACTTCGAACCTACTCCCGCGAGAATAGCTATCAGTTGGTATTGTGCCTGCACACAACCGAGAGGAGCAGTTCATGGATCTGATGGAGCAGCTGCGCGCCAAGGCTTCGGCAAACAAGCAGAGGGTCGCCTTTTTCGAGGCTGACGATCCCAAGATGATGGAAGTGGTGGGCGAGCTCACCAAGGCAGATCTCGCCGAGTGCTTCATCATCGGCGAAGGCGAGGTCCTGCGCGGCGTTGCCGAGCAGGTCGGCGTCGACCTCACGAACATCCACGTTATCGACACCACCGACGAGGAGGCCAACGAGGCCTTCGCCGTCCGTTGCGAGGAGGACCCCGAGTTTCCGTTCAAGGCCAAGGGCATCCGCCGTCGCGCTAAGAAGCCCATGGATCGCTGCCTCATGATGCTGCGCATCGACGACGTCGACATCACCTTCGGCGGCCTCTGCTGCTCCACCGGCGACGTCATCATCGGCGGCCAGACCATCATCGGGCTCGCCGACGGCGTCGACACCATCTCCTCCCTCGGCGTCTTCAACATCCCCGGCTGGGATGGCTCCGAGGGTCCGCTGCTGGGCTTCGGCGACGCTGCCGTGTGCGTCGACCCCGATCCCGAGCAGCTCGCCTCCATCGCTATCACCTCCGCCGAGACGGTCCATGCCCTCATGGGCTGGGAGCCGCGCGTGGCCATGCTGTCCTACTCCACCGATGGCTCCGCCGAGGGCACGCTGGTGGATAAGGTCCGCGCAGCCGTGGAGGTTGCCCGCAAGCGCCGTCCCGACCTCAAGATCGACGGCGAGTTCCAGCTCGACTCCGCCATCCGCCCCGAGATCGCGGCCAAGAAGGTCCGCCGCGAGAGCGAGGTCGCGGGCAAGGCCAACGTCCTCATCGTCCCCGACATCAACGTGGGCAACATCGGCGTCAAGCTCGTCCAGAACTTCGCGCACGCCGACGCCTACGGCCCCATGCTCCAGGGCTTCAAGAAGATCGTCTGCGACTGCAGCCGCTCCGCGCCGGTCTCCGAGCTCGTCGGCAACGTCGTCATGAGCTGCGTCCGCGCCCAGGCGCTCAAGGCATAACCATCCGCTTCGCGATCCATGGGGCACCCTCGTCCGGGTGCCCCATGTCTATGAAAGGAATCCCACATGGCAGAGAAGACCTACCGCATCCTGGTCATCAACCCCGGCTCCACCTCCACCAAGGTCGGCGTGTTCGACGGTGAGGCCGAGGTGTTCACCAAGAACGTCGCCCACGAGGCGTCCAAGCTCGCCGAGTTCAAGAGCGTCTCCGACCAGATGCCCTACCGCCGCGACCTGATCCTCGAGGCTCTCGAGGAGAACGGCGTCGCGCTCGACACCATCGACGCGTTCGTCGGACGCGGCGGCGGCCTGCTCTCCGTGGTGGGCGGCACCTACCAGGTGAACGACGTCCTGCTCGACCATGCCTACCGCGGCGCCAACGGCATCCAGCACCCCGCGCAGCTCGGCAGCCAGCTCGCCAACGCGTTCGCCGTCCAGGTCGGCAAGCCCGCCTTCGTCGTCAACCCGCCCGATACCGACGAGTTCTGCGACTACGCCCGCGTGACCGGCATCAAGGGCATCTACCGCAACTCGCACCTGCACGCGCTCAACCTCAAGGAGACCGCGATCCGCCACGCCCACGCCATGGGCAAGCGCTACCGCGACTGCAACTTCATCGTGTGCCACATCGGCGGCGGCATCTCCATCACCGCCCACCAGCAGGGCAAGATGATCGACGGCTACGACATCGTGCAGGGCGAGGGCGCCATGGCTCCCACGCGCTGCGGCGCCGTGCCCGTGGCGGGCATCCTCGACTTCGGCCACACCATCAAGGAGGCCCGCGGCATGTGCATGAAGACCGGCGGCTTCGTCGACCTGCTCGGCACGTCCGATGCCCGTGAGGTCTCCGAGCGCGCCGCCAACGGCGACAAGGCCGCTGCCCGCGCCTGGGGAGCCATGCTCTACCAGCTCAACAAGTACATCGGCAGCATGGCCACCGTGCTCGAGGGCAAGGTCGACGGCATCCTGCTCGGCGGCGGCAGGGTCCACAACAAGGACCTCGTGGCCTCCATCGAGCGCGGCTGCGGCTGGATCGCGCCCGTCTCCGCCTACCCCGGCGAGTTCGAGCTTGAGGCCATGGCAGCCGGCGCCATCCGCGTCCTCACCGGCGAGGAGGAGCCCCTCACCTTGAACTAGACCCCAATAGTTGGACGGTCAAATAGAGTTCTCAGGCGGCCCTGATTGGATGTCCCCGGTCCAATACCGGGGACATCCAATCAGGGCCGCCTGAGAACTCTATTTGACCGTCCAACTATTGGGGTCTAGTTCACCTTCGGGTGCGCCCCCTTTTCGATTCGGTCAGCTCGGTTTCCGCAGGCTTATGGAACGCGGCGGATCGTCGCGTACGCCTCGTAGGGCTTGAGGATGCCGGGCGTGTGCTCGGGGTAGTTGCAGATGAGCGCCTCCTCGTCGGCTTTCCCATCCCACAGCCCGCACGGCTGCTCCTCGGCCGTCCAGTTGCTCGCGAACGTGATCGTGCAGCCGTCGAGCTCGCGCTTATAGGCCCAGATCGAGGGCGAATCCTCGAGGAG
>Ga0256404_1012300_pt1 | contig 11162 bp, 7 predicted proteins | sample RumenRJG_01DNA_FD_185990 | JGI IMG/M metagenome (GOLD analysis project Ga0256404, IMG submission 185990) | Bovine rumen microbial communities from Lethbridge, Alberta, Canada - RJG_01 | ecosystem: Host-associated > Mammals > Digestive system > Stomach > Rumen | place: Canada: Alberta | collected...
GGACTCACTCGGGATCAGCTGAGAGTCCTGAATGAAAAAAAAGAGCTGCTGAAGGACATCGCCGGAAAGCAGAAGATGAGCGAACACCGCAGAGAAGTGGCAGGTGGGTTTCAGGCGGGTGTCGGCGCATTGGCTACCATCGCGGGCGGGCTCGCGGCCGGAGGTGTTACTATTTTCGCCGCAGCAGTTGTATCCGGGATCGCACTTGTGGTGAGTATCACCGGTGCTGTCAAAGAATACAACCTGAAGCAGGCAGAAAAGGAGACTGTCGTTGATAAGTATCTTGGGATCAATGACATTTTCCCGGTTTTCAAGCAGATGAATACGCCTGCCGGACAGGACTTTAATAAACTGTACGGATCGGATGAGCATGTGAAGCACTGTCTCAGGGAGGAGTGTGTGCGGAACCTGGGCTTTACCTCTTCCGATAAGCTGTTTGCCTTTATCATGTGGCGTTACGCCACCGCTCTCTATAACGGGGCATTTGTCCGGAACGGAACGGTGATGACGCAGGCCGAAGAACAGAATCTGTCAGCACAGGAAAAGGAGGAGAGGAAGTGGTATACAGATCTGATCATAAGTTTCGGCATGAAGGTCAAATATCCGGCAAACCCCGGTCAGGAGGCGACGCCAAATGCAAATGCGATCTATAAAAAGCTGATGAAGTAACGAGAGAAAGGCTCAGACAGTAAGATTGCTGTCTGAGCCTTTAATATTTATGGAGGATACAAATATGGAGAGACGATGATGCGTAAGCACCCGATAAATCGGTTCTGTGTTAATTATACTCTGGCCCCGCTTGCATCTACTTTGTAGCCATCCGGTGTCGTGGTATTCATATAGAGTGCGCCTATCGGGATAGCAAAAGTGCCTGTTGCAAGGACGCCCGGATTGAGGTAATAATCCTTGCCGTTGATGTTCTGCCAGCCGTACATCATCAGGCCGCTCGCCGGGTCAAAGTAATACCAGTAGTTATTGATCAGGGCCCAGCCGGTCTTCATATATCCGTCCTCGCCGAAGCCGTAGTAACCCGGCGTATAACCGTCAGAACTCTTCTGATCGATATAGAATACGGTATTGCGGGCAATGCCGCCGCCGTTTACGAACTGGTAGTACCAGCCGTGTGCATCCTGTTTCCAGTAGCCCATTCGGGTATTGCCGCTGCCGGAACGGCTTCCCGAACTGCCGGTCTTTTTCTCTTCCTTCTTCTCTTCCTGGACCTTTTCAAGTTCTGCGGTCAGATACACGCCGCCGCCCTTCGGGACCGTAACATAGTAATTGCCTGAGGCATCCTTCAGCAGCGCAACCTTCTGACCAAGGCCGTTGAAGGCACCGGTGATCTTGAAGCCCTTCTGGAGGTCCACCTTGAGATAGACTTCCTCGCCTTCTTTTGCGACAGAATGATCATGGCTCACTGCAAGTGCCGCACCGCCCTTTCCGGTAGCCGTTAAGGTCGCACCCTCCTTCGGCTGTTCAACCTTGATGATATACTGGATAGACTTTTCAAGCGCCTGACGTTTGGTTTCCTTATCAGCATCTGAAGAAGCGGCGCCAGTGTCCGCAGTATTAGTCCCCTCATTGGTCAGGGTTATAGACTGGAGCTGAACCGATAAAGGCCGAAATTCAGGTTCTGTATATTCGGGCGCAAATTCCACGATATTATCGTTTACGGGGTCGACCTTCCAGACGGTCAGCTTGAGATCATCCGGAGTTACATTTTCCGAAACCATGACGGCAGCGGTATCGCCGTGCAGTACGCCTTCGATCAGGACATCCGCCGATCCGGAGGATGCGGCAGCGCCGGTCTGATTATCTGCTACGGCCATAAGGGTACCTTCCTCATTATCATTATACGGAACATATTTGGACATATAGAGGCCTGCACCGGTAGAGGTTACTTTACCAGAAATGTCGGAATCATTGGGGTCGTCCTTATCCTTTACAGAAACTGTGACATCTCCGCCATCGATGTCCAGATAAATACCAACCGTTTGGCGCTCCCGGTAGTAGTCCTCCTCAGAGGAAGCAGATCCTGTTGCTGAAACATTGCCGTTGACTAAAACTGATGTATTTCCACCATAAGACGCTTCCGCATATATGCCGTTATTGCCGCCGGTAACATCACCGGTGACCTCTACTGTCGTGCTGCCTCTACCATAAGAATCTGCATCAATACCAGAGCTGCCACCGTTGATATTTCCGGAGACCTTTATGGTTGACGTGCTGTTTTCACCTGCTTCCACTTCGACACCATCCTCAGATGCTCCTGTAACATTGCCTTTTGCTGTAACAGTTACGGTACTGTTCTCATTGGCACTCGCATCAATACCATAGTCTTCACCGGTAATTTTGCCGTTCACAGTGACATTTATCGTACCATTACCATATTCATTTTCATTATCAGTAGAATCATGCACATAGACACCATAGCTTCCCGAGGCATCCCCATTTACAGTTACACTGGTCTGGCCTCCGCCGGCTGCAGCTGCTTCAATGATATCATCATCACCGCCGGTGACCGAGCCGTTGACAGTAACATCCACGGATGAACCTGAGCCGGAAGCTTCTGCATGTACACCGTCGGCCCCTTCGTCGTTGCTTACATCCTTTGCCGTGACGGTAGCGGATTTTCCGCCCTCTGCATAAACCTCCAGACCGTCCGTGATCGTTTTCGTAATATCCTTTGTTACAGATCCTTCGGTTGTATCCACGGTTTCTGCAAGCGCAGCTGTGCCGAAGAACTGGCTCAGCGTTAAGGCAACTGCCATTGTTCCGGCCAATATTGTTTTCTTTTTCATAAATACCTCCTCATTTAGTGATCAGCATATATTGCCGAATGTTCCTTACCATTCTTCGTAGTCATCATATCCGCCGTAGTCTTCTTCGTAGTAGTCTCCGTAATCACCGGCATCAGAGTAGGGATCATAGTCATTGTATTCCGGCTCCCAGTCGTTATACTCCGGCTCATATTCGATATCCCATCCGGCGTCATTGTTCTCGTAATACTGACCGTCTTCTACATAATAATCTTCACCGGAGCCGATATATTCATCCTCGAAACCATTGAAGCTCCAGACATCCCCGTCTTCATCTGTCCAGTCATATGCGTAGCCGTAGTCGCCGGAATCTGACTGCGGATCATAATCATTGAACTCATATTCTTCCCATTCGTAGGCAGTATCGCCTGCATCAGACCAGGGATCATAATCATCATAATAGAACTGCGGATTCCAGCCTGCGTCATTGGATTCGTAGTATTGGCCGTCAGTGTCAATGTAGCCATTGTCTCCGAAGGCCATGAACTCATTTTCAGAGCCATTCCAGAACCAGATATCGCCGTCAGAATCGTACCAGTAATAAGCTGAACCATAATCCCCTGGATCAGACTGTGCGGCGGCAGCAGTCCCACTGGAGCTTGTTCTGGCTCCCGATTTTTTCGGAATTGCTACAGGAGTCGTGCCTTCTTTAGGAGCAGGCTGTGCAGGAACAGCTTTTGGTGATGTACTCCAGCCGGCAGTATAATTACAGGACTCCAGGATCTTATCGGTAATCTCGCAATAAGTCTGAAACCGGCTTTCAATACCGATCGTTGTGGCTATCAGGGCATATTTGGTCGGACCATAGTAACGTACCTGTAACCGGCCGCGGACAGGCTGCTGCAAATCATCGGAAAAGATCGATCCTTCCAGCCACATATAGCTTGTCATACTGTAGTGGTCCCCGCCGTCTTTGTAATCAGAGGTAATGGATTTGATCAGTTTGTCTGCATGAAGGCTCTTTACAAAGGTCTCGACCATATGCGTCATATAAGGCTGGGCAGAACCGTAGCCCTTTTCCATATACTCGTCATATCCCTCGATCGGAAGGAAGCAGATCCTGATGTTCGTATAAGCGTCGTCAGTACCCTTTTCCATGACTGCGTTGAAATTGAGGGCGTTTTTGATGCCCAGGTTTTCCGCCGGAGCCAGCGTGGCGGGATATTTGACTGAAAATGCGGAGAAATCATCCGGAAAACTGATGGTTTTGGAAAGCTCATCCTCCGGTGTCGGAAGCATGACCATCTCCTCACAGGCAGAGAAGGTATTCTGTCCGGATGAATCCCTTAGTTTTCCATCCTCTGTGCGGGAGAGTACACTCATAAGGGAGCCGTCTTCCATATACAGGCTGATGGTATCTTCGGAAGGTTCGATCGTTCCCTTAACGGTACCTCCCGAAACGTCTGTGATCGTCCATCCGAGGCCGTTTTCCCCGTCGCCAATGTTTATGTAGACAGGCTGGTTATCAAACCTCCAAAGACCGGCAAAGGGTTCGAGTGCCGGGTCATAAGCAGCAGGGACGGAAGCTGCGATCTCTTCATAATACGCACGGTCATATTCATCTGTGACTTCAAAGGCGTACTCGTAGTCAAAAGGCAGATAAACGATATAGTCGCCGTCTTCCAGCAGGAATACATCATCCGTTTCTTCAAAGAAAAGAGAACCTTCTGCATCATAGATTATCGTGTCAAAGCCCTCTTTAAGGATCTCGTCAGTAAGATCCGAAAGAACGATCTGGCACTTGTCACCGTCAGACATGGAATCCGGGATGAGGTTGCTGCCCCATTCTTCACTGGAGGCCGGCGCGATGTAGGCTTCACTGATCTCTTCGCCGGTATGATTTACAAGCCATACGGAAATAGATTTCACAGCCTCTGTCGAAGCCTCGGCCTCAGTTGTTGTCTCTGCACTGTTCGTCATGGCGCCGGTGGAGGAATTTCCGCAGGCGGCAAGAAGGATGCTCAGTAATATCAGTATTATGGGAAGCGGATGTATTTGATACTTTTTCATCTTGGTTTCCTCCCTGGAAGAATATGTGCTGATTTGAAGCGGCAGGTCTGATGATCCGGATGTTCTGCAGAGCGTATTCTGCTGAACAAAAACCGGTCAGACCTCTGATAAAAGTATAAAATAAGCGGGAGCGCGAAAATACATACTAAAAGTATACTCTTTCAGAAATTTACCGATTTATCAAAGAGTATACTTTTTGTATCCTTTCTTATGGAATGCCCCGTGTTATAATCGGAGCAAAGAGCTGAAAGACAGGCACAAGTGCTGTCCCACGGAAAGAATGCTTCGCATTCTTCTGAATACGCTCGGCGTTTTAACTCCCGGGGCCCCCGCCGTCTGCGGCCCTCCCCGGAACCTGCATGGAAATAAGATCATCGTGTGATGCCTGGAAGAAAGAAATCATATCCCATGAAGAATCCTATATCCTCTTTTATAGATACCACTTCTGATCTTCGGATCAGTATTTTCCGGATCCTGGCGGGCGGAGGCTTTTTTGTCAGCGCGATCACCGGCGTGATCAACATGGTCGTCGGTCTCCCTCTACACAACTCCATACTTTGCTGGGGAACAGCGCTGCTTTCCCTCTTTCTGATCATTTATGCGAAGCGCACCGGAAAGTACCGTGTCTGTGTCACTCTGACCATCCTGCTGATCTTTCTCGGCGTATTTACCTTTCTTTTCCTGGATGGCGGCGGATATAAAAGCGGAATGCCTTTATACTTTGTTATGGCCGTTGTATTTACCGCCTTTATGCTGGAAGGGCGGGAAATGTATGCGTTCGTTCTCATTGAGCTTTGCTGGTACGTGGGACTATGCATCTTTGCCTACCTGCATCCCGGTTCGGTACATCTGTTTGAAACTGAAGCCGATATGCTGACGGATATCCTGATCGCGCTCCCGGTCGTGTCGATCGTCCTGGCAGTGACAATGTATCTGCAGCTTCAGCTGATCCGGAAAAAACAGGCAGAGCTCGAGGAGGCCAGGAAAGAAGCACTCTCCGCCAGCGAAGCAAAAACACAGTTTCTGGCCAACATGAGCCATGATATCCGTACGCCGCTGAATACGGTCATGTCCTTAAATGATCTGATCACCGACAGAACTGCATCGGATGAGATCCGGGGATGGACGGATGATATCCGTCTGTCCTGCAATATTCTGCTTTCCCTGATCAATGATATCCTGGATCTGTCCAGGATCGAGTCCGGACGCATCCGCCTGCCCGAGGCACCGTATTTTACAACACAGCTGATCAAAGAGACAGAAAAGACCTGGAAAAGAGCTGCAGAAAAAAACGGACTGTCCTTTGTCCTTGAAACGGATGATAGCCTGCCATCCGTCATGGTCGGCAGCCTGGATTCGATCCGCAAGATCGTGAACAATCTGGCAGGAAATGCCGTTAAATATACAGACAGGGGAACGATCACGATACGCTTTGGGAAAGAGTCCGCACAGGCAGGTGCGGAGGGGAACCGCGTCATTTTCTGCATTGAAGTGGAAGATACCGGAGCCGGCATCTCCCAGGAGGATATCGAAAGAGTGTTCCTTCCATTTGAACGCGGAGGCACATCCTCTAAGCGCGGCGGGGAAGGGACCGGACTTGGCCTGGCTATTGTAAAGGATCTTACAGATGCTCTGCAGGGGAGGGTCTCCTGCGAGAGCAGCCTGGGGAAAGGGAGCCGTTTTACGGTCCGCATCCCGCAGGCTGTCCAGGACACGGCTCCGGTCGGGCCCCGGGAATCCTGGATCAATGATCAGTACGAGACAGAACGCTTCGACAGCATCATTGCGCCGGACACAAAGATCCTTGTTGTGGATGATAATGAAAACAACCGCCAGCTGATGTGCACTTTGCTGAAGCCCACACTGATCCTTACAGATGATGTGGACAGCGGAAAAGAGGCGCTCGAAATGCTGGAGATCCGGGATTATGACCTGATCTTTATGGATATTATGATGCCGGAAATGGACGGAACAAAGACACTGCGGAGGATCAGAGACGGTCACCTTGCGGACAGCACACCTGTGATCGCATTGACGGCGGACGCTCTTGCGGGAACAAGGGAACGGCTTCTTGGCATGGGTTTTGATGGCTATCTTGCCAAACCCGTCAGCATGAAGCAGCTGGGAGATGTGCTGATCCAGTATCTGGGAGACCGGATCCGTCTGATCCGTGATCCCTCCTATGAAAAGCTGTCTGAAGAGCGGGCCGCATATCTGAGGGAAATGCTTCTTCCCATGCATATCCATCTGGACGATACGCTGGAACTGGACGGGTACTCCGTTGACAGCCTCCGTATGCGGGCAGAACACTTCCTGCATTACAGGACGGAACTGGAGCGATACTTCGGGAATATGGGAAGCGGTACTGAAACGACAGAAGAAAATGACGGCATAGAAATCCTGCCTGATGACCTTTTCCACTTCGTACATTCACTGAAATCCGCAGCCAGGAGCATCGGTGCCAGAGATCTGGCAGAACTCTCCGCATTTATGGAGCGCCACCGGGATGAGATCAGCCTGAACAGCCTGATGATCCCGGTCCTGGTCAGGGAATACAGGACTGTCGCAGAAGGGGAGGAGCTGTTACTGAGCGAACTTGGCAGAGGAAGTGAGGCTGAACATGAAGAACAAGATTCTGATCGTAGATGATGACAGAAACACACTGGATATCATGGTACAGACACTGAAGCCTTATTATGAGGTTCTGGCAGCAGATTCCGGTAAAGCTGCTCTGCGATTGCTCTGCCCTGAAGGCTCAGCCGGGAAAGAAGCCCCGGATCTGATCCTCCTGGATATCAACATGCCCGAAATGAACGGCTATGAGGTTCTGGAGCGGCTGAACCGGGATGACGAGCTGAAGAAGATACCGGTGGTGTTTCTGACCGGGCTCACTGATGAGCAGGCAGAGATGAAGGGGCTCTCGACGAATGTTCTGGATTATCTGAAAAAGCCGGTCGGAATGCGGATCCTGCTGATCCGTGTCCAGCATTATCTGAACTTAAGTGCCGCGCGCAGGGAGGCCGGCACTCTGGACCGGAAACTGCTCGCTTCTCTTCCGGAGTCGCTGACGGACCGTGAGCAGGAAGTGGCAGATCTGATGGCGCAGTTTCGCTCCGATCGGGAAATCTCTGAAATGCTGAATATTTCCATGCCCTATACCAAGAAACTGGTGGGAACTGTCAAGGAGAAGCTGGGACTTGAGAAGCGCGGTGATATCCGAAGGTACCTGCAGGGATAATTTTGATGCTTTTTGATTTGACGCACCGCCAACAACATGTTATGATGAGTCGCGTAAATTGGAAAGAATGCTTCGCATTCTTTTGAATACGCTCGGCGCTTGCCGTCCCGGAGACCCCGCCGCAAGCGGCCCTCCCCGGAACAAAGGCAAGATTTTTTGTTACATAATATGAGCTAAGGGACAAATGAACAAAATTTGCGAGTGTACTTGCAAATTTCTGTTCATGGGTCCCGCCAAACATGAGGAAGTAGCCATTTTTCTTTGAAAAATGAGCGGATTCCGAATGTTTGAAGCGATTTCGGAGCGATTTTTCGCGTAGAAAGCGCGTAGCTCATAGAAAACTGCCCATTTGTCGGGCAACTCATAATATGTATGGGTCCTTCAGCAATCAGTGCCCGGATTTAAATTGAACGTTTATGGTATTTGAAAAAGATTTTTATGTTGGATACAGCGATGTGGAGGAGCACTACGAGCTGACGAATAAGTCGATCCTCCGGTTTCTTCAGGATGCCGCCTGCGTACAGTCCGTGAAGATTGGGGACAGTCAGAACACCAGATTCATGATGTGGTTTATACTGTCTTACCGGGTCGATGTATTTAAGAGACCGATCTATGATGATACGATCCGGATCCGGACCTGGGCCAGACACTTTAACGGAGGTCTTGCCGTCCGTGAATTCGAGATCGTAAACGAAGCCGGCGAGATTGTTGCTACAGCAGTTTCCAATTGGGGACGCATCAATCCGCAGATCCTGAAGCTGGAGAATATTTCCGAAGAAACGATCCGGAAATATGACGCTGAGCCGGACAGGACAAATTATGAAGGGGATGGATGGCTTAAGAAGCTTCCGGCTCCTGAAACGAGTGATTTCACCCGTCCCATCTACATTGACCGGAACTTTATCGACGCGAATCATCACATGAACAATATCTTCTATATGGATATGGTCAACATGGTACTCCCCGAGAAGATCTTCCGTGCACCGCAGGCCAATACCTTCGAGATCATGTTCAGAAGAGCCAACTCATATGGGGAGACGGTACAGTGCCACTATGCCGAGGAGCCGGACGCGCATGTCGTCTATATCAACTCGGAGGATGACTCGCAGCTTCGTACCGTGATCCGCCTGCACCGGACCTGACGCGAACATAAGGTTTTCTCAGCAGGCAGGATAATTTAAACGAAAAAGCATCCCGCATCTGATTACTATAAATGGATATAAAATCCCCGTACCGGCAGCTTCCGCTGTATGGTACGGGGTTTTCCTATTCCATGATCGGTTGTTTGTAAGGATTATTCAGCCGGCAGATCAGACCTCACTGTGGATAAACTCGGCATAATACTCTTCCAGAATCGCTTCAAGATGCATCATCATTTTCTTCATGGTTCTTACCTTCTTTCTCTATGTGAAACAAAATGTTTTTGTTCTTTCTGATGCTATCTTAGCGCGAAGGCAGGTATTTGTAAAATATGCAGATCGGATGTCTATCTATACGGTTTCGATATGGATACGATCAGAGAAGATCGGCCTCCTTTGGGATCTCAAATTCCTGTTCTCTGGTCCTGAACCTGTCGGAGTGCAGACGGTCCTCATCGATGAAATCCTGCACGTAGTCACGGAAGGCTTCACTCAGCTCGGAGAGAATGGCATCCTTGGGCCACACAAGAAAGTACTCTGCAATCTTGGGCGGATTGGTGATCAGCTTTGTTACGACATGCGGATTGGGCGTATAAGTCGACTGGGGAAAAATGCAGATACCGGCATTCTGTTCAGCCAGCGCGAGGGCGTTCAGGTAATTGGAGGTCCTGCAGAGAAAAGCCGGCGTGAGGCCGAGCGAACTGAACCAGTGGTCGATCGCGCGGACTCTTGACGGCCGTTCAGGAACGATCAGCGGTTCATCTGCCAGCTCGGCAAGGTCGATCGTTTCGCCTTCCTTGGCTGCCAGGGGGTGCTGTCTTGGAATGATCGCGACCCAGGGCTGCTTTCCGAGAGCGATGCCGTCAAGCTGTTCAAGGTCAAAAGGCGCCGCAATCACGGCAATATCGATCAGATGATGCCGGAGCTGGTCCAGGATCTCATCACTTCCGCCGGTACGGATCGTATAGGTGACCTGCGGAAATTCATCCCGGAAGCCTGCGACGTAACGGGCCAGCAGAAACGGAGCGCGTCCTTCTACGGTTCCGATCCTGAGGTCACCGCTCAGACTGGCTTCCAGGTTTAAAAGCTCCTCCCGGGTATGCTGCGTCAGCTCAAGGATCTGCCTGGCACGCCGGTACAGGACTGCGCCGGAGGGAGTGAGGGATAAACCGGTCTTGCTCCGGATAAAAAGTGTTGTCTCAAGCTCTTCTTCCAGCTGTTTCATCCGGCTGCTTAAGGGCGGCTGGCTGATATTTAAGAGCCTGGCAGCCCGGGAAATATTCAGTTCTTTTGCGACAACGACATAGTATTCCAGCGATTTCAGATCCATATAAAACCTCCAGATATGAAATGGCTATGCTAACAATAAAAAGAGGCTGCTCCGCTAAGGGTCAGCCTCTTTGCTATCGAAATTATGACATATTTAGTTTTGTGAGTCAAGAGGGGATCAGCTGCCGCTGGCTCCGTAGTTGGAGAGGACTCTGGCTGACGGATCATTGACATTGCAGCCTTCCCACTCTCTGTTTGGCATCCAGAAATCAACGATCATTTCCGCCTGCCCGGGATAGTACTTTTCAAAGATCTCCCTGTAGAGGAGAGACTCCTTCGTAAAGGGCATCCCGTGGGCGTATTTCTGCCTTTTTTCCTCGAACTCGCTGTCGCTGTAGATGCTTTCGGCATATTCCATAAGATCGTCCCGCATGGAGTGACCGACGGCATCGGAGAATGCTGCCTTTTCACGGAGGCGGATGCTCTCCGGGATCAGCGCGTCGTTCCGGAAGGCATGACGCAGCAGATATTTTCCGATACCGTAACGGTTCATTTTCATTTCGGGATCGATCCGCATCACATAGTCTACAAATGCCAGATCTCCAAAGGGTACCCGGGCTTCGAGGGAGTGAACGGAGATGCAGCGGTCGGCGCGCAGCACATCGTACATATGCAGTTCCCGGATACGCT
>Ga0256404_1012302_pt1 | contig 11160 bp, 15 predicted proteins | sample RumenRJG_01DNA_FD_185990 | JGI IMG/M metagenome (GOLD analysis project Ga0256404, IMG submission 185990) | Bovine rumen microbial communities from Lethbridge, Alberta, Canada - RJG_01 | ecosystem: Host-associated > Mammals > Digestive system > Stomach > Rumen | place: Canada: Alberta | collected...
TCCTTTGAATAGTCAAGCTATATAAAAAATAAAAAGTCCACAGTTATCACATATAGATTATATTAAATATTAAAAAATAAAGAAAGGAGTCGTATGGTTATTTAAGTTATTAAATATATCATACAAGCTAATAAAATGAAGAATTATGAAGAAATGAAAAATTTTGTTAAAAAAAGTAGTGGAATAATAACAAGCAAAGAATTAAAAGAAAATAAAATATCAAATTATTATATTCAAAAACTAATAGATGATAATATTTTAGATAGATATTCAAGAGGATTTTACATTAGAACGGATATATTTGAAGATGAGTTTTATATTTTGCAACAAAGAAATTCAAAATTAGTTTTTTCCTATAATACAGCATTGTACTTTTTAAACGAAACGGAGAGAACACCAGAAAATATAGATGTAACTGTTTATAAAGGCTATAATGTTCATAGATTATCAAAAAATATAAAAGTGCATTATGTTTTAAAAGAAAATTTATATTTAGGAGCAATAGAAACACAAACACCACAGGGATTTAAAGTAATGTCATACAATTTAGAACGAACAGTATGTGATATTATCAAAAATAAAGATACAGGAATGGATAAAGAGCAAATAAATAAATTTATTCAAAAGATGTTATTAAAGAACAAAGTAGATTCTATTGTATTGATAGAATATGCAAAAAGATTAAAATGTGAAAAGAAAGTGAGAGAAATAATGAATATTTTAATGTAAGGAGCTGATTTGATAATGATAACAAACATACAATCTTTAAAAGATAAGGCAAAGAATTTTGCAAAAGTAAACAATTTAAGTGTCGGGCAAGTTTTGCAAAATTATATGTTTGAAAGATTTTTAGAAAGATTATCAAAATCACAATATAGCGATAAATTTATTATAAAAGGTGGATTACTACTATCTGCTATTATGGGTATAAACATTAGGACCACAATGGATATTGATGCAGATGTTACTGGTATGAATTTCGAAAAAAATGAAATTGAAAAAATGATAAAAGAAATCCTACAAATAAATATAGATGATGAAGTAGAAATAATACTTGATAAAGTAGAAGATATTAGAGAAGATAACGAATATGGTGGTTATAAATTCAAATTGATTGCAAAATTTAGTAATTTAAAAATTCCATTTCATATTGATATTTCTACAGGAGATATAATTACACCTTGTGCAATAGAATATAAGTATAAAATGATTTTAGAAGACGAATATATAAATATTTGGACATATAATCAAGAAACTATTGTTGCAGAAAAGTTACAAACAATATTGGCTAGAAAAATAGGAAATAGCAGAATGAAAGATTTTTATGATATATACTATTTTGTAACTTTTAGATGGAATGAGATAAATGAAGATATATTGAAAAAAGCAATACAAGCAACATTTACAAAAAGAGGAACATTATCAGATATAGAAAATATTGATCAAATTATAAAAACACTATCAGAAGATAAAAATTTAAAAATGCTATGGAAAGATTATCAAAATAAATTTAAATATGCTAAAAACGTGAAATATGAAGAAACAATAAGAGCAATAGATTTTATAAAAGTTATTGTTTTGCTTTAGAGGACATTTTTCCAAAATGGCAAAACTAAAGAGCATATACACTTAAAAGATATATGTTCTTTTTTCTGAAAATGAAAAGAGGATTCTTATTTTAGGACAGTTTCTGGTCAATTGGGACGCCCTTTTTTGACCAACAAAAATGTAATAAAACCTACATTTCTCTATTAAGAAGAAATAAAAGAAATGAAATAACAGGATTTATAGCTTTTTACAAAATAACTGCTTGACTTGTAAAAAAGAAAAATATATAATAGCAAAGGAAAACAAATGGAAAAAGGAGGAATATATTATGCCACTTGTAACGACAAAAGATATGTTTAAAAAATCAATGGAAGAGCACTTTGCAATAGGTGCATTTAATGTAAATAATATGGAAATTATTCAAGGAATTGTAGATGCTGCTGCTGAAAATAAATCACCAGTAATACTTCAAGCATCTTCTAGTGCAATTAAATATGCTAGAATTCCATATTTGATGAAAATGGTGGAGGCTAGCTTAATAGAGCATCCTGAAGTACCACTTGCAATACATTTAGATCATGGACCAGATTTTGAAACTTGTAAAATGTGCATAGATAGCGGTTTTACATCAGTAATGTTCGATGGATCAAAATATGATTTTGAAGAAAATGTAAGACTTACAAAAGAAGTTGTTGATTATGCTCATAGCCATGGGGTTGTAGTAGAAGCTGAACTTGGAACACTTGCTGGAGTTGAAGATGATGTAAGCGTTGAAGAAGATGATGCAAGATATACAGACCCAGAACAAGCAAAAGAGTTTGTAGAAAGAACAGGATGTGATTCTTTAGCAATTGCAATAGGAACAAGCCATGGAGCTTATAAATTTAAGGGAGAAGCAAGACTTAGATTTGATATTTTAGCAAAAGTTAAAGAGTTAATACCAAATACACCAATAGTTTTACATGGTGCATCAACTGTTATACCAGAACTAGTTGAAATGTGTAATAAATATGGAGGAAATCTTCCAGGAGCAAAAGGTGTTCCAGATGAGATTTTACATGAAGCAAGTTTGAAAGGTGTTTCTAAAATAAATGTTGATACTGATTTAAGATTAGCTATGACAGCTCAAATAAGAAAAGTATTTGTTGAAGATCCATCAGCATTTGACCCAAGAAAATATTTAACACCTGCAAGAGAACAAGTAAAAAATACAGTCTCTCATAAAATAAGAGATGTTTTTGGTTCAAGCAACAAAATTTAAAGCAATTTATAAATTTAGTATAAAAGGTTATTATAATATAAAAATAAAATAGTGACTCGGCTTCAATACGAGTTCTATAAATTCTAAAAAGAAAAGACAATGAGCCTCTTAGGACAAACCGCTTCCTCATTGTCTTTTTTTAAGAATTTATACAAACTCTCCAATCGCATTCGTCTCTATTTTATTTTTATATTATAATAACCTTTTAATTATATACTTTATATGTTTTAAATTTGTTGCTTTAACTTAAACTCTTTAGCAATTTCTTTTTGCTGTTCTTTTTTCTTTAAATCTTCACGTTTATCATATAATTTTTTACCTTTTCCAATTCCAAGTTCCACCTTAACAATGCTACCCTTAAAATACAGGCTAATTGGAATTAAGCTATATCCTTTTTGCTGAATAAGGCCTACTAATTTTCTGATTTCTCTTTTATTTAATAAAAGTTTCCTATCACGCAAAGGATCTTTATTATATATGTTTCCATGCTCATAAGGGCTAATATGCATAGAGTGTATGTAAACTTCACCTTTTTCAATACTTGCATAACTATCTTTTAAATTTACTTTTCCGCTTCTTATTGACTTAATTTCAGTTCCAGATAAAACAATTCCTGCCTCTATTGTATCAATAATAGTGTAGTTGTGCTTAGCTACAGGATTTTTAGCAATTAATTTAGTTTGATTTGCCATAATATAAAACCTCATTTCTAATTTTACTCTTCTTAAACTAAAAATAATTATAGCATATAAAAAAAACAACTGCAAACCGAAATTTCTAAAATTGAAAATATTGCAACTGTAATAAGAAATACATATTTGATTTAGAAAGTTAGAAGTTGGAGATTAAAGATTATAATAATTACAATAATTACAATAATTTTTAACCTCTAACTTTTAATTTCTAAAATCTACTTAATAATTATCATCATGTTTAGGATTATAACCATCTTCATGTTGTTTTCCATAAAACCAAACAAAACCAACAATAAGAGCACCAACAATAGCCATTATAAGCCAACCCCATGCTGTTGCATTCATACCAAGAAATGTATCATTTGCAGTATTTACAGTAGTAGCTGTTCTAGTAGCATCATAGTTATTGTCATTTGTATCTGTCATCATACCACCACGAGTAGCATTTTCTTCATTATTTGTCATATCATTAATACCTTGTCCAATTCCACCAGCAATATCTTCTACAATATTTCCTGCACCATTTACAACATTTCTAATCCCATTACCGGCACCAGTTAACACATTTTGCATTCCGTTTCCGATGTTATTTCCCATATCTCCCATAACATTGTTTGTTGCAAAAGAAGTGGTAGAGAATAGAATAAAAGCTAAACTAATGATTATTGCAAAAAGAGTTTTTGTTTTCATGCTAAGAACCTCCTCATTTTAAAAATTTGAAATAGACAGTTTTATAATACATAGTTATTATAAAAATTTCATTATTAGTATTCATTTTTAAAGGAAAAATATTCAGATAAATAATTCCATACATAAAAAACAAAAAAATATAAAAAATAAGAAAGATATAAAATATCTTTCTAAAAACTAAGAGTGCATACGTATTAAAATAGCAATTGCTAGTAAAATTAGAACTACACCAACTACAATTAATAAAATATTTAGAATGTTAGTTAAACTTAAAGTTTCATTTTGAACTGAAGAAGATGTGCTAACAACTGTAGAAGGAGTAGATGTTAATACTGAACTACTACTAGTTTGAGTTGTAGAGTTTGTATTCGCTTGATTTTGCTGTGTATTTGAGTAATTGCTATCATTTGATTGCAAATTCATATCTATATCTGTTGCAAAGCTAAAATTAAAAATAAAAAGATAGCATAGTAGTAAAAGAAATAAAACTTTTATAATTTTTTTCATGTAAATCCTCCTTTAATAAAATAAGCTCTTAATAATAGTATAATTTTTATTAAAAAATGTCAAGAAAATATTATAATAAAATATAAAAATAAATTGACATAATCTAACAAAAATGGTAAAATATAAATAGTTGCAAAAGGCAAAATACTTTATGAGAGGAGATAACTATGAAACGGAGAATTGCAGCTTTAGTATTAACATTTCTTGTTGCATTAGGTGTATTTTCCATTACATCTGTATCTTATGCAGCAGAGGAAACTAATGAGACTGAAACAACACAGGAAACAAAGGCAGAGGTAAAAATGACAGAAGTTGACCACATTCGCCTTGATATTTATTATTCTGGCGAAGTAGAAGTCGAATCTGACACAAAAGGAGTAGAGGTTGATCATCTTTCTGGCTCAAAGAAAAGGAAAAATGAGTGGACCTCGATAACCGTAACCGTAACTGCTGAAGAAGGATATGTATTTAAACGGTTAAACCGTTCAAGTGCATGGAAGTTGTATTCAGACTCTAGTGACCTTAAGGTGAAGTTTGACTCTGTTAGCTATGGAGAAGATGAAGCAAAGTTAAAATTTAAGTATTATCTTAAAGATGATACTGTAGAGAGAAGTAATAATTGTAGTAACAACTCAAGTAACTATAGTGGAGATTATTTTCATTACTACAATTATGAAGTTAGCCGTTATTATGATGGCTGGCAGAAGCAGTCTGGATATTGGTACTATTACGAAAGAGGGTACAAAGTTGCTAATACCTGGAGATGGGTAAATGGAGTTTGGTATTACTTTGATAGTAATGGTAGAATGAAAACTGGGTGGCTTAATATGGGGAATAATGTATACTTTTACTTAGACCCCTCATCTGGTGCAATGGTTACAGGCTGGAGACTTATCAACAATAGCTGGTATTTCTTTGCAGCAAATGGTGAAATGGTACGTGGCTGGCTCCAAGATGGATACACATGGTATTTCCTTGGAGATGATGGAAAAATGCTTACGGGCTGGTATACAATTAATGGTAGCGTATACCACTTTAAAGAAAACAGCCCTGGACAGGGAATGCTTATTCAGTAACATTTAATTTTATAGTTTATTTCTAAAAGGAGCTCTCAAACTAGAGAGCTCCTTCTAATGTAAAATATAATATTTAATCTAATGCAATCGTCCTATATTAAAATTTATTCTTTTTTTTCAGTCTAACTACCCATCAACTTGACATAATATAGCAAATATGCTAATATATAGATTGAAGTACATTTACATAAATGCTTAAAATATTTTTAAGCATCATAAAGTCAAAAATGGAGGTAAAAAAGATGGCTGAAAATCGAAGGACAGAACGGGTAAGAATGATGATTGAGAATTTTTACAACGAGTTCATGAAAGGAATGACCATATTTGAAATAGAAGAAAAATATGGTGTGTCAAAGGGATATTCGTATCGGATTTTAGATGAAATAGCACAGAAGAACGGAGTTAATAAAGAGATCTTTTTTCAGAAGGAACACGGTTTTCACGTTTTTACTGATCAAAATGGAAGAATAGTCCCTAATAAGTCTGTATCTTTTAGGGAAATTTATGAAAATTTAAGAATGGCAGAAAAACTCTTAAATCAAACTTCAAAGAATCTTATATCATTAAAAGATGAAATGGAAGTGACTTTAAACGAAATGGAAAATAAGGAGAAGGAGAAATAAGAATGGCTAAAATAAATGGGAAAGATATGGAAGTATGGCTTAAAAGGGGAATGGGAACTCAGGAAATTGCAAATGAATTAGGAATTTCAGATTCAGAACTGATTGAACTAATCGAAAAATCATTTACCCGTAATGGTGTAAAAGCATTCAAACGGAGACTTGCGAAAAATGACAAGATGTTAAGTAAGAAGGATAATACTACTATGGAAAATGAACAGACAAGTGAAACAACCATTGAAGTAGAAACTCAAGATGAAACCACAGAAACACGAGAGTTATCTATTTCTGAACTTCGTGATGAAGAAGAAAACCAGCAGAAAAAGACAGTGGCACAAGAAATTGTCGTAAAAGAAACCATACAGCTGTACCGAAAGGTTCTTGAAGAAGTGACTTCAAAATCAAAGCAGGTTTCGAATCTCATTGCACAGCTAACAATCTTACGAACAGAAATTAGCCAGCTAGAGGAAAATGCCATTATTGCACTTGAAAACCATGATAATGAACTTGGCAAGCTTCATGAAGAACAGGAAAAACTTAAAAAGTTACGTGAAGAGATAGAAAAAAGGAGTATTGTAAACGTTTTTATTTATGCTAATGGAAACATTTCACTTGACAGTGATGGAGTTTCTATAGAAACAGATTTTGAAGGATGGAAGGACAAAAAGGAACTCCTGGAAGAGGAATACGAGGATATAGTCAGTGATTTATCGCTTAGATATATTAAGCAGCTGGCAAAACTCATGTGTCTTCCGCCTCTTAGCGAAGGAACAAGGTATGTGTTCAGTTTTGAGTTGGCTGAAATAGAGGAAGTATACCATAAACTTATGCATAAAAAAGGGGAGGAATAAGCATGTTTTACACTGATGGAGTGAATGTGCTAATTCATTTTTGACTATGTTTAAGAAAAGAAAGGTACCTAAAATTAGGTATCTTTTTTTGTCCTTAGGAAAAATGCAAATACATTGATTTTTTTCTTAATATATGGTAATATTTTTAATATGTATTAAGAAACTTTAAGAGGAGGTAAAAATGTTCAAATTGCAATCAGATTATAAGCCAACTGGAGACCAACCTAAAGCAATAGAATATTTAAGCAAAGGTATAATGGAAGGGAAGAAATTCCAGACGCTTCTTGGAGTTACAGGCTCACGGAAAAACTTTTACAATGGCAAATATAATTGCAAAGGTACAAAAACCTACTTTGGTGCTAGCTCATAATAAAACCTTAGCTGGGCAATTGTATTCAGAGTTTAAAGAGTTCTTTCCCGAATCTCAAGTAGGATATTTTATAAGTTATTTTGATTATTATCAACCTGAAGCATATATTGCACAGTCTGATACCTATATAGAAAAAGATTCATCAGTAAATGATGAAATAGATAAACTTCGTCATTCAGCAACCGCTTCGCTTTTTGAAACAAGAGATGTAATAATAATTGCATCTGTATCTTGTATATATGGTTTAGGAGATCCAATAGACTATGAAAATAAAACAATATCTTTAAGACCTGGAATGAAGATAAATAGGAATGAATTACTAAAAAAACTTATAGACTTGCAATATACAAGAAATGAAATAGATTTTAAAAGAGGTACATTTAGAGCAAAAGGGGATATTGTAGAAGTATACCCAGCAGAACAATCAGAAACAGCTATACGACTTGAATTTTGGGGAGATGAAATAGATAAAATAAATGAAATAAATCCTTTAACTGGTAAAAATACTGGAATTAGAGAGCATGTATGGATATTCCCTAACTCACATTATGTTACAACATCTGACAAGATGGAAAGAGCTTTAAAAACAATTGATGAAGAATTAAAAGAGAGAATTAAATACTTTAAAGATAATAATAAATTAATAGAAGCTCAAAGAATAGAAGAAAGAACTAATTTTGATATAGAAATGCTTAAAGAAACTGGCTTTTGCCAAGGAATAGAAAATTACTCAAGACATATAAGTGGAAGACCTGCTCGGAAGTCCTCCATTTACATTATTTGATTATTTCCCAAAAGATTTTTTACTTTTAATTGATGAATCACATGCAACAATACCACAGGTAAGAGCTATGTATAATGGAGATAGAGCTAGAAAAGAATCTTTGGTAGAATACGGCTTTAGGCTTCCGTCTGCATTTGATAATAGACCACTTAAATTTAATGAATTTGAAGAAAGAATTAATCAATGTATTTTTGTTAGTGCTACACCTGCTGAATACGAAAAAGAGAAATCAAAAGATAATGTAGTAGAACAAATTATTAGACCTACAGGACTTTTAGATCCAAAAATAGAGGTAAAACCAGTTACTAACCAAGTAGATGATTTAATAGAACAAATCAGACAAAGAACAGAAAAGAATGAAAGAATTTTAGTTACAACTCTAACTAAGAAAATGGCAGAGGATTTATCTGCATATTTAGAAGAACTTGGAATAAGAGTAAAATATATGCACTCTGACATAAAAGCCTTAGAAAGACTTGAGATTATTCGTTCATTAAGACTTGGAGAATTTGATGTTTTAGTTGGAATAAACCTTTTAAGAGAAGGATTAGATATTCCGGAAGTTTCATTGGTTGCAATACTTGATGCTGATAAAGAAGGTTTTTTACGTTCAGAACGTTCGTTAATACAAACAATTGGACGTGCTGCAAGAAATACAGAGGGAAAAGTTATAATGTATGCAGATGAACTTACAGAAAGTATGGAAAAAGCTATTTCTGAGACAAACAGGAGAAGAAAAATACAAGAAGAATATAATAAAGAACATGGTATTACACCCAAAACTATTCAAAAATCTATCAGAGATACTGTTAAAGCAAGTATTGTAGAAGATGCAGTTAAAGAATATGATATTTCAAAAGAAGCGGATATACAAGAAATAATAGATAAACTAACAGATGAAATGCTTAAATATGCACAAAATATGGAATTTGAAAAAGCTGCAGAATTACGTGATAAAATTAAACAGTTAACAGGTGAAATTTAAATAAATTAAACAAGATGCTGATATGAGATATTTTTTCATTAAAAGCGCATTGAAAGTAATTGAGTTATAAATTCTTAATAAATTTTATGGAAAGAGTTCATTTTTAATGGAAGGGTGCCATAAAATTTATTTAGAATTTATTCGAAAATTAGCTTGAACGAGCATTTTAATGAAAAAATATCTCATCAGCATCTTGTTATATATACAATTTATATAAAATTTTCATATTATAAAATAGGAGTAGATATAATATGAAAGTTTTTAAAGAATTATATGAGGATGCTAAAAATATAAAAGAAAAAGACCTTGCAGCAAGAAGTGTTTTAGAAGTAATAGCTTTGTATCAAGGGTTTCATGTATTAGTATTTTATAGATTAGCTCATTTTTTATACAAATATAGACTTTACTTTTTTGCAAGATTTGTATCTCAGATTGGAAGGTTTTTAACAGGAATTGAAATACATCCCGGAGCTAAAATAGGGAGAAGGCTTTTTATAGATCATGGGATGGGAGTTGTAATTGGAGAGACGGCAACAATTGGAAATGACTGTACAATTTATCATAATGTAACTTTAGGAGGAACAGGAAAAGATAAAAATAAAAGACATCCAGATATAGGAAATAATGTAATTATTGGATGTGGTGCAAAAATTCTACGGATCAATAAAAATAGGAAATAATGTAAAAATTGGAGCAAACTCAGTTGTATTAAAGAATGTTGTACAAAATACCACTGTGGTAGGGATACCTGCAAAAACTTTAAATAAATAGAGAAAAGAGCGTGAAATTTTCACGCTCTTTGTTAGTTCTAAACAAATTTTTCACTAATTTTCTTAATTTCTTCTTTACTTATATATAAACTATATCTGTCTGTTACGTATTTTATTTTTGAAAGTTGTCTTGAAATTAAGGAAACATATAAGTCTTTTTTTAAATTTGTATAAATCTGATAAACCTCATCGTACTCATATACATCACCATTTAATGGGTCAATAAGTTTCTGTGCATGACAGTGCAAAATTTTGGATGAATAAGTTTTCCCATTAGGGTACAGACAAAGATTAGATTTTAATTTACAAATATAAAGATTATCTAATCTATACATTTCTTGGCTAATCGGTATTATAATGTTTTCTAAATAACGCATATAAGCTCCTTTACTTATTTTAAATTTTATAGTACAGCTTATTCTTTGTTGAAATAATCCATAACTTTTGAGGTAAAGAATAACATGCATCATTTTCATTTAAATCATTAATAGATTCATAGTTAACAGTTGCATTAGACCAATCAATTTTATGAAGTCTGGGATAACCTTTGGATTGTAATGAATCTGTTACAGTAAAACCTTCATTCCGAAGCTGTGTTACTATTTTTTTGGTTATTTTTCCATAAAAATAGTAGAAACCAAATTCCGCTTCTGACGTTAGTTTTTCCTGCAAGTCAGTAAACTGTCTCATAAAAAGACCTCCTCCTTTGCTTAAAAATGTTTAAAACTAATATATAAATATATATTAACATAATACCATAAATTCTTAAAAAAAGCAAATTTTAGCATATTCAAACGAATGTTTGAAGAAGCTATTGACTTTTATTTAAAAAGATTATATAATTTCACAATAGAAAATAAGGAATGCAGAATGTAAATTTTTTGGGGGCAATTTAAATGAACGATAAAATAGTAATAAAAGGTGCAAAACAACATAATTTAAAAAATATAAATATAGAGATACCAAGAGATAAATTAGTTGTAATAACTGGGCTTTCAGGTTC
>Ga0256404_1012303_pt1 | contig 11157 bp, 10 predicted proteins | sample RumenRJG_01DNA_FD_185990 | JGI IMG/M metagenome (GOLD analysis project Ga0256404, IMG submission 185990) | Bovine rumen microbial communities from Lethbridge, Alberta, Canada - RJG_01 | ecosystem: Host-associated > Mammals > Digestive system > Stomach > Rumen | place: Canada: Alberta | collected...
TTTAGCGGTACAAGGCATTATTGCAACAATTGTCAAATCTTTACGCTCAACTGAGAAATATTTTGGCATCAAATCAATCAAAACTGATGACATCATACTCATCGGAGATTTGCAGCTTGATAAATGATTTAACATATCAGGGTGCATCATTTCCAAATATTTTACCCAAGCCGGACAGCAAGATGTAAATATAGGCAAATTTTGACCTGATTTTAGTCTTTCTAAAAATTCGGTTGCTTCTTCCGTTATTGTTAAATCCGCAGAGAAATTAGTATCAAATACATAATTAAATCCTAATTTTCTCAAAGCAGCATTCACCAAACCGATTGTGTTAACTCCCGGCTCTAACCCGAACATTTCGCCTAATGCTACACGAACAGAAGGTGCCATCTGAACAACAACGGTTTTTTCAGGATTGTTTATTTCATCCCAAACCAAGTCTGTTTCGTTTTTAATGGATAAAGCACCTGTCGGACAAACAGCAACACATTGACCGCAATTTACACAATCAACCTGCCCGATAGGACGACCGCCTATAGGTTGTACCTTTGTTTTTGAACCGCGATTTGCAAAACCTAAAACTGAATGACCCTGAAATTCGGAACAAGCCCTTACGCAAGCTCCGCAAAGAATACATTTATTCGGATCACGAACAAAAGACGGACTTGAATCATCAATAGGTTCATAATCTTTTACATCTTTATCAGGGAAACGAATTTCCTTGATATTGTATTCTTCAGCATATTTTTGTAATTCACAATCACCTGATTTGTCACAAGTTAAGCATTTTCTGTCGTGATTTGCCAATAACAATTCCAACACAGTCTTTCTTATTCTTCTGACCTTTGCGGTGTTCAAATATACTTTTATACCCGCTTCAGGAGGCATTGTACAAGATGAATTGATAATCTTTCTGCCGTTTGGATATTCAACTTCAACAACACACATTCTGCAAGCGCCGAAAGATGTTAAATCAGGGCGGTAACAAAATGTCGGAACATTCATTCCCGCTTTTCTGATAACTTCAAGAAGGTTTGGTTCGTCTGTAAATTCAACTTCTTTACCTTCTATTATTAATGTTTTTTTATCTTCTGTCATTTTTATTTTCCTCTTTTTATCGGTTGAATGGTTTAACGGTTTGATAGTTGATAGGTTATTTCAGTGGTTGTACAATTATTTGATTTGCTTTAAGAACTGAAATAAACCTTTCAACCCTTCAACTTTTCAACAGTTCAACTATTCCAATACTATCGCCTTGAACGGACAATTTGTCAAACAAGCCTCGCACTTGATACATTTTGACTGATCAATGTGATGAGGTTGTTTAATTTCACCTGAAATTGCACCGACCGGACAATTTCTTGCACATTTTGTACATCCTTTGCAGAGTTCTTCGTTTATCACAATCTTTTTCATTGCGGTACAAACACCAGCAGGACATTTATGATCTTTAATATGTGCAATATATTCATCTCTGAAATACTTCAATGTAGAAAGAACAGGGTTTGGAGCAGTTTTACCCAAACCGCATAATGACCCGTCCTTAATTGTATGAGCAATTTCTTCCAATAAATCTAAATCTTTCATTGTTGCCTTGCCTGCAACAATTTTTTGCAAGATTTTCAGCATATTCTTTGTACCTTCACGGCAAGGAACACATTTTCCGCAAGATTCGTTTTGAGTAAAGTTCATAAAGAATCTTGCAACCTCAACGATACAAGTATCTTCCGCCATAACAACCAAACCGCCGGAACCGACCATAGCCCCTGCTTTGATTAAGTTGTCATAATCCATCGGAATATCAAGATGTTCTTCAGTCAAACATCCGCCTGAAGGTCCGCCGATTTGAACAGCCTTGAATTTTTTACCGCCTCTGATACCTCCGCCGATATCAAAAACGATTTCTCTTAAAGTTGTACCCATCGGAACTTCAATTAAACCTGTATTATTTACTTCCCCTGTCAGGGCAAAAGTTTTAGTACCTTTTGAAGTTTCAGTACCCATAGAGTTGAACCAATCAGCACCCTTCAAAATAATAACAGGTACATTTGCTAGCGTTTCAACGTTATTAATTAATGTAGGTCTGCCAAACAAACCTTTGTTTGCAGGGAATGGCGGTTTTGGTCTTGGCATACCGCGTTCGCCTTCAATAGACGCTATTAATGCTGTTTCTTCACCGCAAACAAAAGCTCCTGCACCTTCTTTAATATGGATTGTTAAATTAAATCCCGAACCCATAATATTTTCGCCCAAGAAATGTCTTTCTTCAGCTTGTGCAATAGCTTTTCTTAAACGTTTAATAGCAAGAGGGTATTCGGCACGAACATATATATAAGCTTCATCTGCGCCAACAGCATAAGCTGCGATTGCAATACCTTCCAGTAATTTATGCGGATCACCTTCCATAACGGAACGATCCATAAACGCCCCGGGGTCACCTTCGTCACCGTTACATACGACATAGGATTTACCGCCGCGATTTGCAGCCGTAAATTTCCATTTCATGCCTGTTGGGAAACCACCGCCCCCTCTGCCGCGTAAACCTGATTTGATAATTGTATCAATCACATTATCAGGATTACCTTCTGTTAACACTTTTGATAATGCTTCATAAGCTCTTAGTGCAATTGCTTCATCAATACTTTCGGCATTCATTTCTCCGCAATTTGCCAAAGCCGTACGAGTTTGTTTTGCATAGAAATTAATATCCTCATTTTTGCGAACCTTTTGATTTGTATGAGGATCTGTGTATAAAAGTCTTTCTACAACTTGATTTTTCTTTAATGCTTCATAAATTTCTTCAACATCTTCAAGTCTTACTTTTACATAAGTTAAATCCAAATCAGGGAATACAACAAGAACACCCTGTTCGCAAAAACCGTGACATCCTGTCGGTACTATTGTAACCTTGTCATAATCCGACATAACAGATACATCTGCGCCTAATTCTTTGAATTTTTCTATAATTTTTAAAGAACCGTTTGCGACACATCCTGTACCGGCACAAACCAGAACTCTAAAACCTTGTTCTTTTATTTTATTTTGAGCATTTTGCTGCTCTTGTTTAATATCAATATTCAAATTTGCCATTCCTTAACCTCTTTCTTCCTTTAAAAGAGTATCCAAAATCATTTTAACCGCATCGGTTGTCATTTGCGGATAAACCTTACCGTTTATGACACAAACAGGTGCAAGCCCGCAAGCACCAAGGCAACTTACTGTTTCTAACGAGAATAAGCCGTCAGGTGTTGTCATTTTACCTTCTTCTAATTTTAAATGTCCTTTTATTGCATTTAATACAGGCATTGAACCACGAACGTGACACGCTGTACCGTCGCATACTTTAATTTCATATTTACCTTTCGGGTCAAGAGAGAATTGCGCATAGAATGTTGCAACACCGTATACTGTTGCAGGGGACAATCCTTCTATCTTTGTACCGATATAAATTAATGCATCTTCAGGTAAGTATTTGTATTCTTCCTGAACCTTTTGTAAAATCGCAATCAAGTGTGATTTATCACCACCGCAATCAGCAATGATAGTATCCAGCTTCCTAGTGTCGATTTTACGAGAATTAGTTAATTCAGTCATCCTCGCTCCTATTTATTTTCATGTGTATCATTAACCGCAACTGTTGTTTTTAACAACAATTTATTACTAAAATATCACAAAGACAAGAAAAAAATCAAGTTTAAACCCGAAACAATTTTCAATTTTCAATTTTCAATTTTCCATTTAATAAATAGCCTGCCCTCCTGTTTTCTTCTCCTCTTTTAATAAACAACATATGCATCTACGCATCAAATCTTCTACGCATCTAATTGCAAAAACCCTCTCCTGTCCTTCGGACACCCTCCCCCGAGGGAGGGAAAATAAAAAAAAATGAAACAATTTTCCATTTTCCATTTTCAATTTTCAATTTAATAAATAGCCTGCCCTCCTGCCTTCTTGTCTTCTGTGCTTCTTTTAAGCAGGCTACGCATCCGGACTTCTGCTTCTCTACTTCTCTAATACTTGCAATATTCTCGTATAGGGCAAAGAGCACAATTCGGCTTTATCGGTTTACAAACATTCTGCCCATGAGTTACAAGCAGGGAATTTATCGGTATCCAATATTTTTTAGGCAGTTTTTTTCGTAATTCAAACTCTGTTTCTTCTGGAGTTTTGGTTTTTAAATATCCCAAGCGGTTGAAAATTCTGTGAACATGCACATCTACGCAAATTGCAGGTTCATTAAACCCTTCAGATAAGACAAGATTTGCGGTTTTTCGTCCGACACCTTTGAATTTGCACAATTCTTCAATGTCACAAGGGACTTTTCCGTCGTATTCTTCAACCAATTTTTTTGATAATTCTATAATTTGCCCCGCTTTATTTTTATAAAACCCGACAGGATAAATTGCTTTTTCCAAGTCTTCAACACTGACTTTCATCATTTCATCGGGAGTTTTGGCAAGTTTTAACATTCGTAAAGTCGCAGGATAAGTGGTTCTGTCGTTTGTCCTTAAACTCAATATACAAGCAATCAAAACCAAATACGGATCTTTAAAAGAATCCATAAGTTTGACAAAATCACTTTGCGGTTGTTTTGCCCGTACTAAAATTTCAACTATGTTATCGATATTCTTCATTGCATATTTATTATACTAAAATAATGAAAAACAAAAATATTCTTACTTACAAAATTTTGTCAACTCCGAAACATCCGTTTCCAATGCATTTGCCAACTTTATTAGAGTTTCTAATGACGGTCTGGAAAAAGCTACCTCTATTTTGCCGACAAAATTTAAAGACATATTAACTTTATCCGCAAGCTCTTGTTGCGTAATATTCAATTTTTCTCTTTGAGTCTTTATATTTTTACCAAGCATTTTATAAAACGAATCGGACATACGTACAGTTTAAACGTAAACTTATGTAAATTATACGTACTACTAATACGTAAGTATGGTATATTTAAATTATGGAACATTCAATTATTGACACAATAGAAGATTACCGCAACTCTATAAAAGTTATAAACAGCCTGTTGATAGTCATGCTAAATGCATCCTCAAATGACACAGACGACATATCATACGAAAACTTAAATGATTATTTAAAAATAATCTTACAAAAAATAAATACATGGTTTGACAATATAAATAAAACGGAATATAAATACATTGAGAATGAGAATTTCGATACAATAAAATTAGAAATATCAGAAATATTTCAATGTCTGAAAATTTTATCAAACGCATTAAAATATACTGATAATGATATTAGTTTTGATGACATAAGCGGCATCTTAAATGCTTCAATAAAAAAAATTAAAAAATGTATTAAAAATTCAAAAAATGTACACCTTGCGCAGTATCCCAATTATTAAATTATAATATTTTATTTTAACAATTCCTCAACATCAATATACGTTTTTAGCTTTAACGCGTAAATATTGTTGCAATCAAAGCGTTCCAATTTTACCGCATCTTTTTCTGTTGTTATTATATTCCCCTGAATATCAAGAATATCTGTCGGCAAATATTGATGATGGTCATCAAATGTTACTGTCTTGATTACGTTGAAATTTTTTAAAAAGTCATAAAACTGCTGTGGTTGACCTATTGCGGATACAGCCGTAACATCCATTCCATCCATCAGTCTTTGACCTGTTTTTATATTATATACATAATCAGGTTCGTTGTAACAGACTAAAGTCGGCAATTTTAAACGTTTATGCATAATCTTTGCAACTTTTTTTGCGGTATCGTGTTTGGTGCTTTTTGATACAATTACAAGTTTATCTATTCTGTCTAAAGCTTCAGCACCCTCTCTTAAAGGCCCTGCCGGCAATAAACATTCATTACCGAAGCCTTTTACGCTATCCATTAAAACAATATCCAAATCTCTATGAAGTTTTCTGTGTTGAAAGCCGTCATCAAGAATAATTGTATCCACTCCAAAATTGTTAACAGCATATTTAGAAGCTAAATATCTGCTTGCACAAGTAAATACATAAACTCCCGGATTATTTTGGGCCAGCCAGTAAGGTTCATCACCGGCTTCTGATGCATCATAATAGACAGAAACACCATCAGATATCATATTTACTTTTTTGTTATTTAATTTCCCGCCGTAACCGCGCGAAACAATAGCAACCCTTCTGCCGTTTTCGGTTAAATATTTTGCAATCTGCGTTACAACAGGGGTCTTTCCGACTCCGCCGGTTGTCATGTTCCCGACAGAAATAACAAACGCATTTACTTTCTTTGGGCGCAATATTTTCTTGTCATATAAAAAATTTTTTGCCCTGCTGCCAAATCCGTAAAATATTGAACAGAATTTCAATATTTCAAACAAAATTCCTTTCGGATCCCTTGTATAGTGTATTTTAGTAATTTCCGTTTTTAAATTCAACATTTTAGAATAATAACCTGAACAGTAAAAATCTCTTATTCAATTTATCCGAGAATTTTTTCAAATTAGCTGTTATACATACAGTATCATCAACAATTTGCTTTAAATCAGAAGCTTGTTTAGGATTCTTCGGATCTACGCTATTAACTGTTTCTAATGCTGCTGACATTTGTATCATTGCATTATTAACATTATTTATAGCAGAAGTAAGCTGAGATTTCAACTTTCCGTCACTTGTCATTGCATTAACGCTGGCACTGATTTGTGACAAGTTTTCTGTTATAATCTTAATATTTTTACCGGTTTCTTCCGCATCAGCAGCATCCATAACTTTGTTCAAATTTTTTGACAATTTTCCTACAGAATCTGCTGTTGACAACAATGTTGTCTTAAACTCTTTATCACCGATTATATTATTAATGTTTTCAGACAATTTTGAAAAATCATCCGTAGCTTGATGTGTCATTTCCATTAATTGTTTAATATCTTCCTGCGAAGAATCCAACAAGTTATCAACTTTTTCCAATGTCGTATTTGAACGCGCCGAAAGTTCATTTATATTAGCTATAGTACGTTTCAAATCTTCTATTGCAGCATCTGTTAATATATCATTAACCTTTTTGTTTGTTTCGGTTAATGTTTCCGCAGCTTTATACTGCCAATCCATGAAATCCGATAATCTCATAGGTTCTAATATTGTATATGGAGAATCCTGCTTTGGATATAATAACGGAGTTTCATCCAGAGCTACAAGACGAAGTTTGTGAACGTTATTATCATAAGCAACAGCAGAACCTCTTAAAAATTCAGGTAGCACTAACCCGGGAAGATTTATAAAATAATCTACTTTATACGCATAACTCGTGTTTATCGTATTTTTGAAATTAAAAGGAACAGAATCACGCGGGATTACATCAACATTTTTTACTAATCCGACATCATGATATTTACCGGATAATTTCATCTGAACCGCATCATTCTTATATAAAAGGTTTTTATCCCTCATTGGAATATATATGGTCTTTGTTTTAGGCGGAGTAATTTCTAAAAACAATTCCCCTATTATACCGCCCTGTTGAATAGAAAAAGAAGATGCCCGAGGAATTTGTACAGCAGGATTTGTAATTACAAATTTCACTTTTACAAAACTGTTTGCGCCTTTAACAATCGGAGTGATTTCTTCAACCTGTCCGACCTTTAAACCCATTATCTGTACCCCGGCTCCGGGCCTTAAACCATTAACGTCCTTAAATTGAATTTCTATCCTTTTTGCTGAAGATAATGCCCGCCCTTTTACTTTTAAAACAGCTCCGACCAGCAAAAATATTGCTAATAATGTTAATAATCCAACTTTAAATGAGGATGAAAATTTCATTGTAAACCTTTCAACTAATTTATATATGAAAGTATTTTATCAGAAAAATATTAATTCTGTAAAGCAATACCGTTTAAACAATGTATATTGCGAATTAAATATACGACAAACAGACGATTTTTATGTGATTTAGCACATAAAAGATTAATATATAGAGTATAATCAATTTAGGAAATATTGACTTTTGAAAAAAAATAATTAAACCATAGTCAGGTAGAAAAATTTAATACAGGAGATAGAGTTATGGGCATGGCAGCTTCGCAGGCAAGATGGATATCACTTGCAGCCAGAAAAACAAACGTAGAATATGAAGGACAACAAATTAACCAGGCAAGAACAGCTTTGGCAAACCAAACGTCAGAATTGTGGAACAAATTGTACCACATGGAAGTTCCTACTCCTCCAAGCACTACAGATTTTACAAAGACAACATATACCTTTGATATAGGCGATAGCCACAAAGTTGTAACAGACATCCAAGATGCCGATTACACAGATTCAGACGGAATAACATATAACAAATATGTCACATACACTTGTGATGTTATTGAATATACCGGTATAAGAAATACAAATTCCAATCCGCAGGTACAATGGGTTGACCCGACATCAGACAATCCTGACGGCTATTACATGATAGGTACAAAAATTGCATCAAAACTTAAGAGAAATGAACCTGACGAAGATGAATACGAAACCTATGTCGCAGCATTAGACAGAATTGTAATTGATTGGCCGGAAAGTACGGTTGCCAAAGCTTGGAAAGCGCATAAAGATGACCCGAATAATAGCGAAATTTGGCTGTTTAAGGATACAAATAACGAAATGAATTTCGCCGTAAAAGGTTCAACTTCAGAACCTGACACTTTGGATTATTGCATTAAAAACCAAGAAGAAGCATTACATACATACTATGCAGTAAACCAAACAAATAAAAAGACAGTTTCAAAATATGCAGTTGTAGAATATGATGCATCAGGCAGAGCAACATCAATACAATTAGAAAAATCAAGTGCAGTATATGAGTTATCAACAACAAGCTCCACCGATGATGATGCGTATAACGATGCAATGAACCAATATTATTACAACAAACAGGTTTATGAAAAGAAAGTTCAAGACATTAACGCAAAAACAGAACAAATCCAAACTGAAGACAGAACACTTGAACTACGCTTAAAACAACTTGATACGGAACAAAACGCACTTCAAACAGAAATGGATGCAGTACATAAAGTTATTTCTAAAAACATTGAAAATACATTCAAAACATTTAATGATTAGTATAAATAAGAGGTTAAAATGTCTTACAAATATGATAGCGAATTGGTAATAGCAAACAGATTCAGCTCGGCAAGCGGAGATGCAAAAGCAATACTTTGGGAAACCTATGACCGTTTAAGAGATTTAACGGTATCAGGTTCCGGTACGGGTTCAGGTTTTGAAACTGCAGGCGGATGGTTATATAATATCGCGACATTACTCGCACCTTCATCATTTGCTACAGTTTTCGGCGGTTCGGAAACAATGAATATTCCGGGAACGTCATACTATTCAAAGTCAAATAACGGAACGGCTTATGGTGTCGATTCTTTATATAATTATTCCGGTTTTCCGAGTGGTGCGGCATCAATAAATTCTGTTTACGGACTGGCAACGGGCGGTGCAGCATCTGTATTAAACGGCTGGGGAAGCAGCGGAAATACTCTAAACGGAACTCCTACAGGATATGCATCTAATGTTGCAGGTTTAGCGAATGTAGCCAGTGCTGCAGCATACGGTATCGGTACGGGAAGCGGGTTAGGCAAAATATCTTCAAATATTGTAATGCCGTTTGCCAGTGCTATTTCAGGGTTTGGCGGCATATTAACGGCGATTTCACCTTATTTGGGCGTTTATGGTGCTGGAACAACAGTTCTTGGCAACTTAATGCAAGGAACGACTTCTGCGGCTTTAGCTGCTTATCAAAATATAACGGGTAATATTACATCAACAGCAGATACAATTCTTCAAACTAAAGTAAGAAACATTGAAACCGTATGTAAAATGCTTGATACTCAAGGTGATATTGTTAAAAAGATGCTCAAAGAGAGTATGGAAAGCAGTAAAAACGCTCTTCAAAACTTATAGTTTGAATTTTAAAAATTTACAACCCGAGGTCTGCAAACCTCGGGTTTTTGAAATTATTTATTTGCTTTTGGGTGGCTAAATCCGTAATCGGATGAAATAGTTCTTCCTATAGATTTAATTTTTCCTTCGATGCAGCCTCTGCATTTATCAGGATTGTCATTTATACAAATTTTGTTCGGATAAATTTCATATTTTGCGCGGTATTCGGTTGATGTAACATTTGGCATTACAACATTCGCTCCGCTTTGCAGGGCAAGAATTCTACCATTTGGATTAAGAGTTTCCATAGCGGTTGTTGCCGGAATATTTATGTCAGGCAACAAAATTCTCGTTAGAGCCATAACTTTTAATGCTAAAGTAAAGCTCCCCGTTTCTTCATCTTTTAACGGTGTATTCGGGTGCGGAATAAACGGTCCTATCCCGACCATATCGGCTCCGATTTCTTTAAAGAACAGAATATCATCCGCTAAAGACTCTATTGTTTGTTCGGGTAAACCTACAAGGCATCCTGTTCCGACTTCATAACCAAGTGTTTTTAAATCTTGCAAGCAGCGAATACGATTATTAAAATCCATATTCGGATGAAGTTTTTTATATAATTCTTTGTCTGTTGTCTCTATTCTTATTAAATATCTGTCAGCTCCTGCCTGTTTAAACGCTTTATAATCTTCAAAGCTTCTTTCTCCAATGCTCAAGGTTAAAGCTACATCAAATTTTTTTATTGCCTTAATTATTTCTACCATTTTTTCTGTGGTAAAATATTCATCTTCACCGGATTGTAAAACTATGGTTTTATATCCTAAATTAACAGCATTTTTTACATATTCGATGATTTCATCTTTTAATATTCGGTATCTTTTTATTTCTTTGTTAGGGGAACGTAATCCGCAATATTTACAAGAACATTTGCATATATTGGAAAATTCAATCAATCCGCGCAAGTGGACTTCATCACCGACATTATCTTTCCTTATTTTATCGGCAAGATTAAATAACCAATCGTTTTTTGTGTCGTCTTTTAATATTTTTATTATTTCTTCTCGATTAAACACATTTTCTCCATTTATGATTATTATCATATCATGAAGTTTTTACAATATCAGAAGAACTTTTGACTGCATTCAAGCGAAACCCGAAAATACAAGTTCCGTCAGATAAACTTTTTGCATAAATCTTTCCATGGTGAAGATTTATAACATTCTTAGCAATATAAAGTCCTAATCCGGTACTGTCAGACAAAGAATGTGAAG
>Ga0256404_1012304_pt1 | contig 11157 bp, 13 predicted proteins | sample RumenRJG_01DNA_FD_185990 | JGI IMG/M metagenome (GOLD analysis project Ga0256404, IMG submission 185990) | Bovine rumen microbial communities from Lethbridge, Alberta, Canada - RJG_01 | ecosystem: Host-associated > Mammals > Digestive system > Stomach > Rumen | place: Canada: Alberta | collected...
GCATTGGGAAGGTGACACCGTAGAATCAGGCAGAAACGGTCATACACGCAAGAGCAGATATTGCTTTGTCACACTGGCGGAAAGGAAATCCAGATTTTACATAGCAATCCCTGTAGAAGACAGAACGACCAAGAATATAACACCGGCAATCATAGAAGCTCTCGGAAAGCTTCCATCGGAACTGGTAAAAACGATAACCTTCGACAGAGGAAAGGAATTCGCAGAGTATGAAAAGATCGAAGCAGCATTAGGATGCAAAACCTATTTCTGTGATCCTTACTGTGCGTGGCAAAAAAGAACCAATGAGAATGAACTGACTACTGCGGGAGTTTTATCCTAAAGGGATGGATTTATCCGAAATGGACCTGAAGGAACTGAAAAAGAATCTGAATTTAATGAATAACAGGCCACGTAAATGCATAAAATATAAAACACCTAAAGAAGAATTACTGGGTAACTCATTCTAGGTGTTGCACTTAATTTGACAAATCATCAGATTAGAAAAATAGGTTATAAAGGCCTATTCCTCAACTTCAACAATATTATTTGCTATTCTTACTTATCTATATTTCTTTTTTATATTATTCTCGGATAGCTTTTTCTCAAATCATGTGCTATCCCATATACAAAAAATATTAAGGAGTTTGTCCATTCTTTCTCTTATATACCTGTTACGAAAGAGAAGAATAGTAGTTCTTCTATAATAATTCACTCGTCTTATATTTAAAATAATCCTCGTAATAATAACTGTGATCAATATCTTTTCATATAAACATCACGATTATTAATCAGAATACAAATCAGAATTATCTACATCCACAATTTCGTTATTATCGCTACTCGAAAAATCACCAGCAATAAACCACTTATAAGCGCGATTCGCAATAATTTTAGTTTCTACTAAATCCATTCCACCACCTACAATAGCACCTACACCAGGAACCATTTTCCCAAGATTAACAATTCCCTTTGTTCCATATTTTGTAAACATTCTAAAACCAACTTTTTTATTAATTGCAATTAATGCTTTACCAGGAATTCTTCCAATTAATTTATTAGAAGCCTTCATTCCAATTTTTATCCCTGCTTGTTTAAGAAAGCCATTAATTGTTATACCTGCTAAACATGCGTAAATAAAAGTTTGTGTTTGATCACTATCTAAATCATAACCTGCTAAATAAGCCGTACAAGCAATCATTCTCATTTGAACATATATAACGCTCGTGATATTTGCTGGTAGTGTAACTGGCATTGTTATTAGACCACCAAAACCTGTAATAAATCCTGAAGTTGTACATTTGATAACTTGATTCTTCAACATAGCTTTGCATGCTTCGTCTTTAGTTACATATTTTTCTAAATAATCGTTTGCTAGCTTATCGACACTCTGACTTACTTTAGGAATCCCATTCAGACATTTATCATAACATGTATCTAAAAGTGTCATTATATCTTTTTGATTAATTAGTTTATCTTTGGCTTGCTGCTTCATTATATTCGCTCCTATTATTTGTTTTCCTAACTACATTCTTTGATGTTGATCAGTAAACTTAAAATACTGAGAGTGACACTGATCTTGTCTCTGTCATCCACATACTTGTTCAATAATTCTATATTTCTACTAATTTACCTTTTCAAAATTCCATCCTAAACTTAACCTAAGAAAAGAATAAAGAAAAATTATCTCTTTTTCAATACATTCATGGACAATAAATCAAGAATATAAGGTATCACATAGCCCTAACTATTTAGATATTGCTTTTTTATGTTTGGATTGTATGTGTGCTGTTTATTGCTCATCAATATTGCGGTTTTTCCCGTAAAAGATTTTTCCTTTAAGTAATCTTTGACGATATTGACAAGCTTTTGCAAGCTTAATGTTGGGTTGAATACACTTCTTTTCATCAGAACATTCTTCCATTAAACTACAACATCCAAAAGAATCAACGGGCTCATTCTCACATAACCAATAATAGCTTTTCGCTAATAGTTTATTAAACTTCATCAATTCTTTAAACGGATCTTTACTTTTAGAAAAATCATAACGATAATATCCATCTTTTGTTTCTATGAGTTCTAAATCCATTGCATCGCTTTCAATTATGCCCATTGGATTATTAAACTCCAATCGAAAGGACTTTGCCATATTTGTTTGTAGTCTAAACCATACCATACGGTATGCCAGTACACTACAACCAATATAAGTTGCAATGATATTTCCTGTTTCTTTGTCTTTCTTTTGGTTATAACGAGGTTTAAACATTACTTCATGTTCAAGTGCATTGCTTTGTTCAATTATTGTATTACATACTTTTGTTAGTTGTTCTTCAAATTCATTTCTTTCTTTCTCATCTACTAAATTCATTTAATTAATCTCCCTCAAACAGCTTTAAAAATTCTTCTTCAGTAATAATACTAATTGGGACTCCCTTTTCCTGGTATTCTCTAGCTTTATTGTACTTTGTTCCATATTGTCCAAACTTCCAAGCTGGATTCTGTATTCCACCTAATACTAAATAATCAAGTTTCTTTGTCACACTCTTTGCAAATATGCCATTATGATTTTCGATAAGTTGTTGTATTTCTTCTCGTGAAAGGGAACTAAATTCACCAGTTATACAAAAACGTTTACCTTCTAAACAAATATGAACACCCTCATCTTGATGGGGATTGAGGAATGCATCACAAAGTTTTAATATTTCAACACTTTCGTCTTTAGAAATACAGTTGTCTTCTAATACCTTATGTGTAAGATCAAAGAATTTATCAAATGGATAGTTGCCTTTCAAATCTTCATTATCATTCATCCAGTTTTCTAGCAAGTATACTTCTTCAATATTGATATCTTGATCAGCAGAAATTCCTTCAATAATACCCATAAATTCTTGAATTTTATCAACACTATTGGTAGAAGATTGACGATAAAAATAGGTGTTTATTTTTGACAATATACGGTCTAATTCGTGACTTTCAATCACACCATCTCTAATACTTTGTGCAATTGTATTATAGACATCAATTAAACGATAATCGCTACAAATCTCTTTATTTGTTTCTAACCATTTTTCTAAAGCGACTGTTTCTTCACTATTAATAGCTTGATCAGCATTCACTCCCTGAATCAATCCCGATAAAGTATTCATAGCTTTATCAATCAATCGATGATCAGCACGATAATGTTTTCTTGGACTTTCATGAGGCATATATTGATATATGTCATCTTCAGTAACCTCACCTGTCTCTAAATTCTTCATGAAAACACCTAGACATGCTTCGGTATCTGAAAACGCATTGTGATGATTTAGCGGAATATGAAAGAATTCACTTAATGTCGCTAAATTACATTTAATACCATATTTTGGTGCAAGATATTGCCTACTTAAAAGCAAAGTGTCCATATAATAAATATCTGGCTTATCTATTCCATAACGATCCAGACATTTGTTAAGAACAGGCAAATCAGCCGATACTAGATTATGCCCAACCACAATACTATTAATAAAGTATTGTTTAATCTTATCCCATATAATAGGAAATGTGGGTTGATCTTTCACCATGTCTTGAGTGATATGATGAATGCTTAAATAGAATTGATCAAAAGTGTCTTCTGGATTAACAAGATAATATTCTTTATTTTGAATTTCTCCATTCCTTACTACAATTAAGCCAATTGAACAAATAGAGTCATTTTTTCTATTAGGAAATTCAGTATCGAAAAAAGTTAATGTCTTATTCTTTAAGAATTCAAAGTTTTCCATTCGTTGTTTCCTTTCTTTGTGAGTGTTTATTACTTGCTGTATTATATCATTTAGCCTTCTATATGTAAGCGCTTATTTATAGTAATATGAAATATTCTCACTAATTAACACAAATATATCTCTTTTTGGGTATTAAAAAATAGGTCATGATGACCTATTACTTAACTTCTACAATTTTTAAATCTTTATCTGCTTCTTCTTGCTTGCGAATATTTCTTTTGACCATGGCATTTCCACATGCTTTTGTAACTACTAAGCCAGTAAATGCTCCTGCTGCAAAGATACCGCCCAAGACTTTTATTAATGACCCTTTCTGTGCGGTAGTGACAAGCGTATCATAGATTAGCTTCTCCATATATCCACTCCCTTTTTTACGTAATTAAATCATACCAAAAATATACATAGAAAGAAAGCGATTTCGATATAGCTTTTTACTATTGAAAGACAATTTTTACGCCTATATCATTACCTGCAACCTTCTTAACATCCTCTGTAATAGCACTTTCTAGTTTCTTTTCAGCCTTTGTATAGAGGCCTTTTTTAATGGCTCTTTTTTCTTCTTTTTCCTTTAATTTATCAACAAGCTCTGTTGAGCTTTTGGGATTTGATGGATTGAGAATATTGGCATGACGATCTAGATAAGTGACTTTGCTGGTAGTGTGAGAAAGGGTTGTTACTTTAGGCAATGTCACCGTGACATGTTTGCCTGATGCTGTTACTTTGGCTTTCTCTAAGTTAACACCTGCTTTAATCGTTCCACTAAACTTAATGACAAATGATTCTGTTGTAAAAGGAATCTTAATGCCAAAGAGTTCTTGTGTGTTTTCATATTTATCAGCTATTGTATATTCATATTGTTCTGTCGCAAGCTCCTGAATATCACCAAATGATTCTTGTATAGCAGAAGTATCTGGGGTACTGATTTGATTATAGACATAACGTATACCTAGTGCGATAACAATAACAAGCACTAAGATAATAATAATCTTTGTTAGTACGCTACCTTTATTTTTTCTCATAGTCTTCCTCCTGTGAGCACATATTGTAAATAATTGTTGTGAATAATACATGAACTACACTATCAAATATCCCCTATATATGCAAACAAAAAGGCATCCCCTATGGATACCTATCACTTTTTAAGAAGGAAAGAAATGCCACACCAGTTTGTTTCATGAATGAGAAAACAAGAATTAAAGGAAAGAAATTAAGTATAAGCGAGACATTTCTATCGACTTCCTATGTTCTCATTATACGCAATCAATAACCCTTACGACAATAAAAATCATTCATTCGCTATTTTTTTCACAGGAATACCTATTCTTGTTTCTTTATAAGGAATGGATTCTAAGAGCTCCAACGATGTAATTGTACAGTTAATAGGCAATAGCATTTTAGGCTCTTTTTTGAGAACTGTCTTACGTGACAGGGTGACATGGGGCAAGAATTGTCTGTCATGAAAGGCAATCTTATGTTGATAAAGCTTTTTAACGAGTGATTTTTGCAAAGCATAGAGTTCTTCTGATTGATTTGTTCCAAGATAATAGAGACGACTATTACGATCAGGAAAGCTATCAAGATAATCAAGATTGAAGCTAAAAGGCTCAAAGCTTATTGCATCTCTTATCTCCAATAATTCATCAATCATTGACTCTTCCACTTCACCTAAAAAAGCCATTGTCATATGAATGGAATTCTCAGGAATGGGTTTGATTTGTAAGGCATTGTCTTTAAGAATATTGACATTGGTAATGATTTTATTGGTTGCTTCTTGACTGAAGGTCAAGGCATAATAGAGCCTACGCATGATTAATTTTCTCTATAATCCAGCTAAATCCCTTACCCACTCTTATGCCTGTGTCTTTAAAGTGATTACCAGGATTCATTTCAAGAATACACTGTGTTTCTTTTTGAAGATGTGCTTCATATGTTCTTAAGCAATCTCCAACACTCGCCATGATTTTATTTCTTGCCTTCTCTTCCTTATCGCCCAAGGATAGATAGACATATTGTGTCTTGATTGGATGGGTTTGTGTGTAGCTTAAAAAGTCTTTAAACCAGACACTTGGTGAAGCCCCCACAATACCGTCATATGCATCCTGATAGCCTGCATAAAGCGCGAAGAGACCAGCTAGTGAATAACCTCCAATAATGACATGGGCATCATGCATGTCATAAAGCACTTTGATTTCTTCAACAACTTCCTTGACTTCCTGATAAAATACATCCGCCCCACCTTGAAAGTCCTCATTGCCAAATAAAGCTGGCATATACCATGGTGAGAGTTCTCTCTGCCAGTCATTAACCAGTATGCCGACTAGAAGATAATCACTTGTTGTCTTGTTGATTGTTTCGATTTCTTCTTCCATCGCATCTAGATCATGTTCATCAATAGGTTGTATCAATAAATACTTTGCCTGTTTCTTCCCATGAATAAAACACTGTCGATTCTTTATTGTTTCCATTAAACCACCTCTTTATTTTATTGTAATGGAAACATAACATATTACAACAAGAAAAGATGACCTTTCAGTCATCCGTTTCCTGATAATAGAAGACTTCTTCGACATTCTTCCCAAATACATGTGCAATCTCATAGACAAGACGATAGGATGGATTGTATTCCCCTCTTTCAAGCCTGCCAATTGTTTCACGCGATACACCAACAATCTTTGATAAGTCTTCCTGTGTCATGTGATGATCATTTCTTAATGTGATTAATGTTGTTATAAGCCTCATCATGAAACACCTCACAAGACATTTATATCTCTTTTTCCAAGATAAAAGGTGTGCTAACAGCACACCTAGTTTAATAAATCATTATTTTTATGTTCATTGTCAACATAGTCCTTAAAGACTTGATAGGGTTCATCTAAACCAAGAAGACCAATGGCAAGCTCAAGACCAGTAATGACACCCTGTCCCTCAATATAAGCTTCACCTTCTTTTTTTGCGACTTGTTGTTTTAATGTTTCAATAGCTCCAAAAAGAGCAGGGATATTATCTGTAATATCAATGTTTTTCATATACCTCTCACCCTTTCGTGACAACACTATAGCATAGATGGTAAGATATTTCATGCAATATGATTGAAAGGGGAAATTGAGAATGCATTTGAGTGAGAATATGTTGATTGAAGTGATGCTGATTGCTGTTGGGGTTGTGATGTTTATTAGAAACAAGGAAAAAGATAGAAAAGTTGCTCTTTCCTGGGGTGCGCTTGGCTTGTTTGCCGGCGTGATTCTTATCCTAGGACTGTGTGGGATTATCAAGCTATAAAAAAAGCTCTAGATTGCTCTAGAACTATTGTTTGATCTTTTTCTGCTTATCCTCTTTTGGTTCACCAACATGGAGTAAATCCGTTACTTTCCAGATAATAGCCATTATTAAAAAAGCTGCAACCATAAGAATAAGCGTACCAATTGTTTCATAAACACTCATCATAGATCCCTCCTGACTAGAGTCATTTTATCATTGAATGCGTTAAATTGAAACAAAATTATTTATAAGAAAAGGGAAAGTGCATCTTTCCCTTTTTTTCTAGAGATCATCTTCAATGGCTGATGATTTCGCATAAGCTGTTGAACGGGCTTCAAAGAAGTCTGTTTTCACCTGATTGGCATCGGCATAAAGTGATACCCACTTCATGTCAGCAGGCTCTTTTTCATAACCTGGATAAAGTGTTCCAAGTCCTAATGATGAATAACGTAAGTTACCAAGATATTTAATATAATCTTCAATCATCTTTTCATTAAGACCTTCAATATCATTGCCAATGACATATTTGCCCCAGGCAATCTCCTGTTCAACGCCTTCCTGAATCATGTCCTTAATGATCTTGATATGTGTCTCATCAAACAGATCAGGTTCCTCTTTTCTTAGTTCAACAAGAATATTTCTAAACAGCCATAAATGGGTATTCTCATCGCGATTGATATAACGAATTTCCTGTACTGAACCAGGCATTCTTCCATTTCTTCCGAGATTATAGAAGAACATGAAGCCAGAATAGAAATAGATGCCTTCTAGGATATAATTGGCAATCAGGACACGTAAGAATGTTTCTTTGTCCTGTTTCGTGATGAATTCATTGTAGAGATTACCGATAAATTCATTTCTCTTTAATAAATGTTCATCCGTCTTCCATTGATAGAGGATATCATTTCTTTCTGTTGGATTACATATTGTATCCAACATATAGGAATAGCTCTGGGAATGGATGCATTCCTGGAATGTCTGAATGCCTAGACAGAGATTGACTTCATTAGCTGTCACATACTGGCTGATATTTGGTAAGTTAGCTGACTGAAGTGAATCGAGATAGACAAGAAATGAAAGAATCTTGTCATATGCAACACGTTCAGCATGTGGTAAGTGTGGGTAGTCGGATTTATCCTGGTTTAAGTTAATTTCTTCAGGAATCCAGAAGTTATTCATGGCCTGACGATACCAGTCAGAAACCCATTCATATTTCATATTATTGAAGTCGTTGATATTAGTTGTGTTGAAATTGATAAGACGGCGATTTGCGACACTCGTATCCCCTTCAGGATTGAAGAGTGGCTTACGCATGATTTTATTCTCCATGTTTTTCCTTCTTTCTTATTATGCTGAACATGATTCACATTCTTCAGGATCAAGAGCACGAGAACGTACATAATAGACGGTCTTGACGCCCTCTTCCCAGGCTTGAATATAGAGTCTTAATAACTGGCTCATTTTATATTCATTGGTGATCCAGAAATTGACGGACTGTGACTGGTCAATATGGCGCTGACGGATACCAGCTGCCTTAACCGACCATCTTTGGTCTATAGAATGGGCACTCTTATAGTACCAATAAGTTTCTATAGAAAGCTCTGGCGCAACACGAGGCAGGATGGCACCTTTCTTTTCTTCTAAGAAGAAACGATGCATGACTGGATCAAGTCCGGCTGATGTCCCAATCAGAATGGATGTTGAAGATGTTGGTGCAGTTGCGAGAATCCAGGCATTGCGCATCCCTTCATGAGCAGCTTTCTTGAGTTCCTGCCATCTTGGCGATGTGTAGTATCTTCTTGTAAAATACTGCCCATCTTCCCACTCCGATCCTTCAAAATAAGGATATGAGCCTCTTTCCTTGGCAAGACTCGCGGAAGCTTTAATTGCGGCATAGTTGATATCTTCAAAGACCCTGTCAACAAATTCCAAGTGCTCTTCAGATTCCCACTTGATGCCATTCTTGGCCAACATATGATGATAGCCTGATACACCTAGCCCAATCGCACGATAATGCTGATTGGTAATCTTCGCATCAGCAACAGGATAGAAATTCAAGTCAATGACATTATCTAGAGCACGTACAACCGTGCTTGTAATTTCTTCTATTTCTTGACGGTTATTGACATCGATATGACCTAAGCACAATGAAGCAAGATTACAAACGACAAAATCTCCTGGCTTACTTCTTGTGACAATGACTTCTTCTCCATTTTCTAATTGAACTGTCTCAGAAAGAATTTCGGCTTCAGACATATTCTGGGCTATTTCTGTACAGAGATTAGAACAATAAATCATCCCCTTATGTTTATTAGGATTCATGCGATTGACAGTATCTCTATTGAAGGCAAATGGTGTACCTGTTTCAACAGCTGATTTTAAAATGAGTCTTACGATATCTTTGATAGGTACAACACGTTTAGAGATTGTTGGATCACTGATACATTCATGATACTTTCTTTCCCATTCCTCACCATAGCTATCTTCTAGCGCATAGCCTTTTTTCATCAGCACTTCATGGGGATCAAGAAGATACCAGTTGCCTTCTAAATCATCTCTAGCCTGCTTCCAGAATAAGTCCGGATAACATACAGCTGGAAAGACATCATGTGCTTTCATGCGGTCATCACCATTATTGGTACGTAGCTGCAAGAATTCAGGCAGATCCTTATGCCATACATCAAGATAGACTGCAACAGCACCCTGACGCATGCCTAACTGATCAACAGCAACAGCTGTATCATTGACTAAACGAATCCAGCGTATAACACCACCAGATGCGCCTTCAAAGCCACGAATTGTTCCCCCACGAGCACGTACCTTGCCAAAGTACATGCCCATGCCTCCACCATATTTGGAAACATCAGCAAACTTTGAAACCGCATTATAAATACCATCTAGGCTATCAGGAACAGTATCAATAAAACAGCTTGAGAGCTGGTGATATGGCTTGCGGGCATTGGATTGGGTTGGTGTTGCCATTGTTACTTTATGAAGTGACATCATGTCATAGAACTTCTTGACCCACATAAGACGATCATGAGGTTCCTTCATGGCAAGATGCATGGCAATTCCCATATACATCTCCTGAGGAGACTCAATAGCCACTCTTTCATGTGTATGAATGACATATCTTGAAAGCAATAAATCCAAACCTGAATAACCAAAGAGATCATTACGGCTATGATCTAAAGCCTGTTCTAGCTGATCAATTTCTTCTTTAGTATAGTTTTCAAGGATGTAGGCACCATAGAGTTCTTTTTCTGTCATCATGACAATCTTCTCATAGAAAGAGTGTACATGCATGGCCTTTTCCGTTTCTTTGAGCTCACGCATAAACTGAAAACATAATAAGCGTCCAGCAATCTTCTCCCATTCCGGTTCTTCCTTGCTTGTCAGTTCAGCAGCTGCTCTTGTCAATAAGTCAAGGCGTTCTTTCTGACTCATGAGATCTTTTGCCATGGCTTCATAGCGTGATGTAAGACGATTGATATCTCTTTTAGGGAATGTCTTTTGAATACGCTTGATGACATCATTGAGATTATCTTCGTTGTCATGTTCATCAATTGCAACAACCTGTAAGAGATGCTTTCTTGCCTGTCTTACTTCATTTCTCTTTTCACGATAAAGAATGTAATTTCGTGCAACATTATAGAAACCATTCTTCATCAATATCTGTTCAACCGCATCCTGTACGCGTTCAACAGCAACAACATCTTCCCCTTTAAACAGATCAGCTATTTCCACAAGCAAAGCCTCTAGCTTCTCCTGACTAATATCTTCTTTTGTCGCAATGAAGGCTTTTTGAATGGCATGAATGATTTTCTTGCCATCATAGTCTTCTTGGCGATTATCTCTCTTGATGATCGTTTTCATTCTTTATTTAAGGCAGAATATCCTGCCCCTCTCCTTTCCAACATACTTAGCTTTTTTCAGTATATCGATAACTCTTCTATCAGGCAAAAAGAACGCATTATTTTTTAAAGAGTATATGAAAAGACACCCTGCTTACGTATTCATCACTTTACCTGTCATCCTTTAAGTACTTAGTCTTGAATCACCATTATCGTTTGATTCTGTATAGAAGAAAGTCTTCTTTGCTTGGCTTTATGCACTAGGAATGTAATGAATTATCTAAACA
>Ga0256404_1012306_pt1 | contig 11155 bp, 6 predicted proteins | sample RumenRJG_01DNA_FD_185990 | JGI IMG/M metagenome (GOLD analysis project Ga0256404, IMG submission 185990) | Bovine rumen microbial communities from Lethbridge, Alberta, Canada - RJG_01 | ecosystem: Host-associated > Mammals > Digestive system > Stomach > Rumen | place: Canada: Alberta | collected...
ATCCAGCATCTTCTCCATGGGAGCAGCCGCCCGGGCCATCAGGTCATCGGTGAGCCCGATCTGTTCTTCATTATTCTTAAGAGAGCTGTATACCTTTTCCAATGTGACCTTCTTCATGTTGGGGCAGACCATGGCATAGCCGCCTTTGGTGTCCTTTTCTCCCCGCTCCATGGGCAGGAAGTGGAAGGTCCGGTCGGGATAGCGTTCGGTGAGCTCATGCCCGACCCCGCACTCCGTGATGATGATGAACTCCTTCGCATCCGAAGTCCCGACGAAGTTGATGATACCCGAGGTGGAGCCGATGTGATCGCAGAGGGCCAGAACCTCCTCCCGGCATTCGGGATGGACGAGGACAGGCGCATTCGGGTAGAAGGCCTTGAGTTCTTTCACGTCCTCGACCGAAACCCCGTGGTGGACGTGGCAGTAACCGTCGTTGAAGATAAACTCCTTGTCGGGGCACTGCTTTGCCACGTAGTGGGCCAGGTTCTGGTCCGGCACGAAGTAGATATAGTGCTCCTTCAGGCGCGATACCACCTTCACGGCATTGGCGGATGTGACGCAGACGTCCGACTCGGCCTTGATTTCCACGGTCGAATTCACGTAGCATACAACGGCAAGGTCCGTTGGATGCAGCTTCCTCTGCTCTTTGATCTTCTCCACGGTCGCCATATGAGCCATGGGGCAGTCCGCGTCGCTGGCCGGCAGAAGAACCGTCTTTTCCGGATTTAACACCTTGCAGGACTCGGCCATGAAGCGGACCCCGGCCAGGACAATGGTCCGACAGTCGAGCTCCGTCCCCTTCTTTGAAAGGAAGAAGGAGTCCCCGATGAAGTCTGCGATTTCCTGCACCTCAGCCGGCACATAATAATGGGCCATAATGACTGCATCCCGTTCCTTCTGCAACCGCTTGATTTCTGCCACCATTTCTTCATTTGTCATCGTCATTTTCTCTCCACCACTTCTTTTAATTATTACCCGACTTTCGCTTCCCCAATGTATCCCGGAAATACCGTCTCCAGTGTCATAGCGTCCAGGTCAAGTTTCAGAATCTCGCAGTTGGCAATTTTGATGGTCCAGAACTTCTCCGGAGGCAGACCCTTCACATAGCAGGTGAGGCCGTGAATCAGGGCCCCGTGGCTCGAGAGCAGGATATTCCGGTCCTGATAGCGGCGCCGCATCTTCATTGCCGTCAGGAATTTTCCGACCCGGTTGATGACATCGCTTGCCGTCTCCCCGCCGGGAGCCGGATGCAGGTCGGAGTTTGCAAAGAAGGCGTCCCTCTCTTCCTTCGGAAGTCCTTCCAGGGCCAGCCCCTCCCAGTCCCCGAAGGACATCTCGATTAAAGCGTGCTCCAGGGTGAAGTGATCATGGGAGATGCCGGAGATGATCTCGGCGCTCTCCACGGCCCTCGACAGGGGGCTGGTCCGCACCTCGTCGATGAGGATCTCATTGTCGGCAAGGAACTTTGCCGCCCCCCGGGCCTGCGCCCGCCCGGTCTCGTTCAGCTGCGTATCCGTCCGCCCCTGCAGGCAGCCCCGGACATTCATGTCGGTCTGCCCGTGGCGGCAGACATAGATGGCACCCATTATTTTCCATACTCCTCTTTGACGAATTTTTCGAGCACCGGCAGAGACCGTTTCACCTTCTCCGTATCGATGCAGTAGGCCATGCGGAAGTAGCCCGGGCAGCCGAAGTTGTCCGACGGCACCAGAATCAGGTCGTACTTCAGGGCCTTTTTGCTGAAGGCGTAAGCGTCATCCTCGAGGGCTTTCGGGAAGACATAAAAAGTACCGCCGGGCCGGACGACCGTGAAGCCCAGCTCTATGAGCTTATCATAGATGAGATTCATATTCGTCTCATAGACGGAAAGGTCGGCCGTCTCATCGATGACCCTCGCCACGCCGAGCTGCATGGTGGCTGTCGGGCAGTTGTGGCCGATGCCCCGGGAAATCTGTCCGAAGATGGGAACGAGGATGTCCGCTCCTGAAGCCGCCGGGTTTACTGCGATGTAGCCGATCCGTTCTCCGGGAAGGGACAGGCCCTTGGAGAAGGAATAGCAGGACAGGGTATTGGCATAATAATTGCTCGGATAGGGGCACTTCTTTCCGTCAAAGACAATCTCCCGGTAGGGCTCGTCGCTGATCAGGAAGATGTCGTGCCCGTACTTCTTCTGGGCGTCTGTCAGCATGGAAGCAAGCTCTTTCAGGGTCTCTTCGGAATAGACGATACCGGAAGGGTTGTTCGGGGAGTTGATAAGGACCGCTGCGACGTTATCGTCGAGCATCTTTTCAAACGCATCGAAATTGATCTGGAAGTCCTCGGTCCGGGCCGGAACCACCTTGAGGACCGCCCCGGTGTCATTGACATAAGGGGTGTATTCCGGGAAGAAGGGGGCGAAAGTCAAAACCGTATCACCCGGTTTTGTAACAGCACGCAGCGCGTGTGCAAGTGCCCCGGCCGCCCCGGAAACCGGGAAGATGTGCTTCGCCTCGTAGTCGATGCCGAAACGGCGCTTCAGGGAGGCCGCAATCGTCTCCCGGACGGACGTGATACCCAGGGTCGGCGAATAGGAGTGAATCTTCATCGGGGTCTCGTGTTCATACATATCGATGACGGCTTCCGTGAATTTCGGCGACGTGGGCACGGAAGGGTTGCCGAGGCTGTAGTCGAATACATTCTCGTAGCCGATTTCCCGGCCCCTCCTGGCCGCATATTCAGCCAGGTCCCGGATGACACTCTTATTGTTCAGACGTTCCTTATATTTCTCATTGATCATTTTCGTACGGCCTCCCGGTATCGTTTTTCAAAGTCGGTAAAATCCGTTTCATTATATATGAGAAGGGCCCATTGTCCAGCCTCATATTTCAGCACGGTCACGGAAGCGTTCTTCAGGCTGTCGCTGCACTGGTCCGGCCACTGGCTCTCCAGCCACCAGCCGGCTGAGGAATGGCCCGTGATGAAAAGAGTCTTTCCCGCGTTCTCCGGGGCAGAGGCAAGCGCATTCATGGCCGTATTGACCCGGTCGGCCAGCTCGTAAGCCGACTCCCCTCCAGTCGGGGAAGTAAAATCCGCATCATCGTATGTCCCGAAGAGGTCGGCTCCGAAGGCCGCCTGGGCGTCTGCCGAAGTCATCCCGTCCGCCTTCCCAAAGTCGATTTCATCGAAGCCGGCGTCGACTTCGACCTTGGGGACGGGGTTTACATTATTCTCTAAAATAATGTCTGCGGTCTCCTGGGTCCTCGTCATTTCAGAAGCAATGGCCCGGTCGAAGGTGATCTTCGAAAGGGCCTGACCGAGAACCTCAGCCTGTACTTTCCCGCTTTCTGTCAGATGGGACTCGGTACCCTTCCCGGCATAGACCCCGTCGATATTCGAGGTGGCCTCAGCATGCCGCACGAGGCAGACGATGACCGGTTCATTTCCTGTCCCGGTCGCCTTCCCGCAGGAGGATAATGTAAGTCCCAGAAGGACCAGGGCGACGGCCGCAAGGACAAAGGCCGCCCGCCGCATATTTTTCAAGAAGTTCCTGTTCATACCTTTTCAATCGTCGTCTCGGAATTCATGTCGTAGAAGCCGACCGTATTCTTCTCAGAGATGACGGTCAGGTTCAAAAGGTCATAGAGGCGGTTGTAGGCATGGAGCTCCCCCGCAGAATCATAGCCCGTGCAGGAGATGGAAAGGAGGTACTCGCCCCCCTGCAGGTTCATGTCCTGGGTGAAGGTGCAGACATAGGTCTCCCCGGCGTGGGCAGTTCCGACGGACTTCTTCTCGAGATTGGTATTGGTCCCGGTCACATCGGTGCCCTTGGGGGTCTTGATGGTAAAGGTAAAAATCGGATCCTCCACATCGGAGTGGAAGTAGACCTTGGACTTGATGGAAAAGCGGCTGCCTTTGATGATGGAGGTGGTCAGGGCCCCTTCGGAGTCCACGACCGCGAAGTCCACGATCTCGGCCTCCAGAGTTCCGTAGGGATTGACGTTGGGATTGACCGTGAAGTGGCTCTTCCAGGTCGCCCCGTCCTTGACGTCCGAAAGCAGGTCCTTCTTCTCTTCTGCAATCGTGGGCTTCTTCTCTTCCTCTTTGCCTTCCTGGCCGGAAACCGTCAGCTCTCCGGCCGCGGCCTTCTCGATGTCCTCTACGGAAGAGATGCCCTCCCCGTTGCCGGTCACCATGATCTTCTTGTAGAGGTCGATCATCTTCGCGGGCTCACCCTCGGCAATCTTCACGCCCTTATTTAAGAGGATGACCTTGTCACAGTATTTGCGGATGGAAGAAAGGTCGTGGGAAACCATGAGAATGGTCTTCCCCTCCCGCTTGAACTCCTCGAACTTGCGGAAGCACTTACTCTGAAAGAAGACGTCCCCGACGGACAGGGCCTCGTCGACAATCAGGATTTCCGGCTCGATATTGATGGCGACCGCGAAGGCCAGGCGGACGAACATACCGGAGGAATAGGTCTTGACGGGCTGGTAGACGAACTCCCCGATGTCGGCGAAGGAGAGGATGTCGTCGAGCTTGGCGTCGATTTCCTCCTTGGAAAAACCGATCATGGTCCCGTTTAAGTAGACGTTCTCAATGCCCGTATATTCCTGGTTGAAGCCGGCGCCCAGCTCCAGGAGGGCGGAAATCCGCCCGTCAACTTTCACTTCCCCTTCGGTCGGCGTCAGGACCCCGGTGATGATCTTGAGAACCGTGGACTTGCCCGACCCGTTCGTTCCGATGATGCCCACGGTCTGCCCCCGCTCGATGGCGAAGGAGACGTCGTTTAGGGCATAGCTCTCCGTATAATGCTTCTTCTTCCCGTTTCCGAAGGCGTCGAGAAAGCGGTCCCGACGGCGGGAGAAAAGCTTATAGACCTTGCTGACGTGGGACACCGTGATGGCCGGGTCGGAAGGGGTCAGATTCGTACTCTGTGTATCGCTCATATTATTCTTTTCGTTCTTTCATGAATAATGTAAATCAGTAAATCCGGACGGACCATTCTTGTGGGCGGAAGGCCTTAGAGCTCATCCGCAAAGTGAGGTCTGAGTCTGTTATAAACAAACATCCCGAAAATCAGGCAGAAGGCCGTGACGCACCAGAAGTAGAGGGTCATGCGGGGGGCCTGCCAGAACCAGGCCTTGTAGATGAAGCAGTCCCGGTAGCCCCGGACGATGTAGAACATGGGGTTCAGACGGATGATGACCGATACCCAGTGGGGGATGCCGTTTGCCACCATGCTCTCGTAGTTCCACATGACGGGCGTGAGCCAGATGCCGACCTGCAGAACGATGCTGACGACCTGGGACCAGTCCTTGAAGAAGACGTTGATAGCCGCGTTGAAGTAGGCCAGGCCCAGAAGCATCATGAACATGCCGAAGGAATAATAGATGATCTGCAGGTAATAGATATCCGGCTTAAATCCGTAGCAGAGGTAGAGGATGATCGAAAGCACGATGAAAAACACGTGGGTATAAATATTCGAGACCACCTTCACCATAGGCAGAATGCGGATTTCAAACACGACCTTTTTCACGAGGTAGGAGTACTCGGTCAGGGCATTGTTTCCCTGGGACAGGGCATCCGCGAAGAAGAACCAGGGCACGAGACCGGCCACCAGCCAGAGGACATAGGGAAGCTCGATTCCGTTCGTCAGCCTCGTTCCCTGGGCTTTCAATCCTTTTTCGAAGGCGAACCAGTACACGAGGACCATGACGATGGGCTGCACGAAGCCCCAGACCATACCGAGGAAGCTGCCGGCAAAACGGCCCTTGAAGTCGTTTCTCGCCAGGCGGCGGATCAGCTTGCTGTTTTCAAAAATGGCACGGAAGGTGCCGAGCATACTTCTCATAATTCAACCACTTTTCCGGTGTAGACCACCTTGTAACTATTGCCGTAGGAAAGGGCAATGCCGAGTTCCCATTTTCCTTCCCCGGGCTCGGGCACTCTCGCATAGAAGCCCGTCGTGATGATTTCTAGGGCCTTCCCTGTAAGCTTCCGGCCCACCCGGTCATCATAGATATCCTGCCGCTTCACTTTTTCCGTGGCGAAGACATGCGTTTCTTCTCCCTTTTTCAGGATGACTGCCACTCTTCGCCCGTTGTCTCTCTTTCCTTCTCCGGTCTCGTACCAGCCGCTGACCTCGATAGCAGACCGCTCCGCGTCCTCCGCAAAGATGTCCACAGTGCAGGCAAAGTCCCCTGATGCCATGCTTTCAGGACGCAGGGAAAGGGCAGCCGCAAAAGGCCGCTTTTCATGCATGTCGATCGTGAAGTGGACTCCGCTGCCCACGAGGTTCCTGTTGTAGAAGGGGTCCGTCTTCACGTAAGCCGGATGCTTCGTATAGAGACGCTTTCTCTCCACGTTGAGGCGAGCCATCTTCTCGGGGCTCATATCATTGCCCCGGGACAGGGACTCGTAGTGAAGGAAGACCGCATCGTTTCTCACCACATTATAGTAGCCCTTCTCTATAAGGGAGAAGCAGAAATCCACGTCATTATAGGCAACCCGGAGCTCCTCGTCAAAACCGCCGGCCTCTTCGTACTTGGCCTTCGAAACCATGAGGCAGGCCGCCGTGACCGCCAGGTAGTTGTAGTCGACCCGGTTGCGGTCGAAGAGCAGACGGTGGGCATCCGAATCCCCGAGGAAGGCATGGGAGGGGCCGGTCGCGATATTGATGATGCCGATATGCTGGATATGCTCCCGGTCCGGATAGAGGAGTTTGGCTCCGACAGCGCCTGTATGGGCCTGCTTGGCCTGGCCCAGCATACGGCGGATGGATTCGGGCTCCTTCACCTCCGTGTCGTCATTTAAGAATAATAAATAATTTCCCTTCGCTTCCCTGGCCCCCCGGTTCACCATGGCCGAGAAGTTGAAAGTGGCGGGTTCATAGATATAGGTCACCCCGTGCTCTTTGGCAAAGGCTTCGATCTTTGCATGGTTTCCGATGGAGGAGCCGTTGTCCACTACGATGACTTCCTTCTGCACCCCGTCCTTTAAAGCCTGAACAGACTCGATGCACTTCATCAGAACATCGGGGTTGTCCTTCGAAGGAATGATAATGGAGACAAGGTCAGCCGGGTCCGTATCGTAGACGATGCGGAACTGGTGGGTCTCCTTGGAAAATTCAGGGGTCCCCTTCATTCCCCGCCGCTCCAGGGCCTCCCGCTTCAGCTTGTCCGTGGCGGTAAAGACATAGTCCTTGGCCTCGGGGTCTGCTGCCGTGGAACCGGCGGTCTCCCGCCAGTGGTAGAGGACCTTCGCCACATGGCCGACCCGGGCGTCCGAAGACTTCTCCAGGAAGCGCATGGTCATGTCATAGTCCTGGGCCCCGTCAAACTCGGGTCGGAGGCCTCCGAGTTCCTTCACAATGGAGGCCCGGTAGGCCGCAAGGTGGTTCGTATACATCATGGACCAGAAGAGGTCCGGGGACCAGTCGGGCTTGAAGAAAGGGTCGTGGCGGAGGGTCCCGTCCTCCGTCAGCTTGTCCTCATCGGAATAGAGGAAGTCCGTGTCCGGATGCTCATGGAGGTAGGCCGCAAACTCCCGAAGGGCGTTCGTACTCATGACGTCGTCGCAGTCGGAAAATACAATGAAGTCTCCGCCTGCGGCATTGATGCCGTCGTTTGTCGCCCGGGAAATCCGCCCGTTTTCTTCCCTGTAAATGATCCGGACATGCTTTTTCCCCTCATAGGAAGAGAGCACTTCCTTCACCTTCGGATCCGGAGAATGGTCGTCGACGAGAATCAGTTCAAAGTTCCCGTAGGTCTGCCCCAGGCAGGCGTCGATGCAGGCCCGAAGCTCGTGCTCCGGGCAGTTATAGACCGGAATCACGATGGAGAAGCGGATATCTTCCTTCACTTCTCCTTTATAGAGAATATTGGGTTCAATCTCCCGGATATAGTAGCCGTAATCATTTTCCAAATGTTTGTCATTGGCATGGGCCTTTTCAAACTTCGCGCTCTCCCGGGCTCCTTCCACGCCGAACTGCTGTGCCATGCGGATGAAGTCCCCGGCACCGCTGTTTGAAAGAATGCGTTTGGCCTTGCGGACAGCCCGCCGGGCAAGGGAAGGCTTCTTCTCCGCGGCGGCTGCCGGGGCCGGAGCCTGGGCCGGCATGGATGCCTGCCCCCGCATAAGGGCCGCAATCCGGTCCGGAGCCAGACCGTCGTCCGCCGTATCAAAGACGGCCTCAAAAGTTCCCCGGAATTCTCCGCAGAGAATCATAATCTGGGGGTCGTCATGGTCGAAGACATAGAGGCCGTCCGGACCCTCGAGGCCGTTCGTGACGACATTGAGGCCCGGAGGAAGTTCTCCCCTGTTCTTCATGACCACAAAGCCCTTGTTTTCCCCGGGGTCAATCCGGACCTCGGTCACCGTCCCATCGAAAGTCAGGGGAATCCGGTTCTCTCCGGAAAGGGTGCCGATGAACTCCTGCTTCGTCTCCTCGGAAAAGCCCTTTCCGTGGTCATAGTAGATGTTCCAGCAGACGGTGTCGAGGAGGTTCGTGAAGGCCTCGTTCAGGTTGATGATGGGCCGTCTCCGTTCCCGGCACTCCTCCCGGAAGGAAACCTCTCCGGAAGACACAAAGGTCTGGAAGCCCTTTTCCATCCGGACAAAGACCTCCTCCTCTTGTTCCGAAATTCCGAAGCGGGTCATCATGAAGTCATAGGTATCCGGGTCCGAGGGCCGGTCCGTATAATAGGAAACCGCCCGGTAGAGGACGTACTTCAGGGGAATCGGGAAGTCGAAAGTCCACTCGCAGTCGATCAGGGTCCAGTCATCTCCGTCGACGAAGACATTTTCAAATATGAGGTCCAGATCCGTGACCGGAGAAACGGCTGTCCGGCCGGAAAATCCACAGTCTCCGAAAATCTTTGTGAAGTCTTCCGTCGGCTCGAAGTCCGTTTCTGTTGAACCGAAATAAACAAGACCCGTGAAGCGGTCCAGGAGATGTCCGACACCTTCAAAGTCCTTCTTCTCGGCCCTTTCCTTGATGAGTTCGCGCAGGGAGACGCCTTTTGCAAAGGCATAGCGCAGGCCTTCCCCGGAAATCTCCGGCTGGCAGACTGACACATGGGGAAGGGCAGAGAGGGCCTCTGTCAGCTTTCCGGTGAGTTCCAGGGTCTTTTCCACATGCTTTTTCCCCTCGGGAAAGACGGGCGTCTTCGACACATATTTCCCCTCCGGGCCGGAGACGATGTCCGTTTCCATGCGGAAACGCCGGCCCCGGTTTTCGGGGAACTTGCGGTAGATTGTTTTTGCCTTTTTATCTGTCGGAGCCGCCCCGCCCTGCTTTGTCACTGTCACAAGGAAGCAGTTGGCAAAGCGGGTGAAAATATTATTCTCGATCACGAAATCGAAGCCCCGGACATCGGAAAAGGTCCAGAAGCGGGGCTGGGAGAAGTTCACGTCGTAGTGGGCCAGTTCCCCCTGGTAGGGCAGGCGGTCGTCGGAGTAGATGAAAAGCGGATAGCGGAAGTCCGGATAGGGGTAGAAGAATTCCGCTTCCCCGTCCGCAAGGCCGGAAAGGAGCTTCTTCAGCCCTTCATAATAATATACGGTCTCCGTCCTCTGTCCCGCGTCCATATCGAGGCCGCCGAAGAATCCGCCGGTTTCCTCCAGCTGGCCCCCGGACAGGTACTTGATGCCGCAGGTATTGTCGCAGGCCATGACCAGACGGCCGCCGGGCACCACGAGAGCGTACATGCGCTGCAGGCAGGCTTCGTCGCTCTCTCCGGCCTGAAGGGCCAGAGAATGGAGGGTGCCGGGCAGGAAAACAAGGTCGTACTGCCCCTGTCCGTTCATGGGAAGCTCCGTGGACAGGGCTGCCCCTGTATCATTCAGGGCCTCGAGAAGCTCCGGGGCATAGCCGTTTCCGGCAATCAGGACCCGGTCTCCTGACTTGATTTCCAATGTCCGGATCAGGTTTTTTCTCGTATCTGCTGCAAAATCCATGAATTGCTCTTTTTCTTTAAATCAGGGCTTCAGGGAGAAGTCCGTCGTGTTCAGGGTCAGGGAAGAATTGTAAAAGGGATCCCCGGGCTCGAGAATATAGGACCGCCAGAGGTCGATGAACCGAAAGACCTCCCCGTCGAAGCGCTTTTTCTTTTCCGGCGTGTCGTCATTGCCTCTCGACTTCGACTCGTAGTGCCAGAGCTCTGCGTGGGGCTCGAAGGCAATGAGGCGGCCGGTCTTTCGCACTCTGAGACAGAAGTCCACATCATTGAAAGCGACCTCTAAGTCCTCGTTCAGACCCCCGGCCTCTTCGTAGGCTGCCCGCTTCACCATCAGGCAGGCGGCCGTAACCGCCGAGTAATTGCCGGCCGCAGCCAGGCGGGCCATATAGCCCTCGCTCTCCCCCGGGAACATCATGAAGGCGTGGGCACCAACCCCGCCGAGTCCGACGACGACACCCCCGTGCTGGATGGTCCCGTCCGGGTAATAGAGCTTGGCCCCTACGATGCCCAGGTCTTCCCGCTGCAGGCGGCCCAGCATGTTCGCAATCGAATCCGGCTCCCGGATTTCGGTATCATTGTTCAAAAGCAGGAGGTAGTCCCCCCGGGCCTTTTCTATGCCGAAATTGTTGATGGCAGAGTAATTGAACTTGCCCTTGAAGTATACGACCCGGACCGAAGGATTCTTCTGCAGGCGGTCATAGTAGGCAAAGGTCTCGTCCTCGGTGCTGTTGTTCTCGACGACGATGATCTCTATATGCTTATAGGTATTCTTCTCAAAGAGGGAGCGGACGCACTTGTCCAGGTCGTCCGTGTGGTCCTTGTTCGGGATAATAATGGAAACTAGAGGGTCTCCCTGAACCTCATAGAGGCTGTTGTAGATTCCGGTGCGGGGACCGCTGACGACTTTGGTCTTCCGGCCCAGGCGGGCATTGTGGGCTTCGACGGCCCGGAGCCCGTTTTCCCGGTCTTCTTCGGGAAGCCCCAGAGCCCCTTCCGCATAGCGGTTTTCCGTGCTGCGGACATCGGGAATCTGTTCCTTCCGCTCATATTCAAGGCCGGCCGTTCCGTAGACATTGTGGCAGAGGACGCCGGTGATATGGACGATTTCCTTCGCCTGCTCCGTCAGCCGCAGAATCAGGTCGTAGTAGGCCGCCCCGCCGTAAGAAGGGTCAATACCGCCGACGGCGTCAAAAAGGCTCTTCTTCACCGCCACCCCG
>Ga0256404_1012307_pt1 | contig 11154 bp, 9 predicted proteins | sample RumenRJG_01DNA_FD_185990 | JGI IMG/M metagenome (GOLD analysis project Ga0256404, IMG submission 185990) | Bovine rumen microbial communities from Lethbridge, Alberta, Canada - RJG_01 | ecosystem: Host-associated > Mammals > Digestive system > Stomach > Rumen | place: Canada: Alberta | collected...
ACTGCGGAAGGACCGCGACATTCGAGATCTCGCCGTCGCCTCCAATCACCTGAAGGCCCACGGTGCCGATGATCCTCTCCCCCTCCGGGGTCCTCTCCACCGCCTTGTAGTAGTGGGCATAGGGAAGAAGGAGCGTTGCCCGATAGCTCTCCTCCGACCAGGGCTCTGCAAAGCAGACCCTCTCCAGGGCTGCTGCCTCGGCGGCATCCTCCCGCACCATCGGGAGGATCTCGGGGAATCCGTCTTTCATCAGACGCTCCCCTCGGGCAGGGTCTTTTTCCTCTCCTCCATGTCCCGGACGAGGCGCCCTGCTGCCAGGGCGTCCATCGCATGCTCCTTCTTTGCCTCCTCGAGCTGGCGCTCCGCCTGGCTCCTCCTGAGGTACTCCGGCCGGAAGTCATCCGCAGGGACAAGGACGGAATCCCCCTTCTCCCGATACAATGCCATCGCAAGGGTCGCCGTGACCGCAGGACTCTGCCGGTTCATAAAGGGCGGTGCAAAGACAAAGGGAACCTTCAGCTTCTCTTGGATCAGAGGCGCTGCCACCGGCACGCCGTCTCCGAGAAAGAGAACCTCCCGTCCTCTTTCGTTCAGATCCTCCAGGATCTCCTCTGCGGGGACCGCGCAGCAGGGACGAAGGACCGCGTGGCGGTCCCGCTCCTCATAGATGCCCGTGTAGACCTGCCCTCTTCTGGCATCCATCAGGGGACACACGAGCATGTCCGTCCCGAAGGCGTTTGCCGCGATCGCATCCGTCGTGGGGACGCCGATGATCGGCTTGTTCAGGGCAAAGCCGACGCCCTTTGCCGTTGCGGCGCCGATGCGAAGGCCCGTAAAGGAGCCCGGGCCCTGGGTCAGAGCAATCGCATCGATCTGGGCAAGGTCCAGAGAGAGGCGCTCTGTCAGCTCCTCCATGATGGGCACCAGCGTCTGGCTGTGGGTCAGCCGATTCTGGATGCGATACTCCCCAAGGAGCGTGTCATCCTCGAGAATGGCGCAGCCTGCGACCGGCCCGGATGCTTCAATTGCAAGTATCTTCATGCTTTCCTTCTTTCCTGCTGCTTCCGACCGGCCTGCCTCAGCAGGAGAAGTCAGCTGCTGTTCCTTCAAATGTAATGCGGCGATAGTCAAGGCCCCGGCCGAGGTCCTTCTCGATCGTCACGCTCACCACGTGCTCCGGCAGGATCTCCTCGATCTTCTCCGGCCACTCGATGATGGACACGCCCTTGCCGAAGATGTAGTCGTCAAAGCCGACCTCCTCCATCTCCTCCGGGTCCTCGATCCGGTAGACATCGAAGTGGTACAGGGGAAGGCGCCCGGTGTCGTAGATCTGCAGAATCGTAAAGGTGGGGCTGTTCACCGCCTCCTCGATCCCGAGGCCCTTGGCAAGGCCCTTCGTGAACACGGTCTTTCCGACGCCCAGGTCCCCGTGCAGGGCATAGATGTCCCCCGGCTTTGCGTTCTTTCCCGTCTCATACCCGATGCGGAAGGTGTCCTCCGCGGAGAAGCTCTCAACTGTCTTCTGGTTTTCCATCCTGATTCCTCTTTCTGTCCCTGCCGGTCCTACGGCGAAGACAAAGCCCGCCGGAGCATTTCCACTCCGACGGGCTCTATTCTACCATAGGTTTTGTCTTCCTGAAATCCGGAAGGCGGGCCTTCTCAGCGGGTTCCCTTCAGGATCGGGGAGAGCTTCTTGTAGACCAGGAACGTCAGCGCCACATCGATCATGCCCTTGATGAAGGTGAAGGGCAGGTTGAAGACAAGAAGGCTCTGCAGGATGCTCTTCACGGACGGCAGGATCGCCTGATAGGCTGCTAATATCGTCTCCTCAGGCATGAAGTTGTAGTACACGGGATAGACGACAAAGTAGTTGGAGGGCACGGAGAACAGTGCCATCGCGGCAGCGCCGACGAAGGAGGCGATGACCGCACCCTTCTTCGTGGTGTTCTTCCGGTAGATCAGGCCGGCGACAAAGGTGAAGACCGCGCCGAGCAGGAAGTTCGAGAGCTCGCCGACCGCAAAGGAGCCGGAGAACAGGCAGTGGAACAGGTTCTTGATGAGCTCAATGAGGACACCGTACACCGGGCCCAGGGCAAAGGCCCCGAGCAGTGCCGGGAAGTCCGAGATGTCCAGCTTGATAAAGCTCGGCATCAGCACCGCGGGGAGCTCCAAAAGCTGCAGTACAAAGGCTGCCGCGGAGAGGACGCCCGTGACCGCGATCGCGCGGGCAGTGGCGGAGGACTTTCTCGCCCCTGCCGGTCTGTTCTTTTCCATTGTTGTCTCTGACATAACTGTCTCCTTTCTGCTTGTGAATACCCGCATTTCCCAAAGGAGACAACCGCCGCACCTGTCACCAAAAAAAACGCCCCGCAGAATGCATTCTGCAGGGCAGTGACATCGAATTCAAAGCTGCAGCTTTCGCTGCATCCCAATTCTGTGCACTCAAGTTTTCTTCTTCCATCCAGACTTTACTGTTGGTTCCGTACTTGCAACGGATCAGCCGGCTGTGCCGGGTCGCGGACTTTACCGCCAGTGGGGAATTGCACCCCGCCCCGAAAAATACTCAAGTATTCAGTTTGTGATTGGTTTCCGGAAGCAGCACCCGCTGCTTCCCACAGACCATACCGTACATCTTCTCTTTGCCTTTGTAAAGAGGAAGATGTAAAACTTTTTCTGTCTTCTTTGCTCCGGTCCCTGCTCTCCACGGGCCGGTATTACCCGTTTACGACCTTCAGGTTGAAGCTGTTGACGGCCTTTCTCTCCTCCTCGGCGGAGTCCACCTTGGCGATGCAGGCGCCGAGCCTTCTCATCTTCTCCGGGAAGTCCTCATACCCCCGCTCGATGTAGTGGATGTCGTAGACCTCGGAGTAGCCCTGCGCGGAGAGCGCCGCGATGACAAGGGCTGCGCCGGCACGAAGGTCCGGGGCGCGCAGGTTTGCGCCAGTGTAGCGCTCCACGCCCTCGATGATTGCAGTATTGCCCTCGACCCGCATCTGGGCGCCCATCTTCACGAGCTCGTCCACGTACTTGAACCGGTTCTCAAAGATGCTCTCCGTCACGATGCTCGTGCCCTTGGCAAGGCCGAGGAGCACCGAGATCTGGGGCTGCATGTCGGTCGGGAAGCCGGGGTAGGGGAGGGTCTTCACGTTCGTGTGGGTGAGGCGCTTGCTCGCCACCACGCGCACGGAATCGTCGCTCTCTGTGACCTCGCACCCCGCCTCGATCAGCTTTGCGGTCAGGCACTCGAGGTGCTTGGGGATCACGTTGGTGATCGTCACATCTCCCCTCGTCGCAGCCGCCGCGTACATGAAGGTGCCCGCCTCGATCTGGTCCGGGATGATGGAGTACTCCGTCCCGTGCAGGTGCTCCACGCCCCGGATGCGGATGACGTCCGTCCCGGCGCCTCGGATGCGCGCGCCCATGCTGTTTAAGAAGTTCGCCAGGTCGACGACATGGGGCTCCTTTGCGGCGTTCTCGATGATGGTGTTGCCCTTGGCAAGACAGGCCGCCATGATGATGTTGATCGTGGCACCGACGGAGACCACATCCATGTAGATGTGGCTGCCGACCAGGTTCTCGGCCTTTGCCTCCACAAGTCCCGGAGGTGCGACGCGCACCGTGGCACCGAGGGCGCGGAAGCCCTTGATGTGCTGGTCAATCGGGCGAAGGCCGATGTTGCAGCCGCCGGGCAGCGCCACGGTCGCCTGCTTGTACTTTCCAAGGAGCGCCCCGATCAGGTAGTAAGAGCCGCGGATCTTGCGGACCGCCTCCGTGTCCACCGGTTCGTTCCGGATGCCGGCGCCATTGATCACGTAGGTGTGGCGGTCCGGGTGGGAGACAGCAGCGCCGATCTCCTCCACGGCACCGACAATCGCCCGGATGTCACTGACATCCGGGACGTTTTCAATTGTCACGGGCTCATCGGCCATAATGGCGGCAGCCAGAATCGCCAGCGCAGCATTCTTTGCGCCGGCGATCGGAACCTCCCCCGACAGGGGAGTGCCGCCCTTGATCACGTAATGTTCCATAGACGATAAACAGCTCCATCGCTCACTGCACTCAAGGCAACGGTACGAGAATAAGGCAGAACTGCACTCTTGTCAAATCTGTTTAGGAAATCTGCCGTTTTTCAGCAGTTTCACCAAACACCTGTGTGACGGGTGCGTCAGTAGGAAATGTAGTTCAGAGGGTTCACAGCCGTGCCGTTGATGCGCATCTCAAAGTGCAGATGCGGGCCCGTGCTGTTTCCGGTGTTGCCCGAGAGCGCAATCCGCTCCCCCTGGGTCACGGTCTCCCCGACCGAGACCAGAATCTTCGACAGATGGCCGTAGCGGGTGACGACGCCGTCTGCGTGCCGGATGTACACCGCATTGCCGTAGCCGGAGACCCAGCCTGCGGTGATGACGGTTCCGCCGGAGGAGGCACGGACCGTCGTTCCGATGGAGACCGCGATGTCGACGCCCTGGTGATAGGTGGAGGCGCCCGCCTTCGGGCGGGAGCGCGCACCAAAACCGGAGGACACGTATCCCGACGACACCGGCCAGATGAAGGTCGGCGGCGACTGGGTGCCCCGCTCGATGATCTCCGGGACTGCCTCTTTGATGGTCTCCTGGCGCACGATGGTGCTCCCTGTGCGGGTGCCGTTCTGGTAGGTCACATCCGCAAGGACGCGCCGGCGTCCCGTCACGGCCTCCTGGATCACCTTGGACTTTGTCGTATACCAGCTGTCGTTGTCCTTGTAGATCGTATCCGCCGTGTAGTCCTCCTCGTAGGTCTCTGCCATCACGCAGTCGACAGAGAGCTTTGGCTGGGAGACCGTCACGACAAGGTTGTCGCCCGGGAGAATCGTCGAGTTCTCACTCTCCAGGTTCGTGTTCATGGCAATGAGATCATCCACGGAGATGCTAAACTTCTCAGCGATGCCGGAGAGCGTATCCCCGTTCTGCACCTCATAGGTGGTGTTGACGAGGGCATCCCCCTCCACGTCCGCGACCGCGTCCTGGAGCGAGGTGATCTGGTTTGCGGGCATGTAGGCCTCGCACACCTCGATCTTCTCCTCAAAGGAGATCTCCTTCAGGCCCGTCGCAAAGTCGTCCAGGTCGTAGGCGGCGGGCTGCACCGCATCGAAGAACGCCGAGAGCTGCTGCTCGATGCCGGCAAGCGGGAGCGTCTGGTCCTGTGCCTCTTCTTCCTTCTGCTCTGTAGAGGAGAGAATCTGCGTCGTCAGCACCGTGAGCTTTCTCGAGGCATCCCGCGCAAGGCTCACCACGTGGCTGCGGTCCGGGTCGTACTGGTCCAGCACGGTCTGCAGGAGAGAGGTCACATCGCTCTCCGACTGGAGATTCACCGTATAGCTTCCGATCTTCAGGGTATAGCAGTGCTCGAGAGACCGCTCCTCATGGTCTGAGAGGACCTGCACCATCTTTTCGACCACGGTCTCGTCGGAGTCGGTCCTTCCCCAGAACACCTCCTCGCCCTCGACAGTGAGCTTGGCGTTGATAAAGATCATCTCATCCGAGGACTTTGCGATCTTGCGCCTTGCCCGGATGTAGCAGGCCCTGGCGTCCCCCCTCGAGTCGACAACGCCCACCTCCTCTCCGCAGAGATAGACGTGGAACAGGTTGTCCCCCTGGGAAGAGGGGAGCACGAAGTTCGGGACGAACAAAAGGCTTAAAGCCAGCACAAAGAGCGTCGCCAGGATGCAGTGCAGTTCCTGTGTCTTGTTTTTCCGCATACGCTCAGCCGCCGGTCACCAGCCGGATCACCAGCTGGACAAGGCCGATGGAATCTGCAATCTCGTACAGAAACAGGAGGAGCAGGAGCACAAAGGTCGGCGCCGCAAAGGGGTACTTCTTCGGCTCATGCACCGCATCCTTTAAGGTGTCCAGCTGACTGGACAGGGTCTTTGTCTGGTCCTGCAGCAGCTGGTCCGTTGCCGCCTGGATGTTGCGGTAGACGCGGACGTTTTCCTTGTGGTTGAACTGGTTGGAGTCCTGGATCAGCTCCGCGATCTTCTCCTGGGTCGCCTGGATCTCCTGGAGGAGGGCCGTCTGGCTCTGCTGGAGGTTCTGCGCCATCTCGGCAGAGGCCCCTGCATTCCCCTTTGGCGCATTCTCGATCACGGTCTGAACGCCCCTCGTGGTCTCCACGTTCATGCGCCGGAGCTCCTCGATCATCTCGTTGTTCTTCTGATAGAGTGCCCGGAGCTCCTCGATCTCGCGGGCATATTCCTGGGCGGCCTCCCGCAGCGCCTGGGTCTCCTGCTGCTCCGCGGCACCGTTTGCAAGTATCATATCGTCCGGGCTCTGCATGCCCCGCATGCCGCCGTCATTCCATTTCTGCGCCATTTTACCTGCCTCCTCGCGAAAGTTTCCGGGCCCGCATAGGATCTCCCAATGTCCTCCTCAGGCGGTCTTCCGCCGGATGGATCATTCGGAATGATCTTATCATCTGGGCTTTTTCTTTTCAACGACAGGGGTCTCTCTGCGGCAAGAGCACCCCCTGAAAGTTACAGAAAGCCCTCTTCCTCCGAGATCTCCTGGATCTCATTGTTGAGCGTGAGCATCTTTTCATCCAGCTCCGAGACCATGTCCGCGCACTCCCGCAGCTCTTTTGCGATCCCCTCCGGCACCTCTCCCGGAAACTTGTACTGGATCTTGTGCTCGAGGGACGCCCAGAAGTCCATCGCGATCGTGCGGATCTGAATCTCCACCTTCGTGTCCACAATCCGGTCGGAGAGATACACCGGCACGGTCACGATCATGTGGTAGCTCTTGTAGCCACTGGGCTTTGGATTCTGCAGATAGTCCTTGATCGCAAGAACCCGGATGTCGCTCTGGTTCGAGATCATGTCCGCGATCTTGTAGATGTCGCTCGTGAAGTCACAGATCACCCGGATGCCCGCGATGTCGTTGCAGTAGCGGACCATGTTTTGGAGGGTGACCTCATATCCATGGCGGCGGAGCTTCTTGGAGATCGACTCCGGCGTCTTGAGCCTCGACTTGATGTGCTCGATTGGATTGTACTTGTGCACGTGCTGGAACTCCTCGTTCAGGATCTCCAGCTTCGTGCCGATCTGCTGCAGGGCGGCACGGTAGATCAGCATGATCTCCTCGTAGCTGTCAACGCCCTCTCCCTCTACCTTCATTTCCATATCGGTTCTGATACCCCTGTTATCCCTGGTCCTGTGAATGCTGCCTCCACCAGTTGTCCCAGAACCCCCGGTTTCCCGTGTACCGGAGGATCTTCTTTTGGGAAAGTTTTCTGTAGTTCTTCCCCTCCCGGTAGCCAAGGTACCGGAAGGCGCAGCCCACAAGAAAGGACGGTACCTCGCGAAGGCAGTGTTCTTTCTGCATGACGTGAAGGACCGCCTTCACATAACGCACCCCTTCTCCCTCGCTCTTTGCCCCCGCAAAGATCTCCGGGTGCTGGGCCTGGGAGACGCCGAGGTCAAAGTTCCGGTGGAACTGCTGCATGGGTCCGTAATTGTGGGAGTGAACCACCCTCGCGTCTGCGCAGTACCGGACCCGGTACCCCGCCTGCAGGGCCCTCCCCGCAAAGACCATGTCCTCGTTGAAGATCATGGGCGCCGGAAAGCCGCCGAGCCTGTAAAACAGCGTCATCCGGTAGGCGGCGCACACGTTCGAGCAGAAGTAGGTCTTGATGCCAAGCTCCGGAAAGTCCTCCTGGCTCTTGGTCCTGGAAGCATCCGGATAGTTGAACTGCCGGGAGAGGCGCTCTGCGGCGTCTGCCCCCGGGGCTGCCAGCTGCCTTGCACAGCAGGCGGCAAGCAGGGCATCACTCTCAAAAGGCTCCGTCAGGTTTGCCGTCAGGTTCTCATCCGCCGGCACCGCATCCTGGGTCATGCACAGGAGCACGTCGGTGCCCTCGCTGCAGCGCTTTGCTCCCAGGTTTCTCGTCGCCCCGTGGTCAAAGTCCTTCTTCTCGATGTGGCAGAGGTCGACGGCGGGAAACCGCGCTGCAAACGCCTCCTCTGTCATCCCCTGTGCCCGCAGGAAGTCCGCAAACAGGTCTCTCTGCGTATTCACGAGGTGGATGGCAGCCACCGGAACCCTCTGCCGGGAGAGTCCCTCCAGAAGGGCAAGGAGCTTTTCATCCGGCCGGTAGACCGGGATCACCGCTTCGATCCGCATCGCTTTCCCCCAAAAAAACACAGACGGGGAGACTGCGCCAGCAGCTTTCTGCCGGCGTGCTCTCCCCGTCCCGTGACTGATTTTCTGCTCTGTGGCCGCTCAGGCGTGGTCTTCCGTCGTCAGATCCTCCGGAACCGCATCCTTTGTCAGCTCATCGATGTCGTCGCTGATTGTCTGTACCTGGCTCGAGGGCTGGTAGCTGCTGTCATCGAACAGGAACTGGTGCAGCCACTGCACGTTTTCGGTCAGCGTTCTGGGCACGACGCAGTCACCCAGGGAATTCGAGAGGTTCGCCTGGATGCGGTAGTCCGCCTGCGGGAAGCCGTTCTGCATCTGCGTCGGATCGGACTCCTCCACCACGGAGTATTTCGCGATGCTGGTGACATCCGAGATGAGATTGTTCAGTTCGTAGGACGTGTAGATCTCATCAAAGGCATCCGTCGCGATCTGGGTCAGGGTGCTCACATCGGCAGCCTGAGCCTTCTTGATGACCTGGTAGAGGACCTCTCTCTGGCGGGCGGCGCGCATGTAGTCCCAGCCGTAGGTGTAGCGGATGCGGCAGTATGCGGTTGCCTGCAGGCCGTTCAGCGTCTGGAGGCCGGGCTGGGTCACCTCGGTGTAGTCGATGCCCAGCTCCTTTGCCATCGTGGACTGGTAATTGTTGAGGTGGGTGATCTCATTCTCGTCGACGTCAATCTCCACACCGCCCAGGGCGTTGATGACATCGGTCAGGCCGCCGAAGCCGATCGTCACGAAGTCGGAGATGTTCAGGTCCATGTTCATGTTGAGCATGTTGATGGCCTGCTCCGGGCCGCCCTTTGCATAGGCGGCGTTGCACTTGTTGTAAGTATCATCGGAGAGGTTCATCAGCGTGTCGCGGTAGACGGAGACCAGCTTGACCTCGCCGCTTGTCTGGTTGATGGAGGCGATGATGATGGCATCAGACCTCGTCTTCTGATCCAGCTGTCCCTCCGTGGAGTCGACGCCGAAGAACACGATCTGGCGGTAGCCCTTCATGGCGCCGCTCGTCTCGTCCTGCTTGACCGCATCGGAGATGTTGCTCTCGAGATCGCTCTCGGACAGGTCTGCCTTTCCAACCTTCTCAACCCTCGTCACCAGGTACAGGATGCCGATGACGACAAGGAGTGCTGCGATCTCCACCACAAGGAGCACGATGCGTTTGGTATTGCTCTTCTTTTTGCCGCCGCGCTGAGAGCCATTGCCTCGGCTGCTTCCTCTGCTCTGCTTTTTTACGCTCTCCTTCCGGGATTTCCGGGAACTTCTGCCATCCCCGTAGTCCTCCGGCTCCTCCCCGTAGCCATCGTCCGGATAATAGCCGTCCTCCTGGTACTCCCCGTACTGGGAATCTCCATACTGGGAATCGCCATACTGGGGATTTTCCTCCTGATAGTAGCCGTCGTCCTGGTAATAGCCATCCTCCTGGTAGCTGCCGTCCTGGTAGGTATCATTCTGATAACTGCCATCGTCCTGGTAGTTCCCATCGTCCTGGTAAGGATCGTTCTGATAAGGTTCATCCTGATAGCCATCATTCTGATAGCTGCCGTCCTGATAATTCCCATACTGGGAATTCCCATCCTGGCTGTATCCGTCGGAATAGGGATCACCCTGGTACCCGTCCTCCGGACCGTAGTTCTGCGGATACCGGCTGCCGCCATACCCGTTCTGATATCTGCTGTCTCTTCCTGCCATTCCATCCTCCGGAACGGTGCGCGGACTCCCTCCGGCGCTTCCGTTCTCCCTGAAAAATCAACACAAAAAAGGGCAGAGTACTCTCTGCTCCGGGCCTTTTTAGAGAGTACATCATCTCGAAAGCCGCCGCAACCTTTTTTCCCCGCCGGGATGGGGCCAATTTCCCCTTTCCCCGGGACTTCAATAGGCATTTTTGTTGATAAAGCCCTTGAAGATGGTCAGAAACAGGATCCTGATGTCCAGGCCGAAGCTCCAGTTTTCAATATAGAAGATATCGTACTCGATGCGCTTTCGGATCGACGTGTCGCCCCTGTAGCCGTTGATCTGTGCCCAGCCCGTGATGCCCGGCCGGACCTGGTGCTTGACCATGTACCTTGGGATCTCCTGGCGGAACTTCTCCACAAACTGGGGTCTTTCCGGGCGGGGACCCACAAGGCTCATGCTGCCCTGCAGCACGTTGAAGAACTGGGGCATCTCGTCGATCGAGGTCTTGCGCAGAAAGCTCCCGAACTTTGTTACCCGGGAGTCGCCCCGGTGGGTCCAGCCCTTTTTCTCCTCCTCCGCGGTCTGCACCCGCATCGTCCGGAACTTGTACATCGTAAAGGGCTTGGAGTGAAGGCCGATCCTCGTCTGCCGGAAGATGATGGGACCGGGGCTCGAGAGCTTCGTCCCGATTGCCGCGACCAGCATGACCGGGGAGAAGAGCACGATGCAGAACAGGGCACCCACGATGTCCATCACGCGCTTGACCAGCGCATTCCAGGTGTTGGAGAGCGGAACATAGCGAATGTTGATGACGGGAAGGCCCATCAGGTCCTCGGTGTAGGGCTTGGAGGGGAACAGGGAGTTGTAGTCCGGGATGAACTTCGTGTGCACGCCGGACTGCTCGCACTCATCCACGATGTGCTCCAGGTAATCATAGTCCTGCAGGGAGAGGGTGATCGCGATCTCGTCGAGGTCGTTGTCATCCAGGATCTCCTGCAGCATGTTCAGCGGTCCCAGGACCTGAACCCCGCGGTACTTCGTGCCCACAGGAACCGCATCATCGAGGATGCCGTGGACCTCATATCCCCACTCCGGATTCGTCAGAATCCTGTCGAGATAGGCCTCTGCCGCCCGCGAGTAGCCGACGAGCAGGATGTGCTTTAAGTTGTGTCCGTTTCGTCGAAAGTAGTAGAGAACCTTGCGGATCAGGTACCGGTAGAGGATCGTGATGACCGTGTTCAGGATGTAGAACAGGATCAGAAAGGATCGGGAGAAGTTGACGAAGTTGGCGTTGCGGGTACTCATC
>Ga0256404_1012308_pt1 | contig 11153 bp, 10 predicted proteins | sample RumenRJG_01DNA_FD_185990 | JGI IMG/M metagenome (GOLD analysis project Ga0256404, IMG submission 185990) | Bovine rumen microbial communities from Lethbridge, Alberta, Canada - RJG_01 | ecosystem: Host-associated > Mammals > Digestive system > Stomach > Rumen | place: Canada: Alberta | collected...
TTGCGTGCTTCTCCGTAACCGCATAATAACTACCCGCCTACCACAGCGCAGGCAAATGTGAGAAAATGAAGGCGCCTACCAAAACTGCAATCGCAGTTTTGGTAGAGAACGTATAGAGGATGGTAGCGGATGGAAGATGTGTTGGCAATGAGAGACGCATATCGGTTAGAAAACTGGGCGCAGGTCATCCAGGCGCAGCAGGCGAGCGGAATGTCCAAGCGTGCGTTCTGTCAGAAGGAAAGGATCTCAGAACGGCAGTTCTACTATTGGCTGAAACGGCTGCGGGAATCTCTCGTGGATACTGTTGACCCGCAGCTGGTGGAGCTTTCTGCACCTGGAAAACAGAGCCAGACCTTGCTGAAGATCGAGATGGGGGAAGCGCGGATGGAACTGCCTGGAACCGTGGATATGGATGCGGTCGCCGCGATTCTGAAATCGCTTCAGGCGGTGGACCATGGTTGACCTGAGCAAAGTCACAAACTATTATGTGGCCTGCGGCTATACCGATCTGCGGCGCGGGATCGACGGACTGGTCTCCATCATCCAGCTCCAATTTGGAATGAACCTGAAGGAGGACAGTCTGTTCTTATTCTGCGGGAGAAGAACAGACCGAATCAAGGCGCTGTACTGGTCCGGAGATGGATATGTGCTGGTATACAAGCGATTGAGCAACGGAAGATTTCAATGGCCCCGGAGCACCGAAGAACTACGAAAGCTGGAACCGCAGTCGTTCCGGTGGCTGATGGAGGGATTGAAGATCGACCAGCCCAAGGCCATTCGGAAGGAAAAGCAAAAGGAACTATTTTAGAGGATAAGATACCGGAAACCCTTGAAAAACCTGTACTTTACACCGCCTTTATGGTATAATAATACTGTAAAGGCGGTGTAAAATAATGGCGGAACCTAGAGTGTCTATCACGCAAAAAGAACTGAATACACTGCGGGATTCCGTGGAGTCTCTGACCGCTGAGAACGAAGAACTTAAACGGAAACTGGACCGGATGAACGAACTGCTGCTCAACGCCCAACGGGCCAGATTCGGGCAGTCCAGTGAAAAGCGGGACTATGTCATGCCGAATCAGTTAGGTCTCTTCAACGAGGCGGAGGCAGAGCAGAACGTAAAGGAACCGGAACCGACAGAAGAGACCTTCACCGTCAAGGAGCACAAGCGCAAAAAGAAGCGCACCGTGGAAGAACTGACAGAAGGCCTGCCGGTGAGAGAAGTGGTGCTGAAGCTTCCGGATGAATTGCTGGTCTGCGGATGCGGGGCCAAGATGGTACCGATTGGGAAGAAGTTCCTGCGGCAGGAGCTGGACGTGATCCCCAAGCAGGTTTTTCGGGTTCTGTACTATACTGAGACCTATGCCTGCAAGGCATGTGAAAAGAACACCGGCTATGCCAATTTGGCCCAAGTGAAAGCACCAGCTCCGCTGATAAAGCACAGCCTGGCATCCCCCGCTGCGGTGGCAGATGTCATGACACAGAAATATGTGGATGGGATTCCCCTTGCCCGGCAGGAAAAGATCTGGAAACGAGACGGCATCGCCCTGTCCCGTGCCACTTTGGCCAACTGGGTGATCCAGTGTTCTCAGACCTGGCTGAAGCCATTGTACCGACAGATGCGGAAAACTCTTCCGGAGCAGGCGGTCATCCATGCAGATGAAACCGTGGTCCAGGTGCTGAAGGAGGAGGGCAAGCCGGCTGCCTCGGAATCCCGGATGTGGGTGTATGCCAGCGGACGATACAGCCCGAAACAGATCCGACTGTTTGAGTACCAGCCGGATCGAAGCGGCAAGCATCCGGCCCGGATACTGAAAGATTTCCACGGATGCCTGGTGACAGACGGATACAGCGGATATGACAAGGTCGAGGGAGTTGTCCGCTGCGGGTGCTGGGCCCATATGCGCCGGAAGTGGCGGGAGGCTATGCCGAAAGGAGCAACGACTGCGACCTCAAAAGCGGCTATAGGATATGAATACTGCACCAAGCTGTTTGCGCAGGAGAAGAAGTTTGCGGAACTCACGCCCAAGCGGCGGGAAGAAGCGCGTCACGGGAAGGTGGAGCTCCTGTTGGACGCTTATTGGTCGTGGGTAGAAAAACTGGACCCTGCACCCGGCAGCAAGTTGGAAGACGCTGTGGTTTATGCTCGGAACCAGAAAACATACCTTAACGCATTTCTGGACCATGGAGAGGTGGATATCTCCAACAACGCAGCAGAGAATGCGATCCGGCCCTTTGTGGTTGGGCGGAAGAACTGGCTGTTCAGTGATACGCCTAAGGGAGCCGATTCCAGTGCCATTGTCTATACGATGGTGGAGAGCGCGAAGGCCAATGGATTGGAGCCGTATCTGTATTTGCGATGTCTGTTGGAGGAGCTTCGCTTTCTGGGGAATACTCCCTCTGCTGCAGATTTGGAGGACTTTATGCCTTGGAGTCCCATGATACGGCGGCTGATAGATAAATATAATTGATGATGCCCGGCGCTGGTTGGCGCCGGGCAGTTATGTTCTAGGACGGGCGGTTATTGTGCGCTTACATATCTTTTTGCGCCGCTATTGGTACATGGATTCCATAGCCGACATTTCCAAACGCTATGGTTATTCCGAAAGCAAAGTAAAAGCTACACTATTTCGGAGTCGCAACCAGCTTCGAGAACATCTTGAAAAGGAGGGTTATATTCTATGAAAGGGAATGAATTTTTAGATAAAATGGAGCTTGTCGATGCCGCTTTTATTGAAGATGCAGATAAGCTGCCTGCAAAGAAAAAGCCTGTTTGGGCGAAGTGGGGTGCTGTGGCAGCTTGCGTCTGTTTAGTAGCAGTTGGCGTATTTGGAGCAATGAGTGGTGGCCTTTTCGGTACGCCCGATGAAGTACCGCCTGTTGTGCCGGGAGCTGAAGAAGCAGAAGCTTTTGGATTTACGCTTTCAGATAATGAACAGACAGTTTACTTCCCGATTAGTTTTGAGGAGCGTCGCACCTACGGTCTTGTCGATACAGATGCGGTTGGTCTGACAAAAGAAAACACTTATGAAATCACAGAAAAAGACCTCGGTGAGTTAATGGGTACTGTGGCTGCTTGTGGTGATGAAACCCTCGTGGGCTGCAAGGTGTATCATTTCGCAAAATACCCAGAGTTTGATTCCATTTGTATCGTCGAAACACCAAGCGGTTATGCGTTCTATACGACTGAATGGCTGAATATCGAAGTGCCTATTGGACAAAGTTCTGACTTGCTGTTGGATGCCTATGACCTGCCGGAGTCGCTGCAAAAGATGGAAGTCTTGTCACACGATTTTACCTATTTGTTTACCGTTGAAGATGATGCTATTTGTAATGATATCCTTAAAATGCTTGAAGGTAGAGAGAATAGCGGAATTGAAGCAAATGAGCAACGGTTTGCACAGGCGTGGTATGATGCCTTTGGCAATGACGATGTCTATTATAGTGAAGAAGATGGATATGTTCGTTTTAAGGAAGTGCAATCCAATACGCAAGACAACACTATCACTTATACCGATGAAGAAGGGAATACAGTAGTGCAGAACGCATCTCCACCTGATAGCACCCTTTATGACCAAGCGCACAATCTTTGGTCAAATGGCGAAAGACTAATCCGCATTACTACAAATCGGGGTTTCCAATTTGAGATTGATTACTTCCCTTCCATCAACACTTTTATTTGGGGCGACGGATATTTTGAAATATCCAACGAAGATGCGGTAGCTCTGAATACGCTTTTACGAATTGAGTAATTCGATTTTAGAGGTAGGACTTCCGACAAAACACAGAAAAATAGACAAGAGCAGCCATTTGAAAGTGGCTGCTCTTGTCTATTCCCTAAAAAGAAAAAGGAGGATTATCCCATGCCGAAAAAACAACCGACTACCATCGAGGAATGTAACGCCGAGCTGGAACTCACGCAGAAGAAAATCCGGCAGTATGAGAACCGAAGCAAGATGCTTGACCGCAGGCTTGCCATTGAGAAGCGCAAGGAGCGCAACCACCGCCTTTGTTCGCGAGGCGGGTATATGGAGGGTATCACGCCGGAGCTGATCGACATGAGCGACGAGGAAGCGAAAGCCTTTCTCCGGCTTATCCTCACAAGTGAACCGGCGCGGGAGTTTTTGAGAAAACGAGCCGAGGAAACGACAAGCTGAATAATCCCTTGGCAACAAGGGCGCACTTATACACCCTGACGGGCGTTGTGCGCTCTGCCGAGGGCTGAACTCTCCACACAGCCCTGCCGTGTTCCGAGCTTGGCGGCGTTGCCGCGAACAGGGAAACCTGCATTTTCCCTGCGACGGCTTGCGCCGTCTACCCTTTTGCACACTTGCCGCGAGGGAACGTCTTGCCGCGCAAGCCATTCTCTCCCGTCAAGTCCGAACGAGCGAAACGGAGGTGATACCATCGCAATCTACCATTGCAGCATCAAGATCGTCAGCAGGGGAAAAGGCAAGTCTGCCGTAGCCGCAGCCGCCTACCGAAGCGGCGAAAAGCTGACGAACGAGTGGGACGGACTGACCAACGACTACACGAAAAAGGGCGGCGTTGTCCATTCGGAAATACTGCTCCCGGCACACGCCCCGCCCGCTTTTTCTGACCGCAGCACCCTGTGGAACAGCGTGGAACTTTCCGAAAAATCCAATAACGCCCAGCTTGCACGGGAGGTGGAGATCGCCCTGCCCGTGGAGCTGTCCAGAGAGGAACAGACCCGCCTTGTGCGGGAATACTGTTCCTCTCAATTTGTTTCCAAGGGCATGATCGCCGACTTCAATCTTCACGACACGGGAGGCGGCAACCCCCACGCCCATATTCTGCTGACCATGCGCCCGCTGGATGAAAAGGGCGCGTGGCTTCCGAAGTCCAAAAAGGAATATGTGCTTGACGAAAACGGCGAAAAAATCCGCCTGCCCAGCGGTAGGTACAAGACCCGCAAGGTTGACCTTGTAGACTGGAACGACCGGGAGAACGCCGAGGTCTGGCGCAGGGCGTGGGCTAACCTTGCCAACGAGTTTTTAGCGCAGAACAACCGCCCGGAGCGCATCGACCACCGCAGCTATGAGCGACAAGGAGTAGAGAAAATCCCCACCGTTCACGTGGGCGTATCGGCAACGCAGATGGAGAAGAAAGGCATCGTGACCGAGCGCGGGGAGCTGAACCGAAACATCAAGGCGGCGAACCGTATCCTGCGGGAGATCCGCCGACTTGTGCGCGGCCTAAAGGACTGGATCGCGGAACTGAAAGAGAGAAAGGCCGCCCTGCTGGAAGCGTTGACAGAGGCACGGGTGCAGGCCAGCGAGCCAACCATCCCACAACTGCTTGCCCGGTACATGGAGCAGCGCGGCGAGGAACGCGCCGACTGGACTTCCAAGGGTAAGCTCAAGGGCGCTGTTTCCGACTTCAACAAGGCGCAGGCGGCAATGGAGTTTCTGCGGCAGAAAGAAATCTCCACCGTGGAAACCCTTGACAGACAGCTTGATGGTATCAGCGAAACCGCCGTTGCTATCCGTGACAGCATGAGGAAAGCGGAGCGCCGGATCAAGGACATCGACACCCTGCTCTCCCACATTGAGAACTATGAGAAGTACAAGCCGGTCTACAGGGAGTATGCCGCCATCGGCTGGAAAAAGCAGAAGGAAAAAATTGCGGAGGCCCACAGGAGCGAGCTGGACGCATACCGGGCAGCCGCCCGGTATGTCAAGACCCACCTGCCCGGCACGTCCTACAGCCGCAAGGAGCTGGAAGCCGAGCGCAAAGACCTTGCCGCCGCTCTGCCCGGCAAACGGGAGGAACTGGAAGCGGTACAGGCGGACGTGCGGACGCTGCGGGACGTGCGGCACTGGCTCAATCAGGTGCTGCCGCCGGAGCAGTACCGCCAGACCGCCGAGCCGGGGAAAAAGCCATCCATAGTGGAGGGCTTGAAAGGCCGGGAGCAGCGTATCCGGCAGGAACAGGAGAAACGGCAGCAACCGCCCCGGACACAGAAACAACAGGATATGGAGATTTAACTATAACATCAGGCACCCGCCATTTTCAGTTTTGGAAAGACGGGTGCCTTTTTTCATTTCAAGGAGGCCGCGATTGCATTTATTTGAAGCTGTGAAGCAGTCTGTCACCACAAGGCAGGCTGCCGAGCGATACGGATTGAACGTGAACAGAAACGGCATGGCGGTCTGCCCGTTCCACAGGGACAGACACCCAAGCATGAAGGTTGACCGCCGCTATTACTGCTTCGGCTGCGGAGCGACCGGGGACGTGATCGATTTTGTTTCCCTGCTGCATGGGATGAGCGCAAAGGAAGCCGCCCTCATGCTGGTGCGGGATTTCTCCATCCCCTGCGGGGACGGAACGGACGCGCCCCGCCAGTCTGCCGTGAAGAAGCTGCGGCTGGAAGCCGAGGAACAGAAATACAGGCGCATGGAGCGGCATTGCTTTCAGGTGCTTGCAGACTATTATCACCTGCTGCGCCGGGGGAGGGAGGAACACGCCCCCAGCCAGTCAGACGAGGCGTGGCATCCTCTGTTTGTGGAAGCCCTGCAAAGGCTGGACTATATCGAATACCTGCTGGACGGGCTTTTGTCCGATGACCTGCGGGAACGGGCTGCCATCGTCACAGAGTACGGAAAGGAAGTGAGAGCGATTGAGCAAAGAATTTCAGGACTTGCCGCCGCAGGTCCGGGAGGCCGTGAGGAACGCGCCGGACAGCGCCGCACCGCCACGGAGCGTTGAGGAAGTGAAGGCGATGTTGGACACCACCGAAAAGGGCGGCGTCCGCAACAGCATAAGGAACTGCCTGACCGTATTCCAGTATGACCCCCGGCTTTCCGGGGCGCTGGCCTACAACCTTTTGACCGACAGAACAGACCTTGTAAAGCCCATCGGCTGCCAGCGTCCACACGGCGCGTCCATGACCGACACGGATATGAAATATATCCGGCTATACCTTGAAGAAACCTACGGCCTGACCAGCGAGAGGAAGATCGCGGACGCTGCCGACCTTGCCGCCCATCAGAACAGCTATCACCCCGTAAGGGACTATCTGAACGGTTTGGTATGGGACGGAACGGAGCGCATACGCTTCTGTCTGCGGCACTTTCTGGGAGCCGCAGCGGACACCTACACCTGCGAAGCCCTGAAACTCTTTCTGCTGGGCGCGATCCACCGGGCATACAGACCCGGCTGCAAGTTTGAGGTCATGCTTTGTCTGGTGGGCGGTCAGGGTGCGGGCAAGTCCACCTTTTTCCGGCTGCTGGCGGTAAGGGACGAATGGTTTTCCGACGACCTGCGGAGGCTGGACGATGATAACGTCTACCGAAAGCTGCAAGGCCACTGGATCATTGAAATGTCGGAAATGATCGCCACAGCAAACGCAAAGAGCATCGAGGAAATCAAATCATTTTTGAGCCGACAGAAGGAGGTCTACAAGATACCCTATGAAACCCACCCGGCAGACCGCCCCCGTCAATGCGTGTTCGGCGGCACTTCCAACGCGCTGGACTTCCTGCCCCTTGACCGAAGCGGCAACCGGCGTTTCCTCCCGGTGCTGGTAAACCCGGAGCAAGCGGAGGTACACATTTTGGAGGACGAGGCCGCTTCACGGGCATATATCAGCCAGCTATGGGCGGAGGCAATGGCGCTTTACCGGGCGGGCAGATGGAAACTGACGTTCAGCCCGGAGCTGGTGCGCTACCTGAAAGACCACCAGCGGGATTTCATGCCGGAGGATACCAAGGCGGGGATGATACTCGCCTATCTCGACCGCTGCACCGGCGATGCGGTCTGCTCCAAGCAGCTTTACAGAGAAGCCCTGAACCACCCCTTTGACGAGCCGAAGCAATGGGAGATACGGGAGATCAACGAGATCATGAACCAGTGCGTGACCGGCTGGAGCTACTTTTCCAACCCCCGTATGTTCCCGCAGTACGGCAGGCAAAAGGGCTGGGAACGGGAGAATGCGACAACGGACACCGGCAACGAGGGCGAGAAAATCCCCGACGGCTTTGTGCCGGTCACAGAACAGATGGAGCTTCCATTCTGAAAAATCCGGGGAAATCACAGCCCGTTGCATATCCCGTTGCTATCCCGTTGCCGACCCCGTTGCCGGGGAAAATGCTGTAGCCGCAAGGCTTTTCCCCTCTCTGACAACCAAAACAACAGAAAAATAAAAGAAAAAGTAAATAGTAGCCAACCCGCCAGATAGGGATTGTTTGCAAGGTCTTTTGAAGCCCGTTGCCGGACTTCGTTGCCGACGCTCCCCTGTCTGGCTATTTTCATGTAAGGAGGTACCTGCCTATGGCGAAAAACAAGACCCGAATCGATGTGATCACCGTCTTTGACGGGGAGCTGGACGCTACCGATGTTTTCGTGAGCCTGATCGCGCAGAAGCACTCGCAGAAATTCAGCGAGGAATCCGGCAAGAATAATCTTGCGAAAACACAAGATTTATGCTATACTAAAGACAAGGTTCAGGTAACCGGCGTTCCGTCTGGATTGTGCGGGTAAAACGGTTATGATGAACGGATATGATGTGATGAGCGCGGCACTTGCCGGGGGCTTCCGGGCAGCTATCTACTGCCGGTTGAGCAAGGATGATGACCAGCAAGGGGAGAGCGCCAGCATCGCCAACCAGCGGGATATGCTGGAAAGCTACTGCGAAAAGCAGGGATGGGAGGTTGTGGCAGTCTATCAGGACGATGGCTATACGGGGCTGAACATGGAACGCCCCGACCTGAAACGGATGCTGAAAGCCATCGAGCGCAGACAGGTAAATCTTGTGATAACGAAAGATTTATCGAGGCTGGGCAGAAATTACTTGCAGACCGGGCATCTCATTGAGGACTTTTTCCCAAGGAACGGTGTGCGCTATATCGCCATGAACGACGGCATAGACACCCTGCGGGAGAACAACGACATTGCGCCGTTCAAAAATATCCTAAACGAGATGTACAGCAAGGACATTTCCAAGAAAGTCCATTCGTCCTACCTGCTGAAAGCACAGAAAGGCCAGTTTACCGGCTGCGTCGCCCCGTTTGGATACAGGAAAGACCCGGAGGACAAGAACCACCTGCTGATCGACCCGGAAACAGCCCACATTGTCCGGCTGATATTCGGCTACGCGCTGGAGGGGCACGGCCCGAACTATATCCGGCGCAGGCTGGAGGAACAGAAGCTCCCCTGCCCCACATGGTGGAACAGGGAGCGCGGGATACGCAACGTCTGCACCCGGTGGGAGAAGCAAGACCCGGAGAACGGGAAATATATCTGGGACTTTTCCGTGATAAAAGACCTGCTGATGAATCCCGTCTACACTGGGGCGATTGCTTCCCAGAAAACGGAGTACCGCTTCAAGATCGGGACTATCGGCAGCAAGAGGTCGGAGGACTGGATCGTGGTGGAGGGGACGCATGAGCCGCTGGTGGACAAGAGGGACTTTGCCATCGTGCAGAGAAAGCTCAAATCCCGCCAGCGTCCGGGGGCTTCCGGCGAGCCGAGCCTGTTCGCGGGGCTTCTCAAATGTGGGGAGTGCGGGAAGTCGCTGACCGCCCGCTACACCAATGCCAAGCACCCGCAGCGGATTTATTCCTGCAAGACCTACAATGCCTTTGGGAAGCATCATTGCAGCCAGCACAGAATCGAGTATGACACCCTCACAAGCCTTGTGCTGCACAAAATCCGGGAGTGCGCCGCCGCTGCCCTGATGGACAGCGAGGCCGTAGCCGACAGGCTGACCGGCAACTGCGAGGCCGAGCAGAAAGGGCAGCGGGAAGCAATGGAACGGGCTTTGGCGAAGGACGAGGAACGGATCGAAACACTGGAAAAGATGGTGCTGCGGCTCTATGAGGACATGGTAGCCGGACGCATCACGGAAAACAATTTCGATCTCCTGCTGGCAAAGACGCAGAAGGAACAGGCCGAGCTAAAGGAAAAGGCCGCAGAAGCCCGGAAGCGGCTGGACGATGAAGTCCGCCTTGCGGTGGACGCGAGGGAATGGGTGGAATCCATACAGGAATACCGGGACATTGCGGAGCTTGACGCTGCCACTCTAAACCGCCTTATCAAAGAAATCGTTGTCCATGAAACCATTGACAGCGACAAGACAAGACACATTTCTATCGAAATTCATTTCAATCTCAAGCCCCTGCCGGAAGTAGAGCAGGTCACGGGATGATCTGCCCCACGTCGGGGAACTTCTGAAAACTTCATATATTTTTTGACACGCCGCCGCCCGCCATCGAGCAGAGTTTTACACCTAATTGGGGATGAAACAACTCATGGCTGGCGGAGGCGTGGCCCTCATCGGCACCACCCTGGTCCCGCTTCTTGCCGGCCTGTTCGGTTGATCTCATGTAATCTTATCAGAGGGGGCCGCACCGCGCGGCTCCCTCTCCTGACGGAAGGAGGTCGAACCGATGGACTTTTTATGGAGTAAATTCACCGAATGGCTGAAGGAGCTGCTGATCTCCGGGATCACCAGCAATCTTTCCGGCCTGTTCAACGCGACCAACGAGAAGATCGGGGAAATATCCGGTCAGGTAGGTATGACCCCCCAGGCATGGAACGGCAGTATCTTCAACATGGTCCAGAACCTGTCCGAGAATGTTATCGTCCCCATCGCCGGGATCATCCTGGCCTTTGTGATGACCCTGGAGCTGATCCATCTCATCGTGGACCGGAACAACCTCAACGACGTGGATACCTGGATCTTCTTCAAGTGGATATTCAAGACCGCTGCTGCGGTGCTCATCGTCACCAACACCTGGACCATCGTGATGGGAGTATTCGATGTGGCTCAAAGCGTGGTCAACAGCGCCTCCGGGGTTATCGTCGCGGACGCCAGCATCGACCTGGCGGCTGTGATCCCCGACCTGGAAAGCAGGTTGGCGGATATGGACGTAGGCCCACTGTTCGGGCTATGGTTCCAGTCCCTGTTTGTGAACATCACGATCTGGGCGCTGTCTATCGCAATTTTCATCGTGATCTATGGTCGTATGATCGAGATATACCTGGTGACTTCCGTGGCCCCCATCCCCATGGCGACCATGCTCAACCGGGACATCGGCGGCGGCATGGGGCAGAACTATCTGCGATCCCTGTTCGCTCTGGGCTTCCAGGGTTTCCTCATCATCGTCTGCGTGGCGATCTACGCTGTGCTG
>Ga0256404_1012309_pt1 | contig 11150 bp, 10 predicted proteins | sample RumenRJG_01DNA_FD_185990 | JGI IMG/M metagenome (GOLD analysis project Ga0256404, IMG submission 185990) | Bovine rumen microbial communities from Lethbridge, Alberta, Canada - RJG_01 | ecosystem: Host-associated > Mammals > Digestive system > Stomach > Rumen | place: Canada: Alberta | collected...
TGTTTTCAACCAGTGCCATCTGCGCAGCTTCCGCCTCATCGGGCGACAGGATGTAGCACGGCATCTTTTCCATGCCCAGTGCCCTGCATGCCCGATAGCGCCGCTCACCGGCAATGATCTCATACCTCCCGTCGACCTGACGCACTGTAATCGGCGTAATCAGACCGTTGGCGCGGATGGATTCTTTCAGTTCCTCCAGCGAATCTGCGTCAAAGTTCTGCCGCGGCTGATAAGGAGAAGGAACGATCCTGTCCAAAGGAAGCTCCATAACCTTTCCTACCAGTGTTTTTTCCAGCAGTGATGTAAAGCGTGCCATGGTCTCCTCCTTTCCCCTTTCATCCGTTTCCGTTGTGTCTTTTACAGTGGCTTTTTCTTGATCTGTCCATAATTGCGAGGATACTGCGCCGGCGTATGCGACACTTTCATAGCCGAAATGTTGTTGCGTATTTCGCCACCCGGCAGCGCTGCGGCGTGAATCTCTGCCGCATTCAGTCCCAGTACCTTGAAGGCATGTTCCGCAGCTTTTACTTCTTCGCTTCCCTGCGGACCCTTCATCGCCAGGAACATTCCTCCAACTCTGATGAAGGGGGCGCACAGTTCACTCAATACCGGAAGGCCGGCGACAGCTCTTGCGACAGCGACATCGAATGTTTCCCGCTCCGTTTTCACCACGTCTTCCGCTCTTCCCTGAATCACCGTAACGTTGTTCAGCTTCAGCTCACTGACCAGCAGCTGCAGATAGCGCACGCGCTTGCCGATCGGCTCCAGCAGCGTCACTCTGAGATCCGGCCGTGCAATCGCAAATACGACACCCGGAAAGCCGGCGCCGCTGCCTACATCGATCACCGAAGCGTTTTGTCCAATCAGCGCGATCGGCAGTAAACAGTCCAGAAAGTGCTTCTCATAGATATCATCCCGCGTCCTGAGAGCCGTGAGATTGATCTTTTCATTCCATTCCAGTAACAGTTCACAATCCCTTTCGAGCTGTACAAGCATCTGTTCGCTCAGGGGGACGGGACTGTACTCTGCAAGTTCCTTGATTTCCATAGCACCACAATTCTACATCAGTCTAGGAGGCCAGCGTCACGCTTTTAATGTGGACAATTTCGTTATCCACATTTTCCTTGATTTCATCGGATGGAACAAACAGTGTTCCGTAGTTGTAGAAAGCCGCTCCGACACAGTTCTGTGACAGTGCATACTGCACCTGGCGACCCAGAACGTCACTGTTATCGACCCATTCGCTGCTCGCATCGCCAGCCCCGGCATCCACACTGCCAACCTTATAGGCCGCCAGCCCCGCCGACAGGCGGATTCCGCTGTCGCCGACGATGTTCTTCCACTCCTGCAGCGTTGATTCAAACGGCTTTACCGGATGATTGAAGCCCCAGTATATCTGGGGAATCAGCTCATCGACCGTCCTGTCCGCCACCCAGTCTTCCGGCCAGGCATACATCAGCTGATGGTTGTTATCGATATTTCCGGAAGGAGAGATCGAATACATCAGCGAAGGACCGTGTTTCTTGATCGTGTCGTAGATCTGCTTCACAAGGGCATTGACGTTGTTTCGGCGGAAGTCATCGAGCGTCAGACTGCTGTTTTCCCTGAGGCTGAGGGAATAGGCATAGGCATCAAACTTCTTCTCCACACCCGAGGGATAGAAATAGTCATCCATATGGATCCCGTCCACATCGTAGCTGTTGAGAATTTCATCGATGACCGAGCAGATCAGATTGCGGCAGTCTTCATAGGCCGGATTTAGATAGTAAAGATCACCGACCTGACGTATGCGTTCATTGTTTTCACTGATCCACTGCCGTATGGTCGAATCTTCCGGAAGACTGTCCACCTGATCAACAGGAATCGAACGCATCGGGTTGATCCAGGCATCGATATACATGCCCCGGGCATGCGCCTTCTTTACAAAGACGGCAAGCGGATCATAGTCACAGTTTCCCAGATACGAAGACTTCGGATAGATCGAACTGTTATAGAACGCATCCGTATACGCCACCGCATGCACGAACACACGGTTCACACCGATACTCTGCATGTTGTCGAGTGCCGTATCAACGACACTGTTGAACGTTTCTAGGCTGATATCCTTGCAGTCGCGCTCATAGTCGAGATAGGACCACCACATGCCGTACTCCGGCGCGGCTGCCCTTAGTTCTGCTGGCGATGCGGAGGGTGATGAGGTTTCCCTTGGCATCGCTGTACTTCCGCAGCCAGCCAGCAGGCAGCCCACGGACAAGGAGACGGCAAGAAGCTGTTTCATGAATTTTGATTTATTGATTGCCTTCATCGGCGGCTTCCCCGGTAATGAATTCCGCATGCGGAAGGGTCTCGATCCACTTGCAGAAAATGCGCCATTCGGGCAGACGATGATCCTTCCGCTGGCGGTAGATCGTCTTCAGCTGACGGTAGTTTGTCGTCATGCGTGCAGTAAGCCGGAAGCCGGCCGGATTGGAATACAGAATCTCGAGATACTTCTGCTCGAGCTGCGGACGCAAAGATGCGTCCGTCTTCGCCTGTTCCTGCAGTTCGTTGTAGGCCTTTACCTTTTCCTTCATGATCGCGATGATTCTTTGATCGGTGTAGGAAATATATGCCTGATCCAGATCGAATTTCGTGATCCTGTGCATCGTCGACTGACTTGAAACAAAGTCGAGGAAGTGATAGCGCTCCGCCTCGACCCATACCTTATTGGAAAATGTCACATCAAACTGAACAATGACACCGTTCAGAAAATTATCATGACCGCTGCCGATGGGTGAACGGGCAAGCTTCTCCATCGTCGGCGTAATCTCTGTCGTTACCTGCGAAGGGTCGACAGCAAAGGAAAATTTTGCCCCCTGCACAGCCTCCTCCAGGCCGTAGACACGTACATTTGAAACAATATCCTGCCAATTCATGCGCTTGTCCTTCCCTTTCCCTGTTTCAGTGCAACTGCCAGCACCATCAGATCCGCCGGATTGACGCCGGAGATGCGTGACGCCTGTCCCATCGTCTCGGGACGATATTTCATCAGCTTCTGCCGGCCTTCGATCGAAAGATTTTCCACCTCGTCATAGTTGAAGTCCAAGCCGAGCTTCTGATCCTCCATCGCCTCCAGCTTCTTCGCCTCGCGGCGTGCCTTGTCAATATAGCCGGCGTACTTGATCTCGATTTCCGCTTCATCAGCGATCCTGGCATCGGCTTCGATGCCAGCCGCGTTTAACAGCTTCTCACATGAAATATTCGGGCGCCGGATCAGATCACTGGCATGCACACCCTTGTGCGGATGATCGCTGTAGCCTGCTTCATCGAGATATTCTGAAATCTTTGGATCGTCGAGTTCCAGCGTCGTCGCATCCAGCTTTTCTTCCAGATCATGAAGAGCCGCCATCTTCTTTTCATAGGCTTCATAGCGCTGATCATTGATCAGCCCGACTTCCCGGCCCACATCGATCAGACGCTGCTCGGCATTGTCATGCCTCAGAAGAAGACGGAACTCGGCCCGGCTCGTCAATAGACGATACGGTTCCAGCGTCCCCTTGGTCGTCAGATCATCGAGCAGAACGCCGATATACGCCTGATCGCGGCGCAGGATGACGGGCGGCTTTCCTTCCAGCTTGCGGGCCGCATTGATGCCGGCGATGATACCCTGTCCCGCCGCCTCTTCATAACCCGAAGTGCCATTGACCTGACCGGCCGTAAACAGATTGCGAATGATCTTCGACTCTTCCGTTATCTGCATCTGGATCGGATCGATCGCATCATATTCAATTGCGTAGGCATACTTCTTGATGATGCAGTGCTCAAAGCCCGGCAGCGTATGCGTCATCCTCTCCTGCACATCGCGGGGAAGCGACGTGGAAAAGCCCTGCACATAGGTCGTATCCATGCGCAGTGACTCCGGCTCCAGGAACAGCAGATGCCTCGGCTTATCCTTGAAGCGCACCAGCTTGTCTTCAATGCTCGGACAGTAACGCGGACCGACACCCTTCACAACACCGGAATACATCGATGACCTGTTCAGATTGGAAAGAATGATTTCATGCGTCTCAGGTGTTGTCCAGGTCTGATAGCACGGTACCTGCTCAGCAAAGGGACGAATTTCTTTTGTCGTCTCACTGAAGGCAATGAAGGCATCGGTCCCCTCTTCCTTCACCGTCTTTGAAAAGTCGATCGACGCCGTCAGAACACGCGGCGGTGTCCCCGTTTTCAGACGCATCGTCGCAATGCCGTTATCACGCAGCGACTGCGAAAGTTCGTTGGTTGTCTTTTCACGGTCCGGGCCGCCCGGCGTCACTTCCGCACTGATCATGTTGAGACCGGCCATATAGGTACCGGTCGTAAGAATCACCGCATCCGCCGTAATTACCGAACCATCCGCCAGCGTAATGCCCGTAACGGTTTGATTGGTCACGTTGATCCGCGTCACCATCGCGGCCAGCACCGTCAGATTCTCCTGGTGCGTCACGACGTACTGCATCATTTCCTTATAGGCAAGCTTGTCCGACTGTACCCTTAGAGCCCGTACACCCGGTCCCTTGGCGCTGTTGAGCATCTTGAACTGCAGCGCCGTACGGTCCGCTGTGATCGGCATCTGTCCGCCCAGCGCATCGATTTCTCTCACAACAATGCCCTTGGCCGGTCCACCAACGCTCGGGTTGCACGGCATCTTGCCGATATTTTCCATACTCAGCGTCACCAGCATCGTCTTATGACCCATGCGCGCCGCCGCAAGCGCAGCTTCTATGCCTGCATGGCCGCCGCCGATGACGATAATTTCATATTCACTCATAACTGCTTCAGCTCTTTGATCCAGGTTTCCACTTCCGGATCCTTCTGTTCTGTAACTACTTCAATCTGTACATGTTCCATGACGATGCCTTCCCGCTTCAGTTCCATCCGGTATGAAAGAAATCGGCCCATCAGCTGCTGGAACAGCGCATTCCTGGAACGGGCGCTGTAGACAAAGGGCAGCGCAATTGTCAACGTATCATTCCTGTATGTGTAGGCATCGGAACTGCCGGAGATCATCCGCAGCTCACTGTGCGCCTCTGTATATGCACGCATGATATGATCCGCCCTGGCGGCGGCACTCTTCGACTGCATCATCGGCGCAACTCTGGCGGCGATTTCCGCCATCTGATAATCGAGCATATCTTCGCCGAACTGTGCCTCGCACTGCTCATTCAGAGAAGCGCTCCAGAAATCGTTGACACCGATCTCTTCCGCAAGCTTCAGAATGCGTACCGTGGCACCGGGGTTCCCCCGATCGATATAGGTAAAGCTTTCCAGGCTGTTCGACAGCCGGATACCCGCATCTCTTGGATCGATGGGCGAGCGGAAGAAGATCGCACCGTCCAGATAGAGACAGCTCATCTTTGCCGGCACCCTGTGGTCACGTGCCGAACTTTCAATGGCACGCTTCATCTGTTCGATATTGTCGTAGCCGTTCTTCGTCTCGTAGCGTTCCCACATCTTCTTCAGCGTCAGAACGCTGGCGGAGCGGAAATGGGCATAGCCGACGAAGGAGCGCTTGCGGCTCTGGGGCGTACGGGCATAGAAAAACAGAAGATCTCCCGGCTTAAAATCCGTGAACTCCGTCTTCGGCGAAAGGCGCCAGAAGTTCATTTCACGGTTGCCGCAGAGGCGGTGGTATTCCATCATCTGTTCATCTGTCACGTACGCTATTGAACTCATACTCTACCTTAGAAAATTCCGTAGCTGGATCCATCCGGATTGATTCCCATATGAACCGCCGCCGGATCTTTCGGAAGTCCCGGCATCGTCAGCACACTTCCGGTATACACCACAACAAAGCCTGCGCCCGCCGAAACCGACAGTGAACGCACATGAATCGTCACATGTTGAGGACGGCCTTTGAGCTTGGGATCATCGCTCAGAGACAGCGGCGTCTTCGCCATGCATACGGGAAGACTGTCATAGCCCATGTCCGCAAACTGCTTCAGCTGTTTTTCGGCCTCTGGCGCATATTCAACGGCTTCCGCACCATAGATGGTTTTCGCGATGGCTTCGATCTTTTCCTTCAGTGTCGCTTCGAGCGGATACAGACAGTGGAAATCATTCGGCTCATCGCACAGTTCCACAACCTTTCTGGCAAGGTCGATGGTTCCCTTTCCGCCCTTTGCCCAGCCTTCGCTGATCTCTGCGCTGCAGCCCTGATCTTCGCACCACTTCTTCAGGGCATTCAGTTCCGCTTCCGTATCACTCGAGAAGCGGTTAATGCAGATGGTAAAGGGAACGCCATAGGATTTGATCGACTCCATGTGCTTGGCAAGGTTCGCCGTCCCCTTCAGCATCGCTTCCACGTTTTCTTCATCGAGATGATCCAGTTCCACGCCGCCATGCAGCTTCAGTGCACGTACCGTCGCAACAATGACAACCGCATCCGGATGGATGCCGGCCGTGCGGCACTTGATGTCCATGAACTTCTCAGCACCCAGATCAGCCCCGAAGCCGGCTTCCGTAACGACATAGTCCGCAAGTTTCAGCGCCATCGTTGTCGCAATGATCGAGTTGCACCCGTGGGCGATGTTGGCAAACGGACCGCCATGCACGAATACAGGCGTATGTTCCAGAGTCTGCACAAGATTGGGCTTCAGTGCATCCTTCATGACAACAGCAGCGGCACCATCCACCTTCAGATCCCTGACCGTCACCGGCTTACCATCGTAAGTGTAGGCAACGATGCAGCGGCCGATGCGCTCTTGGAAATCATGCAGATCGCGGGACAGGCATAGAATCGCCATCACTTCCGTCGCAACGGTGATGACAAAGTGATCCTTGCGCTCGATGCCATTGGTCTTTTTGTCCTGGGCAATGGTAATGGAACGCAGCGTCCGGTCATTCATGTCCATGCACCGGGGCCAGACAACACGGGCCGGATCAATGTTCAGAGGATTGCCCTGATAGATGCTGTTATCAAGGACGGCTGCAATCAGATTGTTCGCCGTCGTGATTGCATGCATGTCACCGGTGAAATGGAGGTTGATCGATTCCATCGGCACAACCTGCGCATAGCCGCCGCCCGCAGCTCCGCCCTTGAGACCGAAAACCGGTCCAAGTGACGGCTCTCTGAGGCATGCCATAGCCTTTTTGCCGATCTGCTGCAAACCGTCGGCCAGGCCAATTGTCGTCGTCGACTTTCCTTCGCCTGCCGGTGTCGGGTTGATGGCTGTGACAAGAATCAACCTGCCATTGGGGTGCGTGTCAATCTCGGAATGAATCGCCGGGAGGATCTTTGCCTTATCGTTTCCATACGGTTCTACATATTCACGCCTGATGCCTGCTTTTTCAGCAATCGTATAGATGTCATCAAGCTTCGCTGCCTGAGCGATTTTTAGGTCATTGTTCATGGTTCATCCTCCTGCGTATCTATATCTGCTTCTTTTTCGTTGTCTGTTCAGCCGATGCGGCGCCGGTCACTGAGGGCGTGAGACAGCGTCAGCTCGTCGGCGTAGTCGAGAGCACCGCCTGCCGGCAGGCCATGGGCGATCCGCGTCACCAGAAGAGAAGGGAACGATTCATGGATCTTTTTGCTCAGATACATCGCCGTCGTTTCCCCGTCCATCGTCGCATCCGTTGCAAGGATTACTTCTTCCGCCTCAGGCAGACGTTCCATCAGCGATGGAATGTTGAGGTCATCGGGAAGGATGCCTTTGGATGCAGAGATCAGACCGTTGAGCACATGGTATACGCCATGGTACTGTCCCGTCTTTTCCATGACGAGAACATCTTTCGGCGACTGTACGACAAAAATCTGTTTATGGTTGCGGGATGCATCTTTGCATATGGAGCATTCCTCATCTTCGCTGAAATTGCCGCAGATCCGGCAGTACTTCAGCTTTTCCTTCACATTGACCAGTGCCCTGGCAAAGGTGCGGACATCTTCTTCGTTTTCTGCTGCGATGGTCAAAGCGTAGCGCTCCGCCGTCTTTTCACCGACGCCCGGCAGTGTGCGGAAGGCTTCAATCAGCTGCTGAAGACTTTCAGGATACATCTCAGAAACCCGGTACCGAGATACCACCGGTTACGGCGCCCATCTTCTGAGCGCGGTCATCGGCAGCCTTCTTCACAGCGTCGTTGACGGAAATCAGAATCAGATCCTGCAGCATCTCCTGGTTGTCCTTCTCCAGAAGATCGGGATCAATCTCGACGGACTGTACCTCGTTTCTGCCGTTGATCACGACCTTGACGCCGTTATTGGATCCTTCATACTGCGTTGCGTCGAGCTCTTCTTCAATCTTCTTGAGCTGTTTCTGCATCGCATTTGCCTGCTTCATCAATGCCTTCATGTCCATAGTTCCATCTCTCCTTATTTATGTTCATCATCAATGACTTCGATATTTTCCGCACCGAAGCCATCGACCAGTTTTTCAAATACATCTTCTTCCTTGGAAGCTTCCGATTCTTTCTGCCAGCGGCTGACCTTGATCTTCTCAGGAAGATCCTTCTGACGCATCCGTGCTACAAATGCCGCGGTCGCTGCCTTGAATGCTTCGCCTGTCACAGCGTACGGCATCTTGTCGATGCCATGATCCTTCAGGAAGAAGTAGAAGCCCTTGTTAAACTTCTCCTCCATCACTGCATGCGCCACCGGTGCCGACTTGCATACCAGCAGAATGACATCGGGTCCGGAAGCACCAATCTCCGTCTGCATCAGCATGGACTTGTACTGATCCATACTTCCTTCATCAAGAATGGCAGATACTTTCTTCTGATCTTCCCCCTTGCATGACTTGTTCGCTGCAGCCATGATTTCAAGAATCTCATTCTGATCACATTCGTGAATGTGTACCGGTTCCATTTCCTGTACAGGTTCATTGTCACTCACTGTCTGATCATTTCCTGCAGGTTCCCTTTGCTCGGGTTCCGCCGCTATCACTTCCGGTTCCGGTACAGCCTGTGCCGCCTTTTCGATGATCGGCTTCTCTTCCTTCTCTACCTTCTCTACCTTCTTCTGCTCCGTCATAGACGGTGCAGAAGCCCGTGTCTTTTCAACGCTTCTTTGTTCCGGTTCCTGCAACAGCTGCATCATCTCAAGACATGCCACTTCCAGACAGTCTCTTACCGAATAGGTATAGCGATACCTGTCCTCTGCTTCGGAAAGGACGCGGATCATGGCAAGCAGCTGATCCTTGCGGCAGTACTGCTGCAGTTTCTGACACTGCTCCATCGATGCGCTCTGCAGAAGTTTTTCGTCATCGGTGGAGGATGCGACAATCGCATCCTTGAGAATTACGATCAGATCATGGGTCAGACGCCTGAGATCATTGCCGTGCTGCTCAGCATCCTTCAGACGGTTCAAGATCGCCGCTGTATCATGCGTGCATATTGCCGTGAGCAGGTTCATCTTTTCGTCCATCGACGCAAGTCCGAAGATTTCGTTGATGGAAGCAGATGTGATGTGCTGCCCCGCATAGGCATATGCCTGATCAAGAATCGAAAGGGAGTCGCGCATTCCGCCATCAGCAAGTTCCGCAATTTCCTCAGCAGCGTCCGGATCAAGCTGGAAACCTTCCTTACTGCTGATATCCAGGAGATGTTCCTTGATCTGCTCCGTATCAATGCGCGTAAAGTCAAAGCGCTGGCATCTTGAAATAATCGTCGGCAGAAGCTTCTGCGGATCCGTCGTCGCCAGAATGAAGATAACGTGGGCGGGTGGTTCCTCCAGTGTCTTCAGCAAAGCCGATGCAGCACTGGATGAGAGCTGGTGAACCTCGTCGATGATATAAATCTTGTACTTGCCAAGCATCGGAGCCAGCTGGGCACGGTCAATCAGATCACGGATATCATCGACATGCGTCTCATTGGCCGCGTTGATTTCAATGATATCGGGGTGGGTACCGGCGATCGCCTCCCTGCAGTTTTCGCATTCTCCGCAGGGTGCCTTATCCGGATGTTCACAGTTGATTGCACGGGCAAGAAGCCGGGCCATTGTCGTCTTTCCGGTTCCCCGCGGGCCGCAGAAAAGATAGGCATGGCCAACAGTTCCTGTACGTATCGCATTCTGAATGCTGCGGACAACGTACTGCTGACCGATGACCTCATCAAAGGTCTGTGAACGGTATTTTTGATACAAGGCTGGTCGTCCCATGGCTACAATTCTCCGATTGCATCCATTATATATCAAAACGGCCGCTCCCCCCGCCCGCAGTGGGCAAAGTGTACGGCCGTTTACCTGTTTGTTCCGGTTTGTTTTCGTGGACGATTTCTGCGCTCAGCAAAGAATGTAGAAAGTATCTCAGAACATTCTTTCTGCAGAATTCCGGACCAGATCGTCTTCGGATAGCTGCCGATGTGTTTCAGCTGTTTCACCTGAACCAGCGTCTCTGTGCATCCGCCCTTTGGATCAGCGGTTCCGTAGTAAAGGTTGCGGATCCGGCTCAGCCCAATAACACCTGTGCACATCATGCACGGCTCCAGTGTCACATACAGATCGCAGTCATCCAGGCTCCAGGTTCCAAGTACCTTCGAAGCTTCTTCAATTGCAAGCATCTCGGCATGGGCATTTGCCTGCTGGTAATGTTCCCGCATATTGTGGGCACGGGCAACGATCTCATTGTCGCGCACGATCACAGCGCCGACCGGTACTTCATCGATCTCTGCCGCCTTCTGTGCCTCTTTCAGAGCTTCCTGCATAAAATATTCGTCACTGTGCATGCCCTGATTTTTTCATAAAAAAACGGCACACGCAAGCAGAGGTTTGTATGGCTGCTTCCTTCCGGACCTGACCAAGTTCTATACATGCTTGCTGTACCGTTTTTATTATATGGGAATTTACTGTTTAGAGCAAATTTTAACTCTGAATTGTTTCACGTGAAACAATCAGAACATGTTCTTCTTATCCTTCGGAACAAGGACCTTCTGGCCGCCCATGTACGGCTGCAGCGGCTCAGGAATCTTGACGGATCCGTCTCTCTGCAGGTTGTTCTCGAAAAATGCGATCAGCATACGAGGCGGAGCAACAACGGTATTGTTCAGTGTATGAGCGAAGTAGTTGCCCTTCTCACCCTTGATGCGGATGCCAAGACGGCGTGCCTGTGCATCACCGAGATTGGAGCAGCTGCCGACTTCGAAATACTTCTTCTGACGCGGAGACCAGGCCTCAACGTCGCAGGATTTCACCTTCCGAT
>Ga0256404_1012310_pt1 | contig 11150 bp, 12 predicted proteins | sample RumenRJG_01DNA_FD_185990 | JGI IMG/M metagenome (GOLD analysis project Ga0256404, IMG submission 185990) | Bovine rumen microbial communities from Lethbridge, Alberta, Canada - RJG_01 | ecosystem: Host-associated > Mammals > Digestive system > Stomach > Rumen | place: Canada: Alberta | collected...
CGCTTGTTTTGATTTGCAACACTAAGATAAGTGAAAAATCTGACATGGCAAAATCCTGAGCAACTTTTTGTTGCTCAGGAACTTATAAATAAAGTTAAATCAAAGTGTTGCGGAATTAAGGTCTATCAGAACAATCCTCTTCTCTGCACTCCTAACCAATCCACTAATAAATGTGTATGCATCCCAAACGCAACCAGTACCAAACAACTCTTCGGTAGATACAGCAGGTGACAGAGCCTCTATTTTATCCAGCACCACATCCAGCTTCTTGTCCGTCTCAATTTGTTTCTGCTCTAAAGCGCCAACGCGTTGAAACAGTCCTGCATTAGCAGTTATGAAACGTCTCATGGCTACAAAAGCCCTAATAATTCTAACACTGATTTTTTCAGCCAAATCATTATGCAGAACACCACTTAACTGAGAGACGCCTTGTTCTGTAAACACGTACGGGATAGCACGACGGTCACCACCTCTAACGTTTGAAATGCCAATTTGGCACTTCAAAGCCTCCCACTCATCTTTGGTTAGTTGGAACATGAAATCCTCGGGGAAACGGCCTATATTACGTTTCACCTGTCTGTTCAGTTGTCCTGTTTCAACTTTATAGAAAACAGCCAGATCTCTGTCCAGCATCACCTGCACGCCTCGAACCATATATATCCGAGCCTGAATCTCGTTGAGTGATGCCATCTGAGCATCCTGTACCACCAATACGTTTTCTTTGATATCTTTCTTTTTTGCCATACTTCAAGGTCCCTTCTTACAAAGATAACGCCCTATCTTCGTTTTTATTGTTTGGAGGTCACGCGTGACTCCCAATTACGCATCCGGCATTTGCTGCACCATCTTTCCCTTCAGTTTTTTGCCGTTGGCATGCTTGCTTCTCTTCACGCCACCCGGCAGCGGGTTGTCCGCTGTGTCACACATCCCTTGTCCGGCATTGCGTGCAGGGACTAAAAAAGGCCGATGCCTAAGCACCAGCCTTTTGAAGCCTAAAACTAGATACTTTCACACCTTTTCAAAGTACGTATCCGGTTTGTTGGGGTCGAAGATCTCGTTGCAGTACATCACTGTAACCAGATTCTCCGTTTCTGAGAGATTGATGATGTTGTGCGTATAGCCAGGCAGCATGTGGATGCACTGGATATTGTCACCCGAGACTTCAAACTCTATCACCTCATCCGTTCCCAGTTTGCGTTCCTGAATCAGGCCGTGTCCTGCAACGACGATGAAGAACTCCCACTTGGTATTATGCCAGTGCTGCCCTTTGGTGATACCCGGCTTTGAAATATTAATCGAAACCTGACCAGCATTGAGCGTATGTACCAATTCTGTGAACGAACCACGATCGTCCACATTCATCTTCAAGGGGAAGGCAACTTTCTCCTTGGGCAGATAGCTAAGATAAGTTGAATAGAGTTTCTTTGCAAATGAACCTGCAGGAATCTCTGGTATCATCAGTGTCTTTGGCTGCTCAGCGAAACTTTTCAAGAGCTCGACAATCTCGCCCAAAGTTGCTTTATGGGTAGTAGGTACATAGCAATATCTACCGATGGCTGATGGCTGATGGTTGATGGCTGATGTTTTACTTTCAGTTGGTACAACTGTCAATCCATCAAACTCACAATGATGCTCTTCCCCCTTCAGACCGGCAATCATCTCATCAACAAGATCATCAATATACAGCAATTCCAGTTCCACGCTGGGGTCGTTGACTGTATAAGGCAGGTCGTTAGCAAACGCATTGCAGAAAGTAGCCACTGCAGAGTTGTAATTAGGCCGGCACCACTTACCAAACAAGTTCGGAAAGCGGTAAATCAACATTCTTGCACCAGTCTCTTTGCCGTACTCCAAGAACAGGTCTTCCCCAGCCTTCTTACTACGACCATATTCAGAGTTACCAAACCTCCCAGTCAATGAAGCCTGCTGGCTTGATGACAACATTACAGGGCAAGTATTCTTGTGCTTCTTCAGCGTATCGAGCAGGGTACTGGCAAAGCCAAAGTTGCCCTGCATAAACTCCTCCTGGTTCTGCGGACGGTTTACTCCTGCCAGATTGAACACAAAGTCAGCTTCCGCACACCACTGATCCAACTCCTCCGGTGTTGAATCCAAGTCATACTCAAAGACCGCTTCCACCGCCACGTCACCATAGCAACGCGCCTTGCCGTCCTTGATATTATTCAATTGAGCACAAAGGTTCTTACCTACGAACCCCTTGGCTCCCGTAACTAGAATTTTCGCCATACCATCTTATTTACAACACCTACGTAGCTCTGAATGATGCGAACTACCTTGGTTGATACGTTCTCATCCACATAGTCTGGCACAGGAATTCCGTGGTGGCCGTCCTTAATCAGTTCCACCGCCACATCTACACTCTGGAGCAGACCCTTGGTATCAATACCACTCAGCACAAAGCACCCCTTATCCAAAGCCTCAGGACGCTCTGTAGAAGTGCGGATACATACAGCAGGGAAAGGATGACCAACAGAGGTAAAGAATGAGCTCTCTTCGGGCAGAGTACCACTATCTGAAACCACACAGAATGCATTCATCTGAAGGCAATTGTAGTCGTGGAATCCCAGGGGCTCGTGCTGAATCACGCGCTTGTCAAGCTTGAATCCTGAATCTTGAATCCTTTTCCTTGATCTTGGATGACATGAATACAAGATTGGCATATCGTATTTCTCAGCCATCTTGTTGATAGCATTGAACAGACTCAGGAAGTTCTTCTCTGTATCAATGTTCTCCTCACGGTGAGCGCTCAGAAGGATATACTTGCCCTTCTCCAAGCCCAAACGCTTGTGAATGTCGCTGGCCTCAATCTCAGCCAAATTGTTGTGCAGCACCTCAGCCATAGGTGAACCCGTCACGTAGGTACGCTCCTTGGGCAGACCAGTATCAGCCAAATACCTACGAGCGTGCTCGCTATAAGCCATATTCACATCGCTGATGATGTCCACAATGCGGCGGTTGGTCTCCTCGGGCAAGCACTCATCCTTACAGCGGTTACCGGCCTCCATATGGAAAATAGGGATGTGCAGGCGCTTGGCACCAATCACGCTGAGGCAGCTGTTGGTATCACCCAGCACAAGCACTGCATCTGGCTTCACCTCCACCATTAACTGGTAGCTCTTGGCAATGATGTTACCCATAGTCTCGCCAAGGTCATTACCCACCGCCTCCATATACACATCAGGATCTGCCAGCTTCAGGTCCTTGAAGAAAACCCCATTCAAATTATAGTCATAGTTCTGACCGGTGTGTGCCAAAAGTGTATCAAAATACTGACGGCACTTATTAATTACAGCTGCCAAACGGATAATCTCGGGACGGGTACCCACGATTATCAGCAGTTTCAACTTTCCATTATTCTTAAACTCTGCCATAATTACACAAGATTAGGGATACCGTTAAGTTCGTTCTGGATATAGGTCAGAGAAGCTATCTTCTCCTTGGTCTCTTCCAGATTCAAACGCTTGGTATTATTAGAATTGAACTCTTCAATGGTTGCACGCTTCACATCGCCCTCCTTGAAATACTTGTCGTAGTTCAAGTCCCGGTTGTCTGCAGGCACAGCATAGAAGTTACCCATATCAATAGCCTTGGCAGCCTCTTCTTTGGTGAGCAGCGTCTCATACATCTTCTCACCGTGACGGATACCAATCACACGAATCTCCGGTTCAGCAGGTGCTTGATGCTTGAAAAGCTCTACCACAGCTTTTGCTTGTGTCTCAATAGTACAGGCTGGAGCTTTCTGCACAAGAATGTCACCATTCTTACCGTTCTCAAAAGCGAACAATACAAGGTCAACAGCTTCTTCCAATGACATGATGAAGCGTGTCATTGAAGGTTCCGTCAAAGTGATAGGATTACCCTTGCGGATCTGGTCGATCCAAAGAGGAATAACACTACCACGACTGCACATCACATTACCATAACGGGTGCAGCAGATCTTGGTGTCGCCACTCAGACGGCTCTTGGCCACTGCAATCTTTTCCTCAATAGCCTTGGTGATACCCATCGCATTGATTGGATAAGCCGCCTTATCTGTTGAGAGGCAAATGACGCACTTCACGCCTGCATCAATGGCTGCATCCAGCGTATTGTCCGTACCAATCACATTGGTCTTCACTGCCTCCATTGGGAAGAACTCGCAACTGGGCACCTGCTTCAGCGCAGCAGCATGGAACACATAGTCCACACCCTTCATGGCATACTTCAGTGTACTCTTGTTGCGCACGTCACCAATATAGAACTTAATCTTGTTGGCCACTTCCGGCATACGCGCCTGGAAGTCGTGACGCATATCATCCTGCTTCTTCTCATCTCTTGAAAAGATACGAATCTCACCAATGTCAGTGCGCAGAAAACGGTTCAACACTGCATTACCAAAACTACCTGTGCCACCCGTAATGAGCAGCGTTTTGTCTTTAAATACACTCATAATGTAATTACTGTTATTACTGTTTTATGTTTATTTCAAATATGATGTTAAACGCTTAACATTTAACATCCGCGAGCCTTTTTGAACTTCCTCGGGAGGGAACAAAATTTTCCTCCTCGTGATCTCAAAAATTGCCAGTCCTGAGAGAGGTGTTAAATGTTAAATGTTAATTCTCGTCTTTTTTGCGTTTTACGTCCTCGCGCTCATCCCATATCTCTCAGGATTTCAACGCTTTATATCTTCTCTTTCTTCTCTTAAATCTCTTAATCTTAAAATATCATATTATATATCGCGCACGCGCGAAAATCCACTTTCAATTAGCAAATTTAGCGTGAATCGCTCAAATTTAACTTTAACAATTTAACATCGCGATTAAGCGAGAGCGATGTCAAGCGATGGTCAACATCACGCCTTGGCCTCTTTCAACTCATTGAGTTTCTCGGTGACGAGATCTTCTACACCATTGAACAAGTCATCCTGTCCATCGAACTGAGCCACTTTATCGCTCAGGCGAACGGTATAGGTACTATACACCTCGTTCACAGCATCGTAGATTTCCCGCTGTTTGGGTGTCATGCGTTTCAATTGCGCCTCGGGTACACGCCCAAGAATTAACTGATGTCCGTCTATCAGTCCAAACTTCATCGGCAGACCGGTGGTACGGCAATGTTCTGCCATCTCGTTCATCAGAGGGTCAAGTTCGTCGGGCTGCAAGGCCAGCGTCTTTCTCGGTTCATCCTTCGGATTCGTTTTCTCATCCTTCTTCTTACGTTTGGGCTTCATACCCAGGTCGGCAGGCTTCGGAACAGTATAGCGTACCGTTGCAGATGCATAGGTATCGCGAAGCGACTCCTTCAGCGGATTCAGGAACTTGTCGCCCGTGCGTCCCATGTTGGGATATCCCACATAGAACTCCACCATCTTGATACGCTCACCATACGAGCGTACAATATTCTCAAAGGTGTTCTTCTGCCAAACGGGTTCTATCCTTATTCCCAGATTATAGCGTTTTCTCAACACATCACCAATGCACGATTGCAGGATATTGCGCACCGAGTCGGTATCCCTCCAAGCTCGTGTACGCTCTATCAGTATACGTTGCTGGTCTTTGCGGTTATCGATAATCACCAGAGCCGACGGCTCGTCGGGCTGCAGCATTCTCACAAAATCCACCTCACGAGGTGAACGCCTTGGATTAGCAATACGAATCATATAGATGCCATTGCTCATGCTGTCCTTATGTGGCAGCAGCACCTTGAAGTAATACCTCTTACCGTTATAGAAGAATGCCAGACATTTCTCCAGTTGGCCCTTGTTCTTCAACGATTTCTTTTGGTTTTCAAAGTATCGCTCCAAGTCTTTGGTCAATATCTGGTCAATAATGTCTTGATGGTATGTCATGTTATCCAGCACCTGTTTGTCCAACGCCACCAAATCGCCCACCCCAAAGACCTGTGAATTCTTGTCTCTTGGAATGTTCGGACGGATAGGACAACACTGGAAGTTGTATAGTGTAAATTCGCTCATTCGTTATCTCTTACTCTGTTATTTCAATCTTATGTTTATTAATAATTTCCACTATGCTCTTATACATCACTTCGCTGGCAAAGGCACTATCGCTCGTTTCGAATGCTTTGAATTTGGTGGGCTGGAAATACTTGTCCTTCGACTGCTCGTTAAAGAAGAGTTTTCGCATGGTGGATGCGTTCGATTTCACCACCCCTTGCTCCATCATCACACCGATGATGTTCAGCACTAAGTGCAGGTTATACTCCTTGCTCTTCACGATGTAGTACGGGTCTTCTTCCTTGATGTCATCATCCAGTAGTGTGTTCGTGATAGAGGTAGTCTTTTCCAATGCCCGCAGGATGGGTTCCATCATCAATAGGTCATCCCAGATAGCTCTGAAACCCGCCTTTCCCCAATAATCACTAATCGTACTTTCGTCTTCCAAAACTGAACAGAAATAATTGAACACCCGCTTCATCCTGTCGTGAATGGATTGCAGTTCTTTGGTCAACCTTGGTTTAACGTGCGGTTTCAGCACATCCTCTTCTGGCACAAAGTTACCCAGCTTCTCTTCTTCGTCCTCACCATCGTAATATTCATTAGCAAAAGCCGCCACCATTTCCAGATCTTCGCATTGTAGTGCCATCTGTCGGATGCGCTCCATGATGCGCTCGTAGGGGTTTATCATCCCGTCGGGATAGCTCGCCAATCTCATGCCGAATGCCAGCAGCACGCATACTACACTCCTCTCAACCTCTTTTTCTGTACGGTCTTCCATGGATTCGTAATACGTCTTTCCGCCAGCTCCACGAATCACGAACCTTCTGAACTCCTTCTTCAGTCGGGTGCGTTCGCTGGAGATGAACCTATCCGGTCGTGGGGCTTTGGGCAAGCGCTCCTCCAATAGCAGAACCTCACGCCACACCTCTGGAGCGCGTAATCCGCCACGGCTTCCTTCATAGTCCTCCACAGCGGTCTGTATGGCGTTGTATAGCACGTAATGGTGGCTGTATTCCGCATCCATTTGCGCTATTTCCTGTTCTGTCATTCGTATCATAATACCAAAATAATACTTCGTGCCCGATTTCTAATCTTTCATAATACTTTCGGGTGGTTTCGTAATAGTTTCCCTACTCAATCAACCCTCAACCTTAGTCCATCAACCCTAAAATAATACTTCCTCTATTATCCGGTATTATACCCCCGTTGGATGCTTTCTTGCTGATTATAGGGCAGATACTGCGGGCAAAACCGCTATTTGTTTAATTAAAATTTTATCTCATTATGGAAAAAACAACATTTTCATTTCCCGCATCGGTTCAGTCCGATCTCTTTGGCTACTTGAAGCCTCACCAGCAGGCCATCCTCAAGCCCTATCTGCGAATCGTCAAGCGACCCTATCAGCAGAAGCTTTGTATCTCGCTTCTTGACTACTTGGAAGGCCACGGTCTTGAAGCCTTCTCCGAGCCTATTCTCGCGATGTTACAGGAAGAAATCGTTCAGGCTTGTAACCTTCACCCTCTTACGTCCCGCGAACCCAAATCTATTGGGGCCATTATCAAGCAACTTTTCGCGTAACAAAACTTTATATCATTATGCAAAAGAATGTAAACCTCTGTGTTGACCTCAAGACCGTCATGCAAACCGATGCCCACCTTGTGGAGGGCCAATGTTACAATGGTGTGCTCACGCGCGATGGCCAGGACCATTTCATCTTCGAGGAGAGCTGTCAGCGAAAGAGCTGCCAACGCAATCCGAAGCTCTTCGATGGCCAGTACTGCAGCCTAGTCCACATGCAGAACGGCAAATATCAAGTTCATCTGCGAACTATCAATGCCTCTGCCATCACCGACCGCAACGAGTTTGCCTTCCGTGTCTATTCCGAGTTACTCACTGCTTTTTCAATCATTGACTAACTATGCAACAGGAATTGTTTACAACCCCAACCCAGCCTGAACCGGACTTAGCTCCGGTTCAGCTCCCTCTGCGGGACAAAGACCTACCTCCTATCATTCGCGAAGTGGTGACTAACGCACCCGCTAACCGCAAGCTCCCCAGCTTTGTAGCCTGCCTGGCACCCCTGTGCGCCCTGGCTACCCGCGTGCGCCTTCGTTACTACTACGACTGCCAGCGAGTATCCGCCCTGCTCCTACAGGTCATCATCGAAGCACCTCAATCCAGCGGTAAACAGTTTGCAGCTGATATCGAGCACTTGCTGATGGATCATACCCTCAAGGCCCACGACCAGGAGCAACGCCGGCTGGAGCAGAAGTATCGCGAGCGCAGGCGCAACCGTGGTCAGAACGAGAAGATGGAGGATGAACCTAAGACCACCATCCGTGTCATTCCCGCTACCATCTCCAAGACCGTCTTGGTGAAGCGTGCTGACTTCTACGAGCGCAACCTGGGCGATGTGCTCACCTTCTGGATGTTTGCCGAGGAACTGGCCCAGGTGACCGATGCCGGTAAGCAAGGCTACTCTAACCTTCGCACCATCATGCGTACCGCCTATGACTTTGGCAGCCGTTTCGGTATGGACTTCGCCTCCGACAACTCCTACTCTGCCATTGTGGATATCAATATCTGCTCTATGTTCTGTGCCACCCCCAGCGCACTGGACGACTATATGGACAAGAAAGCCGTGGAAGGTGGTAACATCACCCGTACCGTTCTCTGCCAGTTGGAAGACCAGATTGGTGCCGATGGCGCTATGTTCAAGCCCTACACCCCAGAGCAGATCCAATCCATCAACACTATGCTGGACCGCCTGATGGCAGACACCTACACCCCCGAAGGTGCCCTCAAAGATGAGCTCTATCTTGACACCTCTTGGATAGAGCGTGATGTCCGTCGCTGGTGCCAGCAGAAAGGCAAGGAAGCCCTGCAAACCGGCTCCTCCGCTCTCGATGTCTTCCGCAAACGTTCCTCGGTGAGCGCTTACAGAATAATGGCCTTGTGCTACTATCTCTATTGCCTTGAATCAGATGATAAGCAGCAGGCTCAGAGGCGTTGTCGTAAAATCTATAATTTCTTTGCCGACTACATTCTAAGGATGCTCCTATCCCGTTGGGGCAAAACCTTCGAAGACCTTCAGGCCCGTCGTGTTGACCTCACTGCCGACACCGGCCGTCCCAAACTCATTGACCGTCTGCCCCGTGAATTCAGTCGCGACCAGCTCCGAGCCCTCATCCAGGAGGCTCAGGTAGCCACCCCCGACCGCATCCTCGTCAGCCAGTGGAAAGCCAACCACTGGATAGAGGAGAAAGAGAAGTTCCAGTATCTAAAATTGATCTAGTATGCTTGATAAGTTTGACATTCAAAAGCTTCAGGACCTGCCTATCGAGCAGGTTGCTGAGGCCCTGGGGCTCCAAGTGAGCCACCACAAGGCCCTGTGCCCGTTCCATGCTGATAAGCATCCAAGCCTCACGTTTCATCGTGGCCGCAATCGCTACCGTTGCTTCGTATGCGATGCTCGTGGTGGCACCATTGATCTGGTGATGAAGTATCTCAACAAGAACTTCTTGGAGGCCTGTAAGTGGTTGAGTGAGGAGCACTCTGTGGTCATCACAGTCCCTCCGCTCGGCTCTGCCGCTTGGCCAGTCCAAGAACCCTCAACTCTCACCCCTCAACCAGAGAAACCTTTCGATGCGTCTCGTTACGCACGCTTCTTCGAAAGACCTTGGCTTTCGCCCGAAGCTCGAAAGTTTCTCTATGACGAACGTCACCTAGACACTCGCGTCATCCGCTGGTGTATGCTTACTTCTTGGCGTGACAAACAGGGTGTGCCTTGGTTGCAGATTCCTTACTATTCGCGTGATGGTAAGCTGATTGGTATCCAAAACCGGAACCTCATCAAAGGTGGTTCGCCAAGGTTCCGTTTTCCACAAGGAGCAAGTTGTAGTATATATAATCTTCCAGTACTCAATCTGCTGAAACCTGGCGAGCCATTGTTCCTGACAGAGGGTTGTTCCGACTGTTGGTCCATGCTCTCTTCCGGCCATAAGGCCATTGCAATCCCAAGTGCAACATTGTTGAGTAAAAAGGATATCGAGATTCTCTCAACCCTCCACTCTCAACTCTCAACTGTGTTTCACATCTTTCCAGATCAGGATGCTGCAGGCGAGCAACTCTATAACCGTCTGGTAGAAGCCTCCATTCATCATGGCTTCACATTGGTTCGCCACCAACTCCCCATGGGTTGCAAGGACTTCTCAGACTTCTACTTGTTAAATGTTAAATGTTAAACTTATGAATATTGTTATTACCCGACTATTTACCAAAGGTGAGTATACTCACGGTTCTTTGTCCATCGATGGAACCAGAATCTGCTGCACTTTAGAGAATGCCAATGCCCTTGTTCCTTCAGGCGACTATGTCATCTCCCTTCTCAAGTGCAAGCAATACTCCCGCAAGATGATATGCTTACATGGTTCCGCCCCTTGTAGCCAGTGCCCTAAACTTAAGCTTGTATGCTCCAACTCAACCTTACCCTGCTGGTGTCCGCAAATCAAGCCAGGGAACGGAGTCCATAACCGCCTCGATGGCTCTATCCTCGTAGGAGTTTATAACTGCCCTGGTTGCATTATTAAGCCCAGAGATATTTTTGATGCTCTCTATGAGCGAATTCGCAAATCCATCTCCCGAGGCAATCAAGTTTTATTGAGTATTGTTTAATCAAATTATTTATTCTTATGAAAGATCTACATCTTACAGAACACTTCACTTTACGTGAATTTGAGCAGTCAGAGACTGCCAAGAAGTATGGTATCGATAACACTGTACCATCTAAGTATGTTCCTGTTCTCCAGCAACTCTGCAAGGAAGTCCTCGAACCCCTCCGCAGCTTCGTTGGCGGTCCCATTGTCATCAGCTCCGGCTACCGCTGCAACCAACTCAACGTCAAGGTTGGTGGCGCCTACGCCTCCCAGCATACCCTCGGAGAGGCTGCTGATATTCAACTTCCACTGACCTCTTATACAGCTTGGGATGACAATAAGAGGCATACAGACCTTGAAACGGCACGTAAGTGGTTCGACTGGTTAGTTGATCACACGGATTTCGATCGTAAACGTTCTATTTTCCGCCAAATACTCTGAATTGCCCGTGTTTACGGGCAATTTCAGTTTTCATTAAAATCTAAGATTTTTCAAATTTAACTTTTGGGGCTGCTATCAAGCAGCGGTAGACAGGA
>Ga0256404_1012313_pt1 | contig 11148 bp, 12 predicted proteins | sample RumenRJG_01DNA_FD_185990 | JGI IMG/M metagenome (GOLD analysis project Ga0256404, IMG submission 185990) | Bovine rumen microbial communities from Lethbridge, Alberta, Canada - RJG_01 | ecosystem: Host-associated > Mammals > Digestive system > Stomach > Rumen | place: Canada: Alberta | collected...
CTGCCTTCAGCTCATCATAGTATTCCTGCGGCATGTAAAGCTCGCCCTTGAGGCCGCAGCCTGAGAGGATGAGGAGTGATGAGGCAATGGCCAGCGTACGGATATATGAGGGCATCGGCATTCCAGACAGTTAAAAAACACCGAAATTTTAGCATAACGGCAGATCTCCCGATAAGCCGCCGGATGAAAAAGGGAGCCGGCATGGGCTGTGCAGAAAGGAACAGTGCTCTTTGGCGTGATTGGGAAACTCATAAGGCCATAAAGAAAGCCCCCGGCAGGATAAGGATCCGTGCCGGGGGTCTGCGAGAGATCATGAGTGATTCAGGATGCCTACCCGAGCAGCCCGCCCAGGAAGCCAAGTGCTGCGCCGGCTATCGCGCCGGCTATAGGGCCAATTACCGGGATGTAGCGGCCTACCGTTGCGCCTGCCGCCGCACCCGCAGCCGCTCCCTCGAGGGCCTTTGACAGCGAGCCTTTCACTTCCTGCTGAATCTGTTGGTTGTAAATTTCCGGCTTGTCATTCTTCTTCCAGACCTCAGGATTCCTGTTCAGGCTGTCGGTGAACAGGAAGCGCTTCTTTTCCTGCACGGCAGTGATCATGGCAAGAAGCAGCTTCGAGATGTTGTAATGATGGAGCGCAGAGTAGTACACCGGGCTCGTTACAATGCCTGTGGAGCCTGCAATCCTCTCACGTACGGACGCGACTTTCTGATCAAGGAAGGCAGCGAGCTGCGCCTCAGGCTCGCTGCGGTCGTAATTCCAGAACCTTCCCTTGAGCGCTGCATCGCACTGGTTGATGGCGATGATGATGCGCTTAGGATCCTCAATATACGGCGCCACGACCTGCTCTATTGTCTCGTAGGCGGTCTTCATGTCCCTGTTTGAGCCGTCAATCAGGACAACGACCTCATCAATCAGCAGCTCGCCGTTCTCGTCTTTCCGCTTCAGCAGGCCGGCAATCTCAACGGCATACTGTCTGTCCTTCTCAGGGTTGTCCCCGAGGCCCGGGGTATCCCAGAGGACCATGTTGTCAAGTTCATACTTCTGGATTGACGCGGTCTCTGGATCCGTGCGGTCGCCCACCTTAGCGACATCCATGTTGAAAATGGCATTGATGGTGGAGCTTTTCCCTACACCAGTCGCGCCGACAAACGCCACATTGAGCTTCTGCCTCTTCAGGAGCTCAATGCCCCTTATGACGCTCTCCTGGTCTTCCCCTGTGCCAAAACTGCCTTTTCTTGCTTCCTCTGCAATATCATCAAGGATTCTGCTGCTCATTCAGGTACCCCTTACATTTTCAGGACACGTCTTTCTTTCGGCATATGGTCTATGATGAAGTCAAAGACGCCCTTGACGTTCCAGTCATACTCTGCCGAATAGCAGACCGGCTTCAGGATATCCACACCCGTCGCCTCCTTCACTCTTTTCTGGATTGAGAGCGCCTGCTCCTCGAGGAAGGCTTTAAGCTTGCTGTCAGGCTCGCTGGAGCCTTTGTCCCAGTGCCTGCTTTTCATCGCGACGTCTGCCTGGTTGATGACAACCAGTATCCTGTCGCTCTCAATATTCGGGACAATGACCTCATTCAGGAGAGCGTAGGTTGTACCCATGTCACGGTTGGCGCCCTCGACGACAATGATCGCCATGTCGATAAACCCAAAGGTCTTCCCGTTGCTGTTGTAGGTCTTGCACAGGAGGTCGACCATTTTCTTCTTATGGATCTGGTCTATATCCACGCCGTCGCCAAGGCCCGGCGTATCCCAGATCCGAAAGAACTTGTTGAGGTTATACCCGGAGGCCTCCATGGTCTCAGGATCCACTCCGCTTCCCACCTTGGCTATCGGCTCCTGGAAGAAGGCGTTTATGGTCGATGACTTCCCCGCCCCGGTGACGCCCGTGAGCATCACGTCAAGAGGCCGCACCTGCAGCCTCCTCAGGTTGGCGTCTATGTCATCGGCACGGTAGGTGCTGAATCTCAGTGCCATCTGTCCTGCTCCTCATAAAGATGCTCCATCATCTCAACGTACAGCTCCTTGCACTTCTCGTTGTCGCCGCTTTCGATGTATGAGAGACACTTTGAAAGGTAGTTGTCCCTGATGGAGCGGTAGATTTCACTGCGGTCCGGCTGGCGGTTTATCAGCCTCACTATCCTGGGCGCGGTCCGGTAGTACTGAGCGATGAGCCTCTCTCCGTCAGGCTGCTTTCTGAGCCAGCTGTCACGAAAATTCCGGAAGGCGGTCAGCTCATAGCAGTCATCTGGCTTGCCGTATTCCTCGCAGGTCGCGGTCGTGATGTAGCAGCCGCCGCCCGTGCAGAAAGAGACTACAGATTCGACAGCTCCCACTGCTACACCTACTGCTCCTCCTACAAGACCGCCCAGGGCACTGCCTACCGCCCTCCCTGTTTCTCCAAAAACAGATCCGATATCTCCGCCAAGGTCTGCGCCCTTTGTCGCGCAGTCTTTTACTGTTTCCCCGAACTGCTGAACAATGCTCTTTCGGTAATCCTTCAGATCATCATTGTCCTTCCACATCTCCTCATCACGGTTGATGTTCTCAACAAAAGACAGCCTTTTTTCCTTGGGGGTATGCTCAATGATGTAGTAGAGGAGCTTTGCAAGGTTATACGGAGGGGTCTGAGGCTGTCCTTCTTCCTTGAATCCTGCACTGTAATAAATCGGGTCCACATCAACGCCTGTCCCCTCTTTAATCCTTCTCTTGACAGACTCGGCCTTGTCATCAAGGAACTTCTTAAGAGGCGGCTCCGGGCGGTTATTGTCATAATCCCAGTATTTGCCCTTCATTGCCACATCAGCCTGATTGATGGCAACCAGAATCCTGTTCTCATTGTTCTTGCCAAGGTTGGGGATAATCACCTGGTTAATCAGCTCGTATGATGTTCCGAGATCCCTGGTGCTGCCGTCCAGGATTACAAGCACCAAATCGATAAGGAGGTTTCCTTTATCATCTCTTTCATTGAGCTTCTTGATAATATTCTTGGCATGGCGGTTGTCTGCCTCCTTGCCATCGCCAAGTCCCGGGCTGTCCCACAGGACAAGGTTGTCCAAATCATATTCGGCGATGTCCATCGTCTCAGGATCCACTCCGACGCCAACCTGCGCGACATCCATGTTGAAAAGCGCGTTGATGGTCGAGCTTTTGCCGCTGCCTGTCGCGCCGGTAATCATCAGATTGATCTTCTGATTCTTCAGCTGCAGAAGATTCTTCATCAGCTTGCTTTTCTCAGCCTCAGGAATATTGGCATTCATAATGTCAGATTCCATGGCATCAAAAAACTTTTTCTCATTACTCATAGGCCTGCATCCTTGCTCTCGCTTCATTTATAAGACTCAGACAGTGCCGGATAGGCATGTTTTTGCCAGACAAATCATCCATGCAGTTCTGCCTGTACAGACTTCCTTAAAATTCCTTAGCCGCAGTCATTCAGGCTTTACAGATTCCTCATATGCTGCAGCTGCAACAGCAGTCTGATGACAGCCGTCAGAATCCGAAAAACGATCCTATGGAGCTCACAATACTGCTTCCAATGTTGTATACCGTCTCAACTACAGCCTTTCCTGTGTTGTAAATGGCAGAGCCGATATCTGACACCACTTCCCCAAACTTATCAATAATGCCCTTTTGGTATTTCCTGTCGCGCCGGTGATCATCAGGTTGATCTTCTGCTTCTTTAAGTTCAGAAGATTCTTCATCAGCTTGCTTTTCTCTTCCTCTGGAATATTGGCATTCAGAATGTCTGATTCCATGTTCCATGGACTCAAAAAACTTCTTCTCATCACTCATAGGCCTGCATCCCCGCTTCAATTTCTTTTCAATGGAGGCTTAATCCTGAAACCGCTCACTTAGCGCAGAACATGACGCAAAATCCTGCTTTTTCTGCCCTGAGCATAATCAGAGATCAGCGCTCTCCATAAGCCACCGGCACACTGCAGCCGCTGCTGCCTTTCCAAGGTTCATAGGTAAGTTTATGCCTTTCATCTTATGAGCATGCAGAATGGCTGTCAATCAGGGCAGGCGCGCGGGATCTGAAAAAAGTATGTTGAGTCACTTTTTTTATGTCATGACGCCCCAAACCTTGGGTTTGAGTACCCCGTGTCAAGGGATCTTGGGATTGACATCAAAAATCTGGTGTTTCACCTTGGGATTGACATCTAAATCTTAGGTTTCACCTTGGGATTGGTGTCTAAAAACTTGGGATTGATATCAAAAATCTTGGGATTGATCCCAAAAATCTTGAAATTCGGAACTGGCCAATCAGCCCTGCTCCCTGATGGGATAGCCGTCTGCGATAGCTGCCGCGATCCACTCACGCTTTGCGTCCCCGGCATTTGCCGCTGCCTCATCAATAGTCACGCCAACGGACAGGCAGCCTGTCAGATCAGGGAAAGACACGGCATATCCTCACAGTCTGCTGCTCATAGTCAGGACGCGGACTTTCCTGACTGGCTCATGCTTCCGGATGACGGCTGTGAGTGATGCTGGATGTAGTCATGAATGTCCTCAGAGAGATACCCGCCGCCCTGGGTGCTGAGGACCTCATATCCGTCCTTCAGATAGCGGAACACGCCGGTTTTCTCGAAAAGATCGTACGCCTCCTTCCCGCTCAGGCCGAAATGGCTCTTGTACGCCTCAAGGCAGAAGATATAGAACCTGACAAGCGCGCTTTCCCTCACTCTCATCTTCAGTTGTCCGGATAGGTGAAACTGCCTGTCTCAAGCTCTTCCTTCAGCAGGTCATAGAGGAGCGCAGGGCTGTACCACCACATCTTGGTGCTTTCCTTCTCGAGGCTCGCATAGAGCTTTGAGCGGTAGAGGAGCCTGATGGCATCGTCACTTCTCACGCCGTCACGCTGCATCTCCCTGACTATGGAGAAGACTTTAAGGGGCAGAAGCGCGCTGAATTTCTCTCTGTTCATAAGGCAACTATATTCCGGGACGCAGGCAAAGGCAACGCCGGGAGCCGTCTCTCCTGAGACAAGGGCCCAGAAAGCAGCTTCTGCTCACGGACTCATGCAGATACTGAAAGGCCCGGCCATCCCAAAGAGACGGCCGAGCCCTGATGCAGATTCTGCTGCTCAGAACGGCAGAGGGAACTTCAGCTTCGCCGACGCCGCTCGGATGATGAGATCTACCGCCTCGTCCTGCGTCATGGCGGAGGAGTCAACGAGCAGGTCGCGGTACTTCACCGTGGTGAGCGGCTCGTCCGTGAAGAACTTATGGTAGGAGTCGCGCGCGCGGTCAATTTCCTTCACATAGTCATCGACCTCGTACTCGGGGATCCTGAGCGAGTTCACAGAGTTCTTCACCCTCTCCTCAAACGGCGCGAAGATCATCACGTTGAAGCGGCGCGGATAGTCGCGGAGGATGTAGTCGGCGCAGCGCCCGACAATGACGCAGTCCTCCTTCAGCACGCACTCCTGGATAAGGCTCTCCTGAACCTTGAAGAGCCTGCGGTGATGCGATCCGGTGCCGATGCCCAGAGGGAAGAGCGCGTTGGCAAAGGGCAGGTGGATGTTCTCATCGAGGGGCGACACCTCGCGCATGTCCTCGTTCATGATGGACGCGGCCTTCTCGATGAGCTCACGGTCGTAATAGCCGATGTTGAGCCGGTGGGCAATTTTCTGGGCAATCGGCCGCCCGAGGGAGCCGAACTGTCTCGAGACAGTGATAACGTAATTGCTCATTGCTACTCCTTGCGCTCAGGCAAATTCCGCTTCAAAAATCTTCAGGAAGCCCTCGATTGCCTTGTCGACAATCAGCTTCCCCTTCTCCGGGGTCGAACCCTTGGGGGACGCGAGCGCCCCGCACTCCGAAACCATGCCGCGGCGCGGCGGGTATACAGAGTATGGAAGGGCCTTCGCGGTGACATCCTGAGGGATGAGATCGTTCTTCACGAGCTCGGGCCTCAGGTACATCATGAGCGAGGTCTCGGTGATGGCCGCGTGCTCGAGCGCCCAGCCCGGGAACGGCACGTCGGAGAAGATCTCGTCGGTCGTCTTCTGGTCAAGGACGTCCCACCAGTTGGACTGCACGCACTTAAGCTCCGGGAACTCGCGGGTCGCGAGGTCCATGGCCTCGTCCAGGAAGGCCTGGTTCTCAAAATGCGCGTTGTTGACGAAGACCTTCTTTATCCCGTCGCGGGCGAACTCGCAGAGCACGTCGTACATGAGGGAGATCATGGTAGTTCCGTTGAGGTCGATGGTGCCCTTAAAGAGCGGGCCGCCTCCTGAGAGGGGCTTTGACTTGCAGCCGTAGCTGAAGGCGGGCGCCACGATGGCGCCGGTCTTCTCCGCGAGGATTTCGGAGATGCCCTCTGCAATATAGGTGTCAACACCCAGTGGAAGGTGCGGCCCGTGCTGCTCGGTCGAGCCGACCGGGATAATCACAACCTTGTCGAGGCTCTGCTCAAACTGGGGCCTTCTGATCTCATGCATGACTGGCATTTCAACTCTCCTTAAAAACCATACTCCGTAAGGACCTTCTCAGGCTGCTTCCTCATGATCACCTCGCCGTTCCTCACGCTGAGGATGGTGGAGGCGGTGTTGCGCACGGCGTCGAACACGTTGTCGGCGTCAAGTACCACGAAGTTCGCGCTGTTGCCTTCCTTGAAGCCGTAGTCGCCGACGCACATGGTCTTCGCGCCGTTGGTCGTAACAAAGCGCAGCGAGTTCGAGATCTGCTCTACGCTCATCATGTGCGAGAGGTGGAGCCCGAAGTCCAGCTGGTGCATCAGGTTGCCGTTTCCGAGGGGGTACCAGGGATCCGAGATGGAGTCCTGCGCGAACGAGACGTTGAGCCCGTTCTGGTCAAGCTCGTCAACCCGGCTTATGCCGCGGCGGCGCGGATAGGAGTCATAGCGCCCCTGCAGGTAGCAGTTCTCGGTGGGGCAGACAATGAAGTTGAGCTGCGCCTTTTTGAACTTCGACATCATCTTGAAGGCGTAGGCGTTGTTGTAGGAGCCCATCGCGCAGGTGTGCGACGCCGCGGTGCGGCCCTGCAGGCCGTCGTAGTAGGTCATCGCGCAGATTGACTCGACGAAGCGGGACTGGTCGTCATCGGTCTCGTCGCAGTGGAAGTCGAGGAGCTTATCGTACTTCTCGGCAAGCTCGAAGCCCTTTTTAACCGAGCGCACGCCGTCCTCGCGGGTGAACTCGAAATGGGGGATGCCGCCCACGACGTCGGCGCCCATCTTAAGGGCCTCCTCAACGAGCTCGTCGCCGCCCTTGTAGGCGTAGTATCCCTCCTGGGGGAAGGCCACGATCTGGATCTGCATGTAGGGCTTAAGCTGCTCCTTAAGCTCAAGCATCACCTTGAGCGCGGTGAACTTCGGATCGGTAACGTCGACATGGGTGCGGACATACTGCACGCCGTGGGAGATCTGCATCTTCACGGCCTTCAGCGCGCGGCTCCGGATGGCGTCGGCGCTCAGCTTCGCCTTGGAGTCAGACCAGTTGTCGATGGCCTCGAAGAGCGTGCCCGAGGAGGTCTCATGGGTGGGGAGGCTCGCGGTGTAGACATAGTCCAGGTGGATATGCGCGTCGGCGAACGGAGGGCAGACGACATTGCCCCCCAGATCCTCCCTCTTTGCGTCCGGAAACTCGTGCTCAAGATCCTGAGCCTTCCCGAACTTCAGGAAGCGGCCGTCGGAGACGGCGATTGCGGTAAGCTCAGCAGCGCCGTTGAGGCGTGCGTTCTCATAAAGCGTGACAGACATTTTTATCCCTTTAACCTCTGCAGCAGGGCAATAAGCCCTTGGTTCTCGACTCTACAATTTCCTTGATGACATACATGCCCAGCGTGAGGACGAGGAGGAACGTCGCGGCCACCGCCAGAGTCGGGTTGATGGTGGTGCGCAGGTTCTCCCACATGACCATCGGCAGCGTCTTGGTGTTGGCGCCGGAGACGAAGATGGTTACGACCACCTCGTCAAGGGAGGTGACGAAGGAGAGCAGCGCTGAGGTGACAAGCGAGGCCCTGACGCCCGGGACGGTTACCTTGAAGAACGCGCCTATCGGGGTCGATCCCATCGACATGGCGGCAAGCTCCAGGTTCGGTCAAAGCGGGCGAACGCCGTGGACATGGTGAGGAACACCATCGGGATCGCGAGCAGGCTGTGGGCGAGCACCAGTCCCGGAATGGAGTTGTTGAGGCCGATCTTGGCGAAGGACGCGTAGAGGGCCACGCCGGTGATGACGACCGGCACGATCATCGGGGTGAGCATGATGTTGAGGAACACGCTCTTTCCCTTGAAGTTGAGCTTGTTGACCGCGAGCGCGGCAAGCGTGCCGATGAAGGTCGCGAAAATAGCGACGCAGACGGCGATGAGGAGCGAGCGCTCAAGCGAGGTGATCCACTCGGGGTTCTCGAAGAACTTCTGGTACCACTTGAGGGAGAATTCCTTGATGGGGTAGACGAAGTAGTTCAGCGAGGTGAACGACTGCGGCACGATGACGAGCGCCGGAGCGATTATCGCGATGAGGACCAGGAATACGAATATATGCAGCATGGCTCATTCCTCCTCAGTACTGCTTCACAAAGATGTTGCCGGTCAGCCTGAACGTCAGCGCGATGATGGCGTACACGAGAACCAGAAGCTCGACGGACAGCGCCGAGGCGAGGCCCCAGTTGAAGTTCGTCATGCTGGTCTCGATGAGGTTCGAGAGCATCATGTTGTCCGGGCCGCCGAGGAGGGCCGGGGCAATGTAGAAGCCGAGCGACAGGACGAAGACCATGATCGAGCCTGAGAGGATCCCGGGCTTCGAGAGCGGCAGGAACACATGGATGAAGCCGTAGAACTTTGTCGCGCCCATGATTGACGAGGCCATGAGCAGGTTGCGGTCAATCTGCTTCATGTTGTTCTGGAGGCTCAGGAACATGAAGGGGATGAGGATCTGCACCAGGGAGATGGTTACGGCGAGGTCGGTGTAGAGGAGCTTCACCGGGGCCTTGGTGATGCCGAAGAACATCAGCGCCTGGTTGACGAGGCCGTTGTTCTGCAGGATGACCTGCCAGGCGAAAATCCTCACCAGCATCGAGATCCAGTAGGGGATCAGCACTCCCGCGGTGATGAGGGTCCTCACCTTGGAGCTCTTCGCCACAACGCTGAGGTAGGCCATGGGATATGAGAGCAGCAGGGCGACAACCGTCACGATGAGCGAGATCCTGATGGTCGAGAACAGCACCGAGAGATAGAGCCTCTCGGAGAGGGCCTTGACGTAGAACTGGAAGGTGAAGCCGTCCGGACCGGTGAAGCTCTTCCTGATGATGTCAAGAAGCGGAATGCCCATGGTCAGCACGACGTAGAGCAGCGGCACGATGAGGAGCAGCCACTTGGCCTTGTCCCACGCTCCGCTTTTGAATGCTGCAGTGCTCATAAGTCACATCCTCATGAAACAGATGGGGCGGCCGGGCCGCCCCGGAAATTGCCCGAAGGATCAGTTGCCCTGGACCCAGGAGTTGAAGCGCTCTACGACGGTGTTGAGGTTGTCAGCCCAGTAGTCGTTGTTGATGTAGAACTCGTTCTTGATCTGCTCGGGGCTCTGTCCGATCCTCTCAAGCTGCTCGGGGGTGAGGAGCTTGACTGCGTCCGGGTTCGTGGAGCCGTAGGGGATCCTGGTGGAGAACGCGGCCTGCATCTTGGCGGAGCTTACAAAGTTGAGGAACTTCATGGCGTTCGCCTTGTTGGGAGCTCCCTTCGGGATGACCCAGCCGGCGGCGATCCTCATGGCCTGGTTGTAGTTGACCGCAACCGGCGAGCCCTCGTCCTTCGCGGTCAGGATGCGGCCAGACCAGCCGAGGGCGAGATCAGCCTCTCCGGTGGAGAGCATCTGCGCGGGCTGCGCGCCCTTGTTCCACCAGACAATGGAGTCCTTGATGGTGTCGAGCTTCTTGAAGGCACGGTCAAGATCAAGCGGGTAGAGCTTGTCGACGGTTACGCCGTCAGCAAGGAGCGCCGCCTCGAGGACGGTTACAGGGTACTGCCACATGGCGCGCTTCCCCGGGAACTTCTTGGTGTCGAAGAACTCGGCCCAGTTCTTGGGGGCGGTCTCCGCGGTGTACTTCTCGGTGTTGTAGGAGATGACGGAGTCATACACCTCGGCGCCGACGACGTGCGGGAACTTGACCTCAGGGTCCAGCTTCTCGGTTACGACGCTGTAGTCGACGGGCTCAAGGTAGCCTTTCTTGCCGGCGTAGACGCCCCAGTAGGCGTCGCAGTTCATGATGTCCCATTCGGTGGTCTTGTTCTCGACCATCGCGATGAGCTTCGAGTAGTCAGAGGGGGTTACCACGGTGACCTTGATGCCGGTCTCCTTCTCGAATGGCTCGATGTTGCCCTTGATGCGGGCGTCGGTATTGGTGCCGCCCCAGTCAACGAACACGAGCTGCCCGGCATCAGGCGCCGCGGGCTTCGCGCCTGCGGCTGCCTCTTCCTTCTTGTCATCCCCGCATCCTGCTGCAAGCACTGCAGTCAGGGCCGCGACTATCATGGTCGATACAAATCTTTTCATGGCGCTCTCCTTTGACGGTTTGGTCTCTGTATGAATTCCTTAGTCGTAAATCAGTGCTGTGTCAGCCGCGTTGAAGCCGAAGGCTACCGGCTCACCGGCCTTCAGCCCGCGGAACTCGCTGACGCTGAGGCTCAGGTTGAGCTCGAGCCCGCCGGACTCGGCCTTGGCCTTCACGCTCTGCCCCAGGTAGATGGTCTCCTTGATCTCCGCGCTGAAGGTGTTGTCATAACTCCCGCCGGCTGCAAGGTGGATGGCCTCCGGCCTCAGGGCAAAGAACGGAGCGTCCTCCCCGGTGCGGACCGAGGACTCGCCCGCGGTTACGAGCATGGGCTTTTCGGAGAGAGGCGTGGTGCCGGTTACGGCAAACACGCCGTCAGCCTTCTTCTCGTACTTCGCCTTCTTCATCGGGATGATGTTGGTCGTTCCCATGAACTCCGCGACGAAGCGGTTGGCCGGACGCTCGTAGATCTCGGAGGGCGTGCCGAACTGCTGTATGCGGCCGGAGCTCACGATGCAGATCTTGTCTGACATCGAGAAGGCCTCCTCCTGGTCATGGGTTACTGAAATCGTGGTCATCCCGAGGCTGTGGGTGATGCGCTTGATCTCGAACTGCATGTCATGGCG
>Ga0256404_1012315_pt1 | contig 11145 bp, 7 predicted proteins | sample RumenRJG_01DNA_FD_185990 | JGI IMG/M metagenome (GOLD analysis project Ga0256404, IMG submission 185990) | Bovine rumen microbial communities from Lethbridge, Alberta, Canada - RJG_01 | ecosystem: Host-associated > Mammals > Digestive system > Stomach > Rumen | place: Canada: Alberta | collected...
TATCGTTTCTATCGTTTCTATCTCTATTAGGAAGAAGTTGCCCTCCCGATCATTTCTTATCGAACGATAACTTCGTTCTCATCCTCTAAGAGTTCTTCCGGAAGATAGTTGTCGTTAAGCTTCTTACCATTCAGTTCGATCTCATGGAAGCCGTTCTCCTTGTGCCCCTTATTCTCAATCATGATATGAAGCTTCTTGCCACGGAAGGTCTTCTCGATGGTAAGAACATCCCATTCCTTAGGAATAGAAGGAGCGATACGAAGACCATTCAGGTCAGGACGCATACCAAGAATACCCTCGACACAGCCAACCATAACAGTGCTTGCGGTACCAGTCAGCCAATGTACATGACTTCTTCCGAAGTGAGGGCTTGCAGGGCCTTCCGTAAACTGTCCATAAGCATAAGGTTCAATCCCACGAATCTCTGCCTTCTCATTCTGGCAGGAAGGTGCATTCTCCTTGAAGATCTTGTAAGCCATCTCGCCATTGCCCTTCAGAGCTTCTGCGAGGATGATCCAACCCTGAGTCTGGGAGAAGATACCGGCATTCTCCTTCACCCCCTGGTTGAAGATAACTGCCAGAGCACCATCAAAGGCATGTGCATGATAAGGAGGGTCCATAAGTACAACGCCATATTCGGTATTCAGTCTCTTCTCAACCTGCTCGAGTGCCTTGTCAGACTGCTCTTCTGTTGCGAGTCCGGAGATGATGGACCAGGACTGAGGATTCAGCCACATATTCGCTTCCGGAGCATTCGGATCTCCGATAGCTTCTCCCTCTTCGGTGAATCCCCTGAGGAAGCGATCACCCTTCCAGCATTCCTTATTTAAGATCTTACCAAGTCTCTCCTGTTCCTCATCGAGTTCAGCGATATATGCGCTGTCCCCAAGCTCTGTTGCCAGCCGCTTCATAATCGTCATCGCATAGTAATACTGGAAAGCAACGAAGGTAGATTCACCATTCGCACCCAGTCTTAAGCAGTCGTTCCAGTCAGCATAGAGACCAGCCGGCATACCATGAGGCCCCAGATGGGTCTTCGAGAAATGTAGAGCACGCTTCAGATGCTCATAGACGCTACCATGGTCCTTGTTCGCAAATACGATATCTTCCTTGAGGAAGTCCTTATTACCGGACTCTGACAGATACTTCCAGATGGTCGGGAAGAGCCAGAGGGCATCATCTGCACGATATGCAGGATGACCGGTAGACTGACGATAGGATTCATCATCCGGAGTATCCTCATGACCAGGATTGTGTGTGAATTTTACCAGGGGAAGCCCACCACCATTGTCTACCTGAGCAGACAGCATGAAGCGGATTCGGTCTGCAGCCATCTCCGGCTCCAGATGAATGATACCCTGGATATCCTGAACGGTATCACGGTAGCCGTAACCATTACGAAGACCGCAATAGATGAAGGATGCCGCTCTTGACCAGAGGAAGGTCATAAAGCAGTTATATGCATTCCAGGTATTGATCATGGTGTTGAATTCCGGAGACGGTGTCTTAACGTAGAACGCATCCAGACGGTCGTTCCACATTTCCCGAAGGGCGTTGATCTCGGACTGAACCTTCTGATAGAGAGGGTCTGCATCGCAGTCAGAGTAGGATGCAGCTGTAGTTGCCGGATACTTAGCCATTACTTCAGAAGATTCTGCTTCATCGAGCATACCAAGCAGGAATACAAGAGTCTTCTCTTCTCCAGGAGCGAGGCTTACCTTGGCAGACATAGCGCCACAGGAATTGCCGTTATAGTTCAGCTGGTTGCCCAGGTTTCCCCTCACGATGCCATCAGGCGCATTATAACCGCGGCAGGAGCCCAGAAAGGACTTCTTATCACCACTGTAGGATGCAGCTTCGGCACCGACCATAGCGAAAAAACGTTCATTGAAGCTGTTTCCATCGCTCTTAGAACCTGCAGTCTGAACATCGAGGTTACCGTTGATCAGCTGACGAATGCGGTTCTTCTCATAGAGGGTTCTGGAAATGAAGAGCGTGTACTGAAGATTGACCTGATCCTGTTCATAGTTGGACTCGTTGGTGAATTCACCGAATCCGGTCAGGGTCAGATGACGCTCTACCGTATCATCATTACGAACGGTAAGAGCCCAGACTTCATAGAGAGCACCATCCGGAACATAATAGCTTGCCTCGGAATGAATCTTGCTATAATCCGCTTCAATGATGCTATAACCCAGACCATGACGGCACTTATTCTTATACTGATCCAAAGGCTTCGCTACCGGCATCCAGCTGGCAGACCAGAAGTCAGCACTGTCATCGTCACGCAGATAGAAGTAACGGCCGGGCTGATCGAAATCATTGAAGACATATCGAAGGATTCGACCGTTTGCGCCGGATTTACGGAAACTATATCCACCGGCATTGTTAGAGATGATCGCGCCATACTCTACAGAACCCAGATAATTGGCCCAGGGTTCCGGTGTGTCAGGGTTGGTAATAACATACTCTCTGGCTTCATCATCAAAATAACCGTATTTCATTCCTCAAAACCTCCGAAAACGTTTTACTAAATTGCTATTACATATATAGCATATTCAGAGGACTTATTGGAACGAAATACGGTTGCTAAAATACGAAATTTGCGAAACTAATTGTAACTCTGTCTTAACCTTTGAAATCAATGGAAGTTCCAAGGAACTCTTCCTCTGGTGTCTTCAGGGTATTGGACAGATAATTCATCTGGAAATCATTGACCTGACTGATCAGATCATCAATGGTATCTGCCTTGAAGAATACCATTCTTTCATTGTCGAAGCTGTAGAGAGGAGCCACCTGATTCTCCTCTGTAGTCTCTTCTGCATCTTCCTTCTTATTCGTCCCCTTGGCCTTAAGGGCGTGTTCCTTTCGAACCTCTTCCAAGTGTTCTTCCTGCCGTGCTTTGGCTTCCTTCTTACTCTCTGCCTTAGCCTCAGCCTTCTTCTCTTCTCTCTTTTCAGCGATCCGTTCTCTCTGCTCTGTCATGGACTTATCCATAACCGCGAAGAAGGAAGTGGTTCCGTCATCATTGACCTGGATACCATAGCCCTTGACCTTGGCACCGGAAGCGGCCAGCGACTGCTTTAGACTCGGAAGCTGTTTCCGGGCTGCATCAATCTTCGCCTCGATCTGCCTGGCATAGGACTCATCACTTGCCATCTGTTCGAGTTTGTCCTCATTGATAAGAACTACGGTCGTACCGGAATTCGCGTAAGCTGCAGCATTTGCCTGCGCCACATTCTTCTGATCTTCCGAAACCAGGATGAAGGACATATTGCCATACTTCTTCTGCAGATTCTCATAGATCTCTGCTGCCTTCTTGGAGAGGGTCGGTTTACCGATAATACGTCCCTTCGTATATTCGGTCTCTACTGCATCACTGTTCTTCGTATTCTTAAGGCCCGCGGCATTGGTTTTCGAATTATCATTTGCCTTGGGACTCGCCTGGCTAGCCTTCTGGGTCTTGTTGTCTGTCTTCGTTATATTGTCACTCTTGGTCTGGTAAGCACTGCCTGCCTTTGCCCAGCTACTCTCTGTAATGTTTCCAACCTGCATACTGATACCTCCTTGTATCCAATAACTACTGTCTCTAATTCTATTATCGGCAGATATTCATCTATTATTAGTTAATTTCTGTAATTATCTAACAATCTAAGACCACGCGATAGCGTAAGCACCAATACGCACAAAAAACGTTCCTTCTCACAAAGGAACGCACATAAAGAGATATAAAACTAGAAAATACGCTCTTCTAACTGCTTGGAACGATACTGCATCTCACTAACCTTATAGACCGTAATAAATGCCTGCGGATCTGTCTTCTGCAAAAAAGCCATCAGTTTCTGATATTCTTCCTTATCAGCGATCGTGATGATCTCCTTATGCTTATCCCCATGGTAGGCACCAATTGCCTCATAGATAGTTGCGCCACTTCCGAGATCATTGATGATATAATCCCTGATCTCATCCATCTTCGGAGAAACAATGCATACTCTTCTCTTCAGATTGCGATTGAAGATGAATTCATCGACAATGATTCCGTTTAGATAAGTACCAAGGACACTGAGTGCGACTGTCTTACCGTCATAACAGAGGGCTGAAGACAGAGCCACCACGATACCGGAGAGTCCCATCGCTCTTCCGAGTTCCACATGAAGATACTTATTCATCATCTTAGCTACGATATCAAGGCCACCTGAGGACGCATTCATGTTAAAGAGAATGCTAAGGCCGATGCTTACAACGAAGATATAACTGATGACATCTAAAAGAGCATCCCCGGTCAAGGACTGATAGTTAGGAAGTAACTTCTCGAATATCCATAAGAAGGTCGGAAGCAGGATAGATGTATAGACCGTCTTTGCACCAAATTCATTACCACAGGTCAAAAAACCAATGATCAAAAGAATCACATTCAATGTCATGGTGATTTCGGACACGGAAAACGGCACAAAGTTCGCTAGTACGATTGCAAGGCCTGAGATGGAACTTACGGCCGCATGGCTGGGAACCAGAAAGAAGAATACAGCAACTGCGATCACAAAGGTCGCAAAAGTCATGCTTGCTGTCTCCCAGATTATTTTCTTAATATTCATTGCAAATCATTCTCTCTAACTATGCCATTCTCATCAATAGAGACATTCACAGAGATATCTTCCAGATCATGAAGGATTCTTTTCGCAAGATCCGGATCTGTTGCCTTACGTGTCTCGACACCGATCTGGGTTCCGGGAATGATTCTAAGCTCTACATTTCCCGAAGCGAGGGAAGGTAATCCCGCCTCATACTCTCCTGTCAAATGGAGTTCCGCGATCATCGTGTCCTGACTGTAGTCATCGAACCAGAAATTACCCAGAGAATAGACGACGGGCTTTCCTTCAACGTATTCTATGCCCTGCAGGATGTGCGGATGCGCACCAATAACGGCATCAGCACCTGCTTCGATGTACTCTCTCGCTCCACTGGTCTGAGCCTCTTCTAAAACTGTAGAGTGTTCTGTTCCCCAGTGAGGAAGGGCAATAACAAAATCTGCATTGGCGCGGGCCTCTCGGATTGCCTGTAAGAAGAGCTCGTTGTCATAGCAACGAAGGATTCCGCCCTCAGTCTCTGTCGCTTGCGGGGTCATCTTAAGTTTCTCCGCACGGCTGGCTGCCACATATGCAATGGTGAAGCCATCTGCCTTAAGGTAAACCGGAGACATGGCCTCCGATAGATTATGTCCTGCACCAACATAGGGCATACCATCATTTTCCAGAGTTGTAAGGGTATCTTCGAAAGCATCCGGACCGTAGTCGTAGACGTGATTGTTGGCAAGACCTACGATGTCGATTCCTAAGTCATCAAGATACTTCACATGAGAAGGCGTTGAACGGAAGGTATACATCTTGCCAGGCAGGGGCTCTCCCCTGTCACTGTAAACGAATTCGTTATTGATCCACATAAGGGACATGGAACGCATGTCATCGATATAGTCCTGACTGATGGCCGCAGAGATATCGTCTGTACCAAGTGCTGCCAGGTGCTGCATGGGTGTGTAATTATCTGCAAAACAGATGTCACCGGCAAAACCCAGTGTGATATCGTACCTTTCTGTCTCAGGTAGGGTCACATTCTCATCCTGTACAGTACTCTCATTCAGGTTCCCGTCGCCTCTTGCACCCTTCTTTGCATCCTTCGTCAGAAGGCTTCTTACAGCGATCATAAGGACGATCAATAGAATGATTCCAATAATAAGCGCTGGTTTATTTACTGCTTTATTATCTTTTCGTTTTCGCACTGTACTGCCCTTCCTCAGGATAGAAGAGACGGAAGAGTCTCTTTCCCGCACTGGTCTTGAAGATCTTCTCATAAGCAGAATCGAGAGCCTCCTGGCCCAGGCCATCTTCATAGCCATTCACAAGAAAATCTGCTTCTACAAGGATCTGATAATCTAATCCGTCGATCTCACTATAGGTATGATGATGTCCGACAAGGAAGATTACGCGCTCGATCAAACTTCTGGGATAGCCAAGGTCCGTAAGCAGAGTCAGAGCCTCGCCCGGTCCTAATTTCTCCTGCAGCTTCCCATCTGAAGAGCCGAAGCTCTTCTCTGCCTTATGTATTCCAATATCATGCACGATAGCTGCAACTTCAAGGATGTTCTGCTGATTTCCGGGGAGTCCTTCTTCGATACCAATCATGCGGGCATACTGCCATACCTTGGTAAAATGCTGGATACGCATCGCATCGCCCTTGTCATACTCTGCCATCTTCTCGAAGAGGACATGCATCTGGGGAAGATTCGTCTCCTCTGCCTGGCCTGCCATATGATAGACCATAGGGCTGGGAGTGACATAACCGATGTAAGGACGATTGTTTCTGGAACGGATAGCCTCTCCCGGATCGATATCGACATAGAGAATCTGCTCGCTGTCATCCGCCTGGGCGATTACCTCGCCGTCTGGACCGACAACCACAGATTCGCCGGCGAATTCGAGATCATCTTCCTGTCCTACACGGTTACACATAGCGAGGAAAACATTGTTCTGATATGCAAGGGTTCTTACTTCTGCCAGGAAGAGGTCCATGGGCTCCGACTTCAGATTTGCTGTCGGAATCAGTACCAGCTGTGCTCCCTGCAGAGCGCAGGAACGCACACTCTCACCGATGTGGCGATCGAAGCAGATGACGATACCAACACGTCCAAAGGGTGTATCGTAGACCTGATATCCATCTTCAGAAGGTGCATAATAATCCTTCTCATAGAAGTTCTCTGCACTGAAGATATTGACCATGTCAGAGTGTCCCATGACATTACCTGCCTGATCGATGAAGTAGCTTCGATCATAGAGTTTCCCCTCTTCGGTCTCCACATAGAGATTGGGGGAACAATAGAGGGAGCATTCCTTGGCCTTATTTCGAATCTTTTCGATGACATCACTGTCTTCCTTCACCGCAAAGGCGCCTTTCTGAATGCCGATGCCCTCTAACATGGCAGCTGGATACTTCGCGAAGAAGGGAGTCAGCTGAACTTCCGGGAAGAAGATCAGGTCTGCCTGCTGGAGTCTGGCTTCATCCATGTGGCAGAGAGTCTTGGTCAGATTCTCCTCCTTGCTCATAGACATCTGCATCTGGCAGAGAGCGAGCTTTACACCGGCTCCTCTGTAACGGGTAAACTGTTCGTTTGACATGATATTTCCTTATTTCTCTGTATATTACTGTATAGATCTGTATAAATCCGCAATTGATACTCTAGCGGATACTCTGCTATCGAAAGAGACCTAGCTTAACACCTTGCGGACCAGTTCTGCATCATAGGTCACGCCCTTCACATGGGTGGTCTCAATCAGATAGAGTGCATGGGCTGCGAGGTGTTCTGCTGCCTGCTCGAGATCACGGACACCAGGTTCACTTGCATACATAGCAACAACTGCTTCTGCACCATCCTCCGTCAGAAGGCATTCTTCCTCTTCCACCTGCATTCGCTTTAGAACCTTGGGAAGGGAGAATTCCAGGAAGATCCTCTTCTTCTCTTCAGGTGTATAATCCGGAATATCGATGACTGCAAATCTTGTCATCAGAGGCTCCGAGATCCTCGACTTATCATTCGCCGTTGCAATTGGATAGACGCCTGCGGTCGGTACCATACATTCGATGTAATTATCTGTAAAACCAAGGTTATCCAAGAGGGTCAGCAGAGCATCTGCGGGATTCGCACCACTCTGTCCGGCATCTGCCTTATCTAATTCATTGATGATGAAGACCAGATTGGAAGCGGACGCTTCTGCATAAGCCTCCATAATCCTTCCGGGCTTTGCATTGGCATAGACTCTCGGACTTCCCGTCAGAGCTTCCGGATCCCGGATCGTAGACATATCAAGGGAGGTCCAGGGAAGCTTCAGGATCTTGGCAACCGCGTAGGCGATCTGAGACTTACCGACACCTGCAGGTCCTACCAGAAGCAATCCATAGGCCGGCAAGGTATGGGTACGATTGATCTGGATAATGGTCTCGATAATTCTCTGCTTCACCTTCTCCATGCCATAGAGTTCCTCATCGAGAATCTCTCTGGCACGAACCGGATCTATGGATTCGAAGTAAGCTCCCTGCCAACGGATATTTAACATGATCGAGAGTGCTCGCCTTGCATGACGTCTCTCATCCTGGCTGATGCTGGTCTGACTGGAGAGCTCCATATTTCTGTAAGCCCACTCCCTGATATTCTCAGGCAAGGTGTGACTTGCAACGCGGAGGAAGTTGGATATGGAAGTCATATCCGAGATATTCACAGTCTCGGTCTCCTTCTCATCTTCCGGCTCTTCTTCCTTGGGAATATCCGAAGCTAAGAGACGCAAAATCACCGTCTGCAGGAACTCATCCTGGGACTTCAGACGATGACGCCCTGTCGCATCCACCGCATGAATCTTATAGACCGAATAGCCCTTGTCTGTGTGCTTGCCGGACAGGCGGATATCTGCTCTGGTCTCTGCCAGCCAGGCAATCAGATCTATGAACCTACGGTCGATGGATACGATTCCCGCATAGAGACAGTCGGAAGACTTACCATATTCTAAGACAATGCCCTGTTCTGACTTCTTGAACTTACCCGAAGTATGATGCACAAGCGTCGCCGTATCATCCTTAAGCACCAGGATCGGATTCTCTGCTGTTGCAACCCTTGTCACCGATTCGATGGCTTCCGATTCGATTCCCTTGGCAGGATCCTTCAGTGCTTCCTTCGCAGCCTCATCCGCCTTCACTTCTTCGTCACTGAAATCAAAGACAAAACTTCCCATGCCTTTCCTCCATTTCTGTTTTTCATCTTTTCTCTTTTTCTTTATTTCTTTTCTTTTTCCTGCCCTCAGATCTTGGGCTGCTTAAACTTACCAATATACTGGTCTGTATTGGTCACATTGATAATAACTTCCGGATCTGCCTTCTTGCAGACCTCGATTGCCTCCGGAAGTTCATAGGAGGAGGTCACCGATACGAGAAGCGCCGTCTTCTCTCCCGTGTAACCACCGGTTCCCTCGATCTCCGTAATACCATGTGGAAAGGCCGCGATATAATCTCTTACAACTTCCTCCGGCTTCTTGGTGAAGATCTGCATCATCACACGCTTATAACGTGTGTGGAAGGTCGTAATCATACGTGTAGAGACGAACTGGAAGATAATCGAATATCCCGCCTTGTCCCATCCGAAGATGGCGCCGAAGATGGCGATCAGGATACAGTTGAAGGCGAAGACGCCCATCCAGATCTCTCGACCCGTTTTGTTGGAAACGTAGAGCGCAATGAAGTCGGTACCTCCGGTCGATGCCCCACCCCTTAAGGCAAGCGCGATTCCAAAGCCGTAGATACAACCACCGAAAATCACATTTAAAATCGTCTGATCGAAGATGGCATAGACCGGAAGAAAATGCAAGAGAAAGGAACATGACACAATCTGAATAACTGAGAAGAAGACAAATCGCTTCGAGATCGTCTTCAGACAGAACAGTGCAACCGGCAGATTGATGCAGGTAAGAACAATTGCTGTCGAGATGTTCAGAGAGAAGAGCTTGCCTACCATGGATACCAGGGTGGCAATTCCCATGAAACCCGCCGGAAGAATGTTCGATTCTTCCATGAAGATATTATTAGAAAATGCCATAAGGAAGCCTGAACCAAGAGCAGTTCCAAAGGTCACAAGATTTCGTTTGGTAAGCCTTTTTCTCTTCACATTCATTCGGAATATACTCCACTTTCCGTCTAATTCATAAGGCGATATCATAGATCAAGATCTATCACGATACGCTCATGTGCGTCATCGATATCCAGTAAAAAAAGAACTGTGAGTCCCTAAAAACCCGCAGTTCCTATCATAGCATATTCGTGCTTATTTTTCCTTTGCAGCAAGTACATAAGGAAGTGCAATGAAGAAAATTCCACCGAACATGTTGCATTCGATTGAAATTCTTATCAACTTCTTCTCTGCCTCTTCTCCTATTCTTCTCCGTCCGGATGGGTTTCCAGCCAGATATCATACCAGTCAATCAGTTCTTTGGTAAGTTCCGCTTCCGCCCTGCGTTGTTCTTCCCGCTGCCCTGCCTCACCCATGGAAGGTTCTGCATCATCGCCATAGAGCCAGTCATCCAGAGACATATAAGCATCCTTCCGGGTCTCCTTTTCGGCCTCCGTCTCAAGTTCTGCCTGCAAGAGCTTCTCTTCCGCCGCATGCCTCCGTTCTCGGTTCTGCTCATATCTCCAGTCCCGATTCGCTTCATCCGTCGAGTACTCCCTCAGTCGGAAGCGTTCCGCCTTAGGAACCGCCTTCAGTCCCTCAATCAGCTTCTGCTCTTCCATCGACCGCATGAGTGAATGTGCCACTTCCCCATCCCCCTGCTTCAGGCGATCCACATAATGACGATAAGAGAAGGGATAGAAGGAAGCATCCTCCTTATCCTCTTCGAAAATGAGGAGCGAATCACAAACTTCCGATAGGAAATACCTGTCATGCGACACCATAAGAATGGTGCCACTGTACATGCGAAAGATGGATTCCATCGTCTCTTTGGCTGGAATATCCATGTTATTCGTAGGCTCGTCCAGGATCAGGAAGTTGGGCTTCCGTGACAGAAGCACAGCAAGTGCGAGTCTTGCCTTCTCACCACCTGAGAGGGATGCTACACATTTGCCGAGGGCATCCCCACGGAAGAGATAGGATGCAAGCTGGGTGCGCACCTCCTTCTCACGAAGGGAGGGAAAGGCATCATGATAATATTCGAAGACAGAGAGCTCTGAGTCTAATTCTCCACTCATCTGGTCGAAGTAGGCAAGATCGATATGATTGCCCAGGCTCCCCTTCCCCTTGAGAGCCGGGATAATTCCCGCGACTGTCTTAAGAAAAGTCGACTTACCGGAGCCATTGGGACCTATAACACCTAGTTTCTGCCCTCTTCTGAGACGTAGCGTGATCGTTCGAATCGCCTCTTCGCCATAGCCGATCCTTAGTTCTTCACACTGATAGGGCCACTTGGCTCCTAACTGATCCGGCTCTATCTTCGAGCTATGAATATAGGCTTCCTCAGATTCCGGCTTCTCGATGCGCTCCATGCGTTCTATCATCTTGAGTCGGGATCTGGCGAAGGAAGCCTTGGTCGGCTTGTGCTTGAATCTCTGCACCAG
>Ga0256404_1012316_pt1 | contig 11145 bp, 12 predicted proteins | sample RumenRJG_01DNA_FD_185990 | JGI IMG/M metagenome (GOLD analysis project Ga0256404, IMG submission 185990) | Bovine rumen microbial communities from Lethbridge, Alberta, Canada - RJG_01 | ecosystem: Host-associated > Mammals > Digestive system > Stomach > Rumen | place: Canada: Alberta | collected...
AAGCTTAGTTCCATGTGCTATATATTTGATTTGTGGTGAATACAAATATATAAACGGAATTAGGCTTCTTTTTGTATTTAGGACCTACAAAAATCGGTCCTACCAACGAGAAAAGCGGAAGAACCTCTTTTATTTGGGTTCAAAGTTAGTAAAAAATGAACTAACCACCAAATATTTGAGCGACAATTTTTTATCTTGCGTTTTGGTACATAAGCAGTGCAGGGTGCGAGGTTATATTTATATAGCCTTGCACCCTGCACTGCTCATGTACCATGGCAAGCGCTGGCTTTGGCCTTCTGCACGCTGTTTGATGGTTTCCTTATATGCTATGGAATCTGCCTTCAAGTTCAACCATTCGCTCAAGTAATTTATCGAAAGGAAGTGAATCGCCATAGATCATGGAGAGCTGCATAGCTTCGTAATCTTTCTTCCATACGTCAAGATATTCCTTTGGTGGAGTCAGCTTTATTCTTTTTCGAATGTCCGGGGTATAATCAACGCCGTGAATGCTGGTGAAAACCTCTCGATGATGTGCGATAGTATTCCACAACTCATCATCATTAATGCCATTAATGGCAAATTGCTCGTCCATCATTTTCTCAAGGTCATACAGGTGACGTGATTTTCTGTCTGCGACATGTGCCCTTTCCGTTGTGAACATCTCGTGAAGCAAAAATGCTTTTTCAAGGAACGTCTTTTCGGCCTTTGCTGTCCGAATATCTGTATCTACCACGTCAGTGTTTACCTGAGGGAAAGAAGAAGTCACAAGACTGGATACTCTTGCAATCTCTGTTGGCTCAAAAAGAGAACGGGAGCCGATTTCCAACATAACCTCCGGATTTAGGTAAGATGGCTTACCGAAGAGTGCATTGTATCTAATATGAATCTTTCGTGGCTCGGGATAAGTATTGTCACCTTCACCGTCAGGTTCAGGTTCCACGGTAAGATATTGCTCCAGGCCGTATTCTTTCAGTCTGCCCTCAAGCTGACTTGCGAATTCATCTCTGACGAATAGAGACGACTGTTTCCTCAACTTCTTGGTTTGTCTCTTGGTCAGATCGCCGGTCAATCCAAAGAAACTTCTGTCTATTGCGAGGTCAATGTCCTCAGACATCCGGTCGATGAGGTGATAAACCTTGCTCAAAGAGGTGCCACCCTTGAAGACTAGCTTATCCGCAAAAGGCAACGTGAATACAACTTTGAGTATGGTGGAAACCCATAGGTCCTTTTCAATTGCCTGGACAGGAAGCCCTATCTTGTTGGCTGTCTGAGTGATAACCATCTTCTTTTGGTCATCACGTAAATCGAAATAACTATTCATAAAAGCTCTTTATTATTTTTCTAATCCATGCCGGCATCAGCTTATAATCCGCCTCAATGGATTTCCCGTTAATGGTTGTGAATACATGTTTCAGTGTTTTCAGATGCTCTTCATTGACATTGTTTTGACCTATCTCCTTCAATGCGAATGTTGCCAGTTGAGCTGTCTTGTTCGTGAAAGCAAGGTTTTTGGGAACAGTATGCTTAAACGTTATTGTTCTATTGTTGCCGAGCCTAATCTTCCTTGGCGAACCGTCTGTCATGAATACGACGTTCATGGGCACCTGAGTAGATAGTCCGAGTAGATTCATGGCATACGCACCTGTCGGAGCAATGTGTGCCCTGTCTCTTTTTGCTACCTGCAAGGCAATGTCTTCCACAGATGGGTATAATACCCCCAGTCCCAGTTCCTTGTCTATCTTCGGATATAGATAGATGCCATTAGACAACCTTATTATGAATGAGTCATTGGTCAACCGCTCCAAAGACTTGGAGACAGACTTGATGTCACCATAGGCCGTAAAGCTGCTCGGAAAAAAGATAGAACCCCTTCCGCACTTCTTAATGCTACTAATAATCTGTTTACCAATGTTTTCTTGCATATATAAGCTTCTATTTTGTCGCAAATTTACGATATATTTTCGACAAAAACAAATATTATATTTGTTTTTTCACAATAACTTTTGAATAACAATTGTATTCGGAAAACTTCAGAAGATAAGCTTCTTGAAATAACAGAGGAAATAAGCAAAAATGTGCTTAGCGTTATATACGGTGTCAACCATCAAATCTCTAACTAAACAGATATAGCCACATAACACAAAAGAATTTACCAGGCAAAGGAATCATCAATCCATATAAAGCCTCTTTCGTCAAATACACAGACTTGTGACTACTTTTCAGCGTCTTGATAATCCTACATCATTATACTTTTGGAAATTCCTGACTAACCCCACATGATCGTCAACCATTATGTAGGAAAATCTTAATTTTTACTATAATATACTATAGCAAGTCTCCGGGCTACACCGAAGTTATGAACTTAGTCAACATACAGAACAGCCTCTGAATTGAAGGCCTCATGCTCTTTGGCAAATACATACCCCAATTGGTTGGAGACACATTTTGTCCTGCCGATCATCAAGTTCTTGTTATAGTGAGAATGGCCATATATCCAGTACTCTATGTCGCTGTCCTCGATATAGTCAGACAACTCTACGGTGAATGCTCCGTTAGCCTTACTGTCCTTAAATTTCTCCTGCTGAAGCTTGAAAGACGGAACATGATGAGTGACAACGATTTTGTGCTTGGCATCGCTGTCAGCAACTGCTTGCTTTATGAAACTCAGGCATCGGCGGTGCTCTTCGTTGAAAGTCGCAAACGTCATCAATTCCCCCTTATATAGAATTCGACGGAAATCGGTTACGACGCTCTCCGTGTAATAAGCTTCTTCCAAAGGAATGTAGCCCCAAAGAGTAGACAGGATGATGTCGGTATCCTGCAAATGCACTATGCCATTATAGAAACTGTGCACATTCGGACGAATCCTCATGCAATAGCCGTTTCTAAGGGTCGCCACATCGAACGATTTGTAGAATTCGTGGTTGCCCATGCAGCAGTAGACCTGATTATAGTTCTCCGATACCCAATCCCAGAACGGATGCTTGGAATAGTTTTCGTCACCGAGATAGCCGATATCGCCTGCCAAAATCAGGATGTCACCGCATACCTTAAGCGGATGTTGATTCAAATAGCGCCAGTTGTCGGCAAACTCCAAATGAAGGTCAGAAGCATATTGTATTCTTGTCATGGCTGTGTAATGAAAAGATTTTCCAGTTGATTCAAAAGCTCTTCTACAAAGTTCTCGTCCCTGTCCAGGGCTCTTGCCAGCGGTGATGCCAGCTCATTCCATTCAGAGTGAATGGAGGATACAAAATCATGCACACAAGCTACTATGGACTCAGGAGCCTCCACGTTGTCATCTTCCATAATGACTACGTTTTTAAGCACGTCTGACCGATGCTTCTTGATGTCTTTGCTGTTGACATGCCGGCCGGCTCTTTTGTCTTCCCTCAGGTTCAGGTAGGCTTTAGCTTTCAAGGCAATCAGGGCAGCAGGGTCCGCGTAGCGTATTCCATCTGTGACCCGACTATGCCTTACAGTAAAGTCATAGAAGTCGTCATCCATTATGATGGCACTTAAACTGGAAACAGCCTCTTCTGTAGGAATTGGCTCTATCACAAGGCCATGAGGCTTGCCCAATACATCCGGATGACGGGAAAGCAATTCTATCATCTGCGGATAGTCAGGCTTGCCATCCAGAAAACGATAGAGTTCATACTTGGGTGATTCGTCAGGTTCAGTCTTTCTGCGTTCAGGCCGGTATCCTGCATCGCGTACAAACTGCCAAAACCGTCTGGCAAAGGCTGCTGTCATATTCTCCACAATGACCACCATGTCGACGTCATGCGTGGCCCTTGCTCTCACAACGGTGTCAGCCATGTTCAGCTCACAGGCCGTACCGCCTATGATGACGTAGTTCTCAGTGTAATCCGCAAAGGCTTCGCGGAACTTTTCTAATCCATCCATGTCATTTCAGTTATCAATCGTTCTACTTCTTTTTCTACCCTGGGGTCATCATCGTCTTTGAGGGAAATTGCAAGCGAGAGCTTGTCCACCCATTGCTGATGGTCCTTCGATACTACAGGGTATTTCCATATTTCGATGGCAACATGACCATCGTAGTTGTTTTCATTCTCTATCAAGTCTGCTTTCTTCGCCTGATTATATCCATCCTTTGTCATCATCACCGTCTGTTCGCTTTCAGAGTTGAGCATCGTGTAATGAGCCAGTGCATTGATCCCGCTTATTGTAGCATCGGTTTCATTCAGCCGGTCACAATAGACGAGCCTGACGACAGGTGACTGAAGATAGGGCTGCGCTTGCTTCCAGAGTTCAGCCCCTTTCAGTTCAAAATGCACTGCCTTGTTGCGTTGCCCTTGCTGAAGCTTCTCGCAGAGGCCCAAATCCGTCAGGCAGGTTATGCCTAAAGTGACGCTGGCATAAGAATAGGGGACAAGGGGTGCTATCTCACGGGCAGACAAACCCTCTATGCTGCCGACTTCAAGATGATAAAGCAAAAGAAATTGTGCGACAGGCGTTAAGACCGTAGCTTTCTTCCTGTTTGCTGTTTTTTCTAAAGCCACCACCATGGGCAAGAAAGCGTATTTTTCGGACATGATGAAATACACACCTTTGTCCATCAGCCGTTGCCGCTCATAGGTGGGGCCGGGGTGAAGAATGAACACTGACGGCAATCCAGTTATCCCGGACAGTCTTCTGCCAGTAATGTCGCATTCTCTTGGCGTCGGATTGTCTCCTTTGGGCTTCACAAAAAGAAGATGTACGCCCTGATACTCGCCGTCAAAGAACCGATAGGCAATTTTCTCACCTATGGTAAATCCTTTCAGTCCAGCCTTCTCCCTTGGGCTCAGCCGTACTTTCTTCCCCAGTATGACGGTTTCTATATTTGAATTCATTCTGCTACATTTTAATACAATATTAAAACGTTGCAAATTTAATAATAAAATTCAATATATAAAATAGTTACCATATATTTTTAGGATAAATTTATTTTCAGAGCATATCGGTCTGTTTATATAACATTACTGTCAGTTAGTCAATATACGAAAGCGAAAGCTATGGCAATAATACAAAAGCCTGAGCAGGAGCTGGGATGATCAGGAACTAATTGTTACGGATAATAACGAACTGCCTTTCAGTAGAGTTTTCACCATACTTATCCATGTCGTCAAGCTCCTTTCCATTGGTTACCCCGGCATAGGACCGGGTGTATCTTGTTCTGGCGTATCCATTGCCTTACAGTTATTGTGGGGAGGGGTAAGTAGGGTAAGGAGTCATTCCGTCTATGAAGGCTATAATATGATGGCAATGTTTCGTCATGTCTGAAGAACAATGCTTGAAAATACACATTGTTTTAAAACTGCCACCTTTAGTAAAGAAAACGAAGAAAACGGCATTATTTTACAAACAGAATGTCATAAATTAGCCGTATATTCTTTAATTTTCACATTTTTTATAAATTTATTTAACGATAATGGTACTAAAAGCCTATTAATGGTATTTGAAAACTTTGAGGTTTCAAAAATAAATTTTTACTTTGCACCCGAATCAGGACTACGTTAATGTTATGATTTCGCTACGTTTCAGTGAAGACCACCGTGGCTTGTCTGACTTTGGTTCCTAACGGATTCGAAGGTAATCTTACAACTAAAGGCGATTGACTAACGATGTTTAATTAATTAATTTAAAGTAACAAAACTGAAATGAACGAAGAGAGGCATGAAGAGATCATGAAAGCGATCTCGAACTTATCAACTCAGTTCGCTGAAATGCTGAGAGAGTTCAGAAAGAGAGGAGAGCTCTTGCACGAGGCTGATGATGCCACATTGTCGACTAACGACCTGATTGATGTGTTGGGTGTATCCAAGGCAACGCTCAACCGTCTGCGCCAGAGAAGATCGATTCCCTTCCGGTACATCTCGGCCAACCAGGTGGTCTATCCCTACAGAGAGCTCGTCAAGGAGATCATGATGGGCCGCATTACTTTCAAGGGACTCTCCAAAATGGACGCCCTGCAGCGACTGCAGGCCTTCCGGGAGACGATTCCCTTGCATTGCATCACTCCCAACAATCAAGGGAGCCAAGTCGAATACCGATAAAGGGATTGTAGCGTATGAATTACAGAGACAGCATACTGATGAGCACCCAGAGGGGATTGGATGTATTCAACTACTACATGCCCTTCAAGGTGATACCGAAGAAGAAATTCAGAAGTCCCTTCTACAATGACACCAAGCCTTCCTGTCACGTGTATCTGGATGCCAAGACGGGCTACTACCGTTATATGGACTTTGGAGCATCTGAATACTCAGGCGACTGCTTTTGGTTCGTCGCCACCATGTTCAACCTTGACATGAAGAAGGATTTCAAGCTCATTCTCTCAAAGATAGACAAAGACCTTGGACTATGCATTTCAATGGCAGACCCAGGCTACAAGAATGACACGAGAGCGGTCCCGTTCAGAAAGCCACAGCCGTCCATTCAGGAAACGGCAAAAAATGCAGTGCCGGGCAGAAGCGTAACCAAGAAGGCGAAAGTGACGGAGAAGGATTTCTGTGAGACGGAGCTGCGCTATTGGGCAAAATATGGCATCGACAAAGTGACTCTCTGCCGTTTCAATGTCACGAGTGCCGTACGTTACTCAAATGTCAATGATGAGGGAAAGCCGTACTCTTTCACCTCTTCCGAACGGGAGCCTATGTTCGCCTACCATGTGGGCAGCAACCTGAAAGTGTACCGGCCGTTCAGCAAGCCGCGGTTCCTGTACGCGAGTTCCTCGGGTTCTGATTATATCTTCGGGATGGAGCAACTGCCGACAAGAGGCAATATCGTGTTCATAACAGGTGGAGAGAAGGATGTCATGAGTCTGGCTGCGCACGGCTTCAATGCCATCACCTTCAACAGCGAGACTGCAAAAGTGCCGACGACGATACTGGAGAGGCTCAAAAGACGGTTCAAGCATATCGTGCTTCTCTACGACATGGATGAGACGGGAATAAAATACTCCAAGGAAGTCCAGATGACCAACGCGGAACTCGGACTTCTTAGGATGGAGCTTCCTCTTAGTGGCGCTAAGGACAACAAGGATGTGTCTGACTTCTTTGCCGGTGGAGGGACGGCCGAGGAAATCAACAATATTTTCCTTTCCATCATCAGGGAGAAGCACGAGCAGACGGCCAGCCTGCTGAAGTGCTGTGAGCTTGACTACGACAACCCGCCGGAGTTGTCCAGGATGGTGGTGGGTGTCAACGGCGTGCCGATAGGAAGCTGCGGGAACTTACTTTGTGTTACAGGAGGAGAGGGCGTCGGGAAAAGCCACTACATCTCTTCCATCGTTGCCGGCGCATTGTCTAAAGATGAGTTGGACAAGGACATGACGCTCGGACTGGATATTGCAAAGAACAGAAGTCAGAAGGCTGTACTGCTGTTTGATACGGAGCAGTCGGAGGCCCAGCTGTACAAGAACGTCTCCATGATATTGAAACGGAGCGGTTTTGACTCAAAGCCGGAACACTTCCACCCGGTCTATATGACAGCTATGTCCCGGAATGAGCGGCTGACGCTGATCAGGGACTCTCTTGACTTGCTTTATTATCGTCACAAGGGCATACAGATCGTAGTGATAGACGGCGTCGCGGATCAGTTCTCTGAGCTAACACATTCTCAATTTAGACTTGTCTTCATTCGTTTACTCATGTAATTAACTGTGCATAAAGAAATGAATAAGAAATTTGCGGACGTCTATAATCTGACATCTAAGGAGGTGGGAGTCTATCCCTATTCTTGGTTGTTAGACATATATACGTATAAAGTTGACAAAGTGAACTTCAAGTTTGGAAAAACAACAAAAAGGAAGTTGATGATCCTATGAAATTTCTCTTTTCTTCACACTAAAATGGGTGGGAAAACAATCAGGAAAGCATTTCATAGGCTATCACACATGTTTTAATAAGAGGAAAAACCCCACAGACGAGACAGCATTTCAACTGCACGTCTGTGGGGCTTAATACTTTCTACGGCTGCTTATCTGGAGCTGGAGTGTAGTTGATCTCACCGCTCTCCCACTTCTTCCATGAATTGGGATTCTTCTCTTTCATGTAGTGGCCCCAGTTCACGACTTCCTGATAGTCTTTCTTTGCTGCTCCACTTCCTTCACTTTGTCGCCGAGCTGCGCATTGCGGAACCAGAAGAGAACAGTAAAGCATGTGCCGAAAGCAATGGAGAATAGTAAGCGTCTCGGCATTACCGTATTTCAGCCTCGCTTAAAAGTCTGTACCTTTGCGCGCACAAATTATTATGAATATGGCAAGCAAAGACAAGTACAAGAGTCTCCTTGAACGGTACAAGCAGGCCCTCATCAAGAATCCCAAGCTGAACCTATCGGCTTATTGCCGGTTAAACGATGTCAGTGTCTCCGGCATGCATCATTACATTGAGGACATCGGTCAGTCGGTCAAGTCCATAAGGGATGCTGTCCTGAAAGCGACGGAGCATCAGGATTGTGAAGCGTTTGTACCCTTTACGGCAGACAGCCCACATTCCGACGTCGACCGTGCGGCCGTCACGATCCAACTATCCAACGGGACTTTAGTGTCGGTTTCCCATTGCGATGCCGGCATCATCACGGCGGTGTTGAATGCGTTAAAGTAACTGCCTATGTTCGGACTTTCAGAATCAACAGTGTATTACATGTGCCAACATCCGGTGGACATGCGCAAGGGTATCAACGGGCTGTACAAACTTGTGCGCTCAGAGATGAAGATGTCACCCCTTACGGGTTGCGTTTTCATCTTTTATGGCAAGAATCATCAGAGCATCAAGCTGCTTCGTTGGGACACCGATGGATTCGTTCTTTATCAGAAGCGCCTTGAGAAAGGCACCTTCGAGATACCCAAGTTCGACGAGGCCACTGGGGGCTACAGGATGCCCTGGAAGACGTTTTCTCTGATCATGCAGGGCGTTTCGCTCCGGTCTGCGAGATACCGCAAGAGATTTAAGATTGAAGTTTAGAACACATCTAACTGTTTGATATACAGTAAAATAATCTATAAATAATCATCAAAACATGCTTGATTGTCAGATAAATTTAGTACCTTTGTACTATGACAAAGGACGAAATCATAGCATCGCTGATGGATCAGTTGAAGGACGCCAATGCGCGGATAACCGCTCTTACCGACAGGGTAAACGAGCTGTTGGCCCGTTTAACGGCCCTTACCGGCCTGGTAGCTGAACAGACCTCTGTCATAACATCCCTGGAAAAAGAAGCCGGAAAGAAGGAGATGGAGCTTCAAAAAAGCAACAACAAGCTCAAAGGCGTAAGCAAACTTCTTGAGAAGGAGAGCGAGCAGCAGGTGGAGAAGCCGCAGCTAACAGACGAGGAAAAGAAAGTCCTTGACGAGGCCAGGAGCATCCGCCGGAAGGCCCGTGGCAACAACGGTGCCAAGAGAGACATCCATGAGGAGTGCGAGGTGGAATACAAGGACGTTTATCCTGATGACCCATCCTTCGACAAGCTCAAGGCACATCCACTGGAGAAGATGAAGGAGGACGGCACGCCGGACTATCAGTTCTGTACGAGATACGTCTATGTACCGGGGCACTTCAAGAAAGTAATCTACAGACTCCACCGCTTCACGCAGGACGGCAAGGTGTTTGAGCCAAAGACCCCACCGGCTGTATTTATGAACTCCAGTTACACTTCGTCCTTTGTCGCCGGACTTCTTCAGCTGCGCTATATGTACGCCATGCCAGTGGAGCGGATCATCCATTATTTTGAAGACCAGGGCTTCAACCTCAAGAAACCGACAGCCGGCTTTCTGTTGGGCAGGGCGGCGGAGACGTTGGGAAACTTCTACAGGGCCATACGCAAGGTGGTGCTCAGCGACGACTACATTGCTTCGGACGAGACCTACTTCAAGATACTTGTCCCGGAGAAGAACTCCAAGGGAAAGGGAGTGAAGAAAGGCTACTTCTGGGTCATCGTGGGCCAGAAGAGCGGACTGCTGTATGTCGTCTACCGAGACGGCTCGCGCGCCGGAGATGTCATCTACGATGAGCTTCACGGATATCACGGCACCATGCACAGCGATGCGGCAAGCTTCTACAGAAAGATACAGGGCGACGATTTCCCCAATATAACAAGGATAGCCTGCCTGCAGCACATCAAGAGGAAGTTCATTGATTGCATGGACGCCGAGCCGGAAGCCAAGGAGATGGTCAAACTCATTAACAAGCTCTACCACGAAGAACACAAACACAAGATAGGAGAAAACAGTTGGACGGTGGAGGACAACTTCAGTTGGCGACAACAGTACGCCCCCGCCATACTGGCAGAGATAAAGGACAAGCTCGATGAAATACTGAAAAAGCCGAACCTGCTTCCAGGCAGCGAACTGTCCGAGGCCGCCAGCTACTTCAACAACGAATGGGAGGCGGTAGTCGACATCTTCAAGAGAGGCGACACCGCACTTGACAATAATCTCGTCGAACGGATGAATCGCTACTTCTCCATGTCCAGAAGGAGCTCACTCTTCTTCGGTTCTCATAAGGGAGCCGAAAGGGCAGCTGTGCTCTATACGCTCGCATTGTCTGCCAAGATGAACCATCTCAACATCTTTGAATACCTCACCGACATCCTTGACAAGACTGCCCAATGGCAACCCAATGCACCATTGGAGAATTATAGAAACCTATTGCCAGACCGTTGGCAACCTTCCACAAAAGACTAACAAAACTGGGAAAGCCTCCTCTCTTGATCAGTTTTTTTGTGGCAATACGTGAATACCGATACGCTTACGGAGAATACAAGCGAGAGGATATAATAGATGCGCTGCTTGTAGAACTTTTCGAGCAGTGCCTCATGCTTCTGCGACAGGTTTACCTCGACCTTCTCTGGAATGCTTTTCAGAAGCTCGTCCTTGAAGGCGGTAAAGTCGTTGATGGCGGTCAGAAGAACATCGGTATTATTCAAGACGCTTGCCGTCATTGCCTAACGACCCGCACGGTCGGCGAAGTCGCGCGGCGTGCCGTCCTCACAGAGGTAGGCTGAGCATATCTGTAAGCGTCTCCACAATTGCGTATTGTAGCTAAAAATATAAGTGCGTATCTTTGCATCGGAACTAAAAAGATGAAAGATATGTATGATACAGCAAATGAACGTTATCAGAAAACACTGACGGT
>Ga0256404_1012317_pt1 | contig 11145 bp, 13 predicted proteins | sample RumenRJG_01DNA_FD_185990 | JGI IMG/M metagenome (GOLD analysis project Ga0256404, IMG submission 185990) | Bovine rumen microbial communities from Lethbridge, Alberta, Canada - RJG_01 | ecosystem: Host-associated > Mammals > Digestive system > Stomach > Rumen | place: Canada: Alberta | collected...
TAGAAGGATCTAGACCCGATTTTTTTATTATCTGGAGAAATATATTCAGAAAAAAGAGGATGAATCATAAAATATATCAATCTATAAAAAAAGACCGCCAACGATGTGGTTAATCGTCAACAGTCTGAAGAAGTGAAAGATGTCTTTCACTTCTTTTTCAATGAAAAAGCTCTTTTTATGAGCATGTACTATTCAAACTGTCTTGTTTCTGGGGTATATTTCATATCCTTTTTATAAAGTCACAAGGATAATGTCTTCATTATGAAGACGATAGGCATCAATAAATTCATCTAAGGTATGTTTGTTGTCTTTAAGTTCTCTGTTTAATAATTCAACTAAAGCATCCGCATAATTAATTCTCATGATTAACTTCCTAACCATATTTGGTTGTAAGACAATATATCATGTCATTATTAAATGTAAAGAGGGCAAGAAGCAATATAACGCTTACAGAGAAATAAAAATGCTTTTATTTCGTTTGAAATTAAAAATTTGATATTGATAATATACATTCGTGACAAATACTTAACAAAACTATACATATAAGCGCTTACATAATTCTAACATAAAGAAAAATATTTTTGAAATTAGTACAAAAGAGAATTAATTGTTCGAAAATTCATACAATATAAGAAAAAATATTGACGTTTTGCGTTTGAAAGTTTAGCATAGTTCTATGATTTATAAAAATCATTTGTGTTAATTGAAGAGAATTCTTGTTTGTAGAGAATGAAATGCATTTTCTTAGCAGCAGTAAGTCCAATATGGGAGAAGATGACATGCGTGCACTCATAAGTGTTGTTTTCAGTTGACAAAGAGTATGTATCAAAGTAGATGCTTTGAATTTAGGAAGAGAGGGATAAAAGTGTCAAAGTACATCCTAAAGCGTGTCATTCTTGCGATTGTGTCAATCGTAATTGTCAGCGCCATTACATTCTTCGCCATGAACTTAATTCCTGGCGGTCCATTTAATAAAGAAAAGGCTGTAAGTCCACAGGTTATTGAAGAATTAAATAAACGTTATAACCTAGATAAACCTGTACCACAGCAGTACGTTCTTTACATGCAGAACATTTTAAAAGGTGACTGGGGCGTTTCATTAAATAACGGTCGTCCTATCTGGCCAGATATTACTTCAAGATTTGCCGTTTCCGCAAAACTTGGTTTCTCAGCTGTATTTATCGCCACAATCATTGGTGTCATCCTAGGCTCAATTGCTGCCTTAATGCGTAACCGTTGGCCCGATCGAATCATTGTATTCTTTACAACACTCGGTACAGCGATGCCATCATTCGTTCTCGCAACATTATTATTGCTGGTCATTTGTTTACAGTTAGGCTGGATTCCAGTATTCGATGCCGATAATCCAAACTACATTCTCCCAATTATCGCCTTATCAGTTTATCCAATGGCTTATATTACCCGTCTTACAAAGACAAGTATGTTGGATGCATTAAACCAGGACTATATCCGTACAGCTAAGGCTAAAGGTGTTGCAAGATCAAAATTAATCTTCGTTCATGCCTTACGTAATGCCTTAATTCCAGTTGTTACTTATTTAGGTCCTGAAATTGCTTATATCTTAACAGGTTCAATGGTTGTTGAAAGTATCTTTACAATTGGTGGCTTAGGTTCAGCATTTGTTACATCAATCAATAACCGTGACTATACAATGATTATGGCTGTTACGATTTTCTTAGCCATCTTAATGGTTGTTGCAAACTTATTAACTGATATTGCTTATAAGTTTATCGATCCTCGTATCGACTTTAATAACTAGGAAAGGACTTCGAACATGGAAAAAGAAAATGTTGTATATAAGAAAAGACAGATTCTCTCTAGTCAGGTAGATTTGTCTCAGTTCAATAAAAAAGAATTTGAAAAAGCAACAGATGAAGAAAAGAAACAACAAGATGTAATGGGCGAGTCTACAACCTTCTTTAAAGACGGTATGAGAAGACTTCGTAAGAATCCTCTTGCGATGGGTTCTATTATTATCTTAATTGCTCTTATTCTTATTATCTTAATCACACCTCATATTGTGCCATATAGCTATTCAGAAATGATTACAGTTAATGGTGTACGTGATAAAGGTACTGCTAACTTAGCACCTTTCCAGTTCTCACCACGTGAACAGGCTTATATGACACAAACAGGGAAGAACTTATTCCCACATATCTTTGGGACTGATTCACTTGGCCGTGACTACTTCATTCGTTGTGTCTATGGTACACGTGTCAGCCTTTCAGTAGGTATTGTGGCAGCTATCATGGTCTTAATTATCGGTTTGATCTATGGTTCGATTTCGGGCTATTTTGGTGGTCGTGTCGATATGATTATGATGCGTATTGTCGATATCATTTACTCATTACCTGATATGTTGTTGATTATCTTATTATCAGTTGTCTTCAAGCAGGTCTTAAGTGGTTATATTAAAGGGACTGTCTTTGAATCTTTAGGTAGTAATATGCTGGCAATGTTTATTGTCTTTGGATTATTGTATTGGGTAACGATGGCACGTTTAGTACGTGGTCAGATCTTGCAGATCAAAAACAATGAATATGTCTTAGCAGCTAAAGCTATTGGTACACCAAATAGACGTATTCTTCTTCGTCATATTATCCCTAACTGCTTATCCGTTATCATTATCACAACTGCTCTACAGGTACCAAGTGCCATCTTTACAGAAAGTTATCTTTCATTCTTAGGCTTAGGTGTTTCTGCACCAATGCCATCACTTGGTTCACTTGCGAACGATGCACGTCAGGCTATGCAGTCTTACCCATCTCGTTTGATCATTCCAGCAGTTATCATTGTCTTGATCGTATTAGCCCTTAACCTTTTAGGTGATGGTTTAAGAGATGCGTTCGATTCTAAGTTGAATTAAGGAGTTTACTATGAGTGAAGATACAAATGTATTATTAGATGTTGAAAACCTTCATACATCTTTCTTTACCGATAATGGTGAAGTTAAGGCTGTCAATGGTATCTCTTTCAAGCTTGAAAAGGGAAAGACATTGGGTATTGTAGGTGAATCTGGTTCTGGTAAATCAGTTACAGCCTACTCTATCATGCAGATCTTAGCAGAAACTGGTCGTGTAACAGAAGGTAAGGTCTTATTTAAAGGAGACAACATCTTAGACTATTCAGAAAGTGAGATGCAGAAGTTCCGTGGTGAAAAGATTTCGATTATCTTCCAGGACCCTATGACATCTTTAAACCCAGTATTTACTGTTGGTTATCAGCTTGAAGAAGCCATCCTTCTTCATACAAACAAAACAAAGGCTGAAGCCAAAGCACGTGCGATTGAAATGTTGACACTTGTTGGGGTCAACGAACCAGAATCACGTGTAAAGCAATATCCACATGAATTATCAGGTGGTATGAGACAGCGTGTTATGATTGCCATGGCATTATGTTGTGAACCTGATGTGCTTATTGCCGATGAACCAACAACAGCTCTTGATGTTACTATTCAGGCGCAGATCCTTGAATTAATGCAAGACCTACAGAAGAAGCTTGGTATGGCCATCATCATGGTAACTCATGACTTAGGTGTCATTGCTTCAATGTGTGATGAAATCCTCGTTATGTATGGTGGTCGTGTATGTGAACGTGGTACAGCTGATGCCATCTTCTATGAACCAGCCCATGAATATACAAAAGGCTTACTTGCTTCCATTCCAAGAAAAGACAATATGAATGAGAAGCTTGTACCTATTGGTGGTACACCAATTAACTTATTGAATATGCCTAAGGGCTGTGCATTCTGTCCAAGATGTAAGAATGCCATGAAGGTCTGTCTTGAAAAACAGCCTGATGAATATTGGGTTGGTGAAGATCATCTTGCAAGCTGCTGGATGAATATCAAAGACCTTTATGAATCACAGGAAGGAGTTCACTAATGAGCGAAGAAAAAAATATTCTTGAAGTCTCTCACTTAAAGCAGTATTTCACTGTTAAGCAGGGCTTTAAGAAAAAAACATTAAAAGCCGTTGATGATATCTCATTTGCGATTAAGCCAGGTGAAACACTTGGTTTAGTAGGTGAATCAGGATGCGGTAAGACAACTGTAGGACGTACATTACTTCGTCTCTATGAACCAACTGCTGGTAAAATCACTTTTAATGGAGAAGTGTTATTTGATAGTGGCGAAGAGTATGATGAAAATGATAAACTAATCTTAGATGCGAATGGTAACGCTCAGAAACATAAATCTGTTTCTAAGAATATGCTTCCATATCGTAAAGAGATGCAGATGGTTTTCCAGGATCCTTATTCATCATTGGATCCACGTATGACTGTCGAAGATATTATTGGTGAACCATTAGATGTTCATCATCTCTATAAGTCAAAAGAAGAACGTCGTAAGAAGATTCTTGATTTAATGGAATTAGTTGGTTTGAATGCTGAACATGCGATGCGTTATGCACATGAATTCTCAGGTGGTCAGAGACAGCGTATTGGTATTGCGAGAGCATTAGCCGTTAATCCAAAATTCATTGTCTGCGATGAAGCTGTATCAGCCCTAGACGTATCCATTCAGGCTCAGGTTATCAACATGTTTGAAGAGCTTCAGGATAAACTTGGTGTTGCTTATCTCTTTATTGCCCATGACTTACTTGTCGTACAACATATCTCAGACCGTATTGCCGTCATGTATTTAGGGAAGATGATGGAAGTTGCGGATGCTGATGAATTGAACAACAATCCAATTCATCCATATACATTAAGCTTACTTTCTGCCGTACCTATTCCAGACCCAGAAACTGCTAGACACTCAAAGCGTATTGTTCTTGAAGGGGATGTACCATCACCATTGAACATGCCTTCAGGCTGTCCATTTAGAACAAGATGTCGTTACGCTACTGAACAATGTGCCAAGGAAATGCCACAATTAAAAGATCGTGGTAATGGACACTTTGTCGCATGTCATAATCGTTAAGATTTGACAAAAAATGGTTTAAAACTCGCGGGGGGTTTTAAATAAAGGATTAATTTTTAGAAGGAGGAAAGTTTATGAAGAAATTAGTTACTTTAGTTCTTTCAGGTGCTATGGCTTTCTCTTTAGCAGGCTGTGGCTCTTCAAAGAAAACAAGCAATGCAAATGCTACTAAAACTAACAGTGACACAAGTACTTTGTTCATCAATTTGGCTTCAGAACCAGATAAGTTAGACCCTGCTCTTAACACAACTGTTGATGGCGCTGCACTTGCAGTCAACTCATTTGTAGGTTTATTAACTTACGGAAAGGATGGCAAGTTAAAGCCAGCATTAGCCAAGGCTATGCCAACTGTATCTGAGGACGGGAAGACTTATACAGTTGAATTAAAAGAGTCTAAATGGTCTGATGGCACTGAATTAACTGCTAAAGATTTCGTTTATAGCTGGAATAGAGCTGTAAACCCTAAAACTGCATCTGACTACGCATACTTATTCGATGTAGTAGCTCGTGCTGCAAACTCTACTGACGCTAATCCAGTATTGGATGTAACTGCTGAAGGTGATTACAAGTTAGTCATCAAATTAAATGCTCCTACTCCATACTTCGATCAGTTACTTGCATTCCCAGTATTCATGCCAGTTCCACAGACTGCTGTAGAAAAGGCTAACCCAAATGGTGATAAACCAGGTGCTTGGGCTCAGGAAGCAGGATTCGTATCAAATGGTGCTTATAAGCTTACTAAGTGGAAACATAACGAATCAATGACTTATGAAAAGAATGATAACTACTATGATGCTAAAAATGTATCTATCAAGAAATTAAACTTCATGTTATCAGCTGATGATACTGCTACTTATGCAGCATATAAATCAGGTGACCTTGATTTCATTGATAGTGTACCAAACGATGAATTAAAGAACGTTCTTAAGAGTAAAGAATTAAAGACTGTTGACCAGTTAGGTACATACTACATTGGCTTCAACGTTAACTCTGATTTATTCAGTGGTATGACTCCAGAACAGGCTACTTCATTCCGTAAAGGTGTCTCTGACTTAATTGACAGAAAATATATCGTTGATACTGTAGGTCAGACTGGTCAGGTTCCAGCAGGCGCATTCGTACCAAAGGGTATGCATGATGGTAATGGTAAAGTTTACAAGTCTAACTACTTCGATGCAACTAAGACTGGTTCAAGCAACATTGAACAGGCTAAGAAAGATTTCAAGGCTGCAGGCTTAGAAGTTAAGAATGGTAAAGACAAGAGCTCATTCAAAGTTACTAAGAATGGTCAGGCAATCACTATTCCTTACATGATTAATACTAACACTGGTCACCAGAAAGTTGCTGAATGTATCCAGCAGGATTTAGCAGTTGCAGGTATCAAGGTTAATATCGATACAGAAGAATGGAATGTATTCATTCAGGACCGTAAAGATGGTAAGTTTACAGTTGCACGTGAAGGTTGGGTAGCTGACTATGATGACCCTATCAACATGTTAGAAATCTTCTCAACTAAGTCAGGTAACAACGATGTACAGCTTGGTAAAGGTAATTCAACAGCTGCTCCAAATTGGAAGCATTATGATGAATTAATCAACAAGATCTACTCATCAACTGATAACGCTGAACGTGCTAAATTATTACATGAAGCAGAAAAAGAATTAATGGCTACTTATGCAGCAGTTCCAATCTACTTCTACAACGATATCTACATGCAGAAATCTAACGTTACTGGAGTTTATTCAACAGTATTCGGTAACAAGTACTTCATGTATGCTAAGAAAACAAAATAGGTTTTAAAGCACTGATCCAGGGGGGAGACCTCTGGATCTTTTTTCGTGCCATTAATGTCATGAATAAACCACTCATGTTCACTCTATTGTGTTTTCATATGAACATGTTAGGATGATAATACAAGGAGGAGTGAATTGTGAAAAAGAAAATAATGTGGGCTTCAATTATATATGGTATTCTTTTAATATTTGCGGTGGCTGGAGTGAAAAACAGGTTTCGTCCTTTGCCTGCCTTTCAATGTGGTATCCAGATTATTCCTTTTCTAGATGCATATAAACAATATGTAGAAGGGACACTCATCGCTCATTATCTCATTGGTGATCTGTTATTGAATTTTATCTTGTTTATGCCTTTAGTTGTTGCATTATTGGTCATTGACAAAGATCTATCACTCAAAATGATGGTGTTATCCATTCTAAGTGTCGCTACTTGTGTGGAAATACTGGAAGTTGTTCTAAGGTTTGGTTCTTTTGATACGCAGGATATTTTAATGAACATACTTGGTGCTATCATGGTCTATTATCTATGTAGGGCATTAATAAAGACAAGATTACTAGGTAGGGATGTAAAATGAAAATCGCATTACTTGATGATAATATCGATTATCATCATATTTTAAACAATATGATTAATGATGTCCTAAAATCAGAAGACCTCACTTATACGATTGATTGTTTTAGTGATACAGAGAGCTTTATGAATAAGTATGATCAGTATGATGTGGTCTTTCTAGATGTGGAATTAGGCGCAGAGAATGGTATTAATATCGCCAAGAAGATCACCCAAAGCGATATTATCTTTGTTAGCTCCCATAAGAATTATGTCTTTCATGCCTTCCATGTTGCTCCCTTTAGCTACATTCTTAAGCAAGATGAAACACAGGCAAGAAGTGAAATTAAAAGATATATTGCTTACTATAAACATATGCATCAAACAATCACTATCCAAAACCAGGATATCCTGCTTAGCCATATTTCATACTTTTCTCAATATGAACATGATCGTATCACCCATCTTCATTCAAAAGAAATTATTGAGAAAGGTAAAACACTAAAAGAAATCTCTGCATTATTACCCCAATACTTTATCCAAATTAATCGATCGGAGATTATTAATATGTATCATGTCGAAAATGTGAAGAAGGATATTGTATTGATGGATGATGGAACACAATTATATGCTTCAAGAAGAAGGGAGAAGTTCTTGATGAAAGCTTTTATTGAAATGTTGGAGAATAAGTTATGATATGGAATGAAGAAGTTGTCATTGATATGATTGCCTACTTCCTTCAAGCCTTGTTGCAGGCATCAGTTATTTATAATGAGATACGTGTTGAAGATAAAAGGCAATCCTATTGGATATTTGTGGGTCTCTATTTTCTTTCTTTGGTGATAAGAATATTTAGGCCTGATGCTTACTGGTGGATCAGTATTATAGTTGTAGGAGTATTGTATATCTATGGTAAAAGAGTAAGCCCCTTTCATCCCATTGAAGTCTTATTAACTATTCTATTCTATCAAGCCTTTGATTATGGCTTAGTATTGATTTCAAACTTACTGAATGCCTATATATTTTATATGAATGATCTTTTTAAAAACTTCATGTCATTAATTGGCTTTTCTCTAGCAGCTTATTTTGCATATAATAATAGGGATGATTTTCAACCTCATATTCTTATAACTTCATCATTAAAGATGGGAACAGTATTATTTGTTTTGGATTATTTGTTGGGATCATTTATGATATGGAATCTCCTTGTGTTTACAAATATCCTCTATTTCGTTGTTGTGTTGGTATTGATGATTAATAAGAAGTACTTTATCTCTTATTCATTATAGAATCTGTAGAAAGAATATATCTATATGTCTGTATCATATCCATCCTATCAATCAATATATCAGTATCAATAAGAAGGGGGTTATAAATGTTTAGTCATAAAGAGTTATATCTCATTGATAAAGGTTATTTCAAGGTGCTTAGGTATCCTATAGAGGATAATTTTATTGAGTTTCAAAGTAAAAATACAAAGGATTCGTGGATCATTCAAAAGAGGAATCCAGCATATTCAGAATATCCTATAATCCTATATCATAAACATCCTGGTCAGAAATACTATCATAAGCATTGGCAGTGCTATAATGTTAGGCAATGTATTACATCTATAAAATCTCATGATATATACAGTCTTCAAAGAAGGTTGTATATGAAATATAACTAGATTAGTTTTTAATATTTGTATTCATCGCCTTTTTAACTGTTTTAGAAAGTTCGTCAAGTAAATTGGTATATACATTGATTTCTTCGTCAGTAAGGATGTTTTTGCCCTTATAAACAGCGAGTCTGCATTTCCAAAAGAATATGGCCTTTTGTAGATATTTATAGTAATCACATGGTTCAGTAATAGCTTTTTTACCTGAAGAAATAAGCTCTTTTATGTAGTTACTATCTGTTATTCCATAGAACAATTTACAGAAGTTCTCAACGCATTTTATCGCTGTAAGAAAATCATCTAGTTTCTTTTGATTACCGATGTAAGAATTCTTTGTGCCTCGATTAAGAATAGGTGCACGTAATCCGTTATAATATGCATCCAAAAGCCATATGAATGAATCAAATCTGTCGCATGTCAACTGTCCCTTTATATTATTTAATCCACCTGTTTTAGGAAGTAGGCTTATATTCATCGGAGAATATAGTAATTGCTCTAAAAGAGACTTAATCTTGTTGAAGTCTGGCTCTTCTTTAATAACACTGCCAAGCAATGTATATCGTTTGTTGAGCTTAAGTTTTACGTTAAAGCAAACATCTCCTGCAACATCTATTTCGCTGTCAATATGTGTAAAAGTAAGATGCTTATTTTGAATATCAAGTTGGTCTCCATAGAACTTTTGGTAAATGTTCCATGCGAATTCATCTGAATCACTTTGAGGTCTTTGCATTGTTGTAACTCCTTAAGTCGGATCTTTATTGTTTGTATACAATTTATTATACCTCCTATTAAAACGAAAGTATATCAGCCATTACATCGCTGATATTTTCATCTGTAGTTGGTTCTGGGCTATCCCATGTTTCGGGACCGGAGGAAACACAAGAAGAAGGATTAGCCTCTGTAGTTCCCGAAACAATGGTGATGCTTCCACCGAGCCTAGCTACGATTTTGTCTGCTAGTTCATCAAGTGGCAGTTCGTTTGAGGAATGGTTGTTATGACGCTCTGCAAGTTCATACAGAGCTGTCACAACCATTTCATTAGCACTGCTAAAGCCATATTCGGCATAGTTTGAAATTGCCTTTATTGCCACCTGATCTTTGTGTGTATCATAGAATCTGATGGTTTTGGCAAAGGATTTCATTATTTTAATCCTCCGTTTCGTATCTGGTAACGAATAAGGTCTTCATAGCCTTTCGCGTTAATGTGTACATCATCAATTACAGTAGCCTTTGGATACTTCTCAGCATCAAGGAAGTTCTTAATGATTGTGGAACCTCCACCGATAAAGATAAGCTGAGTTGTATCAAGGTTGAACTGTAAAGCACGAAGCTGTCCCATAATGTCTTCCACGTAGGTTTTAAGGTCGTTCTGAATGACTGTAAGATACTTAGGTGGAAGATCAACGCTTGAACCGGTAATCATTACATCCTTAAGTAAGATTTCATCTGCTTCACCGTTAAACTGCTCTCTTAGGTGTTCATTGATTTTGTGCATACATGTAATGGTTCCAAGAGAAAGGCTCTTGCAGTTACCAGCATCAGCTTTTCTCTCACGGATAGGCATGATATCAATCGTCCAACTTCCAATGTCGATAACAACAGCAAGTCTGCTGAATTTGTTGATATAGTTCACGATTCCGGCATAGCCCTGTGGATACACATTTATACTTAAAAGGTTGATGCTATAGGTTACATCTTCATACTTGAAAACAAGTTTACGATTGCGCTTGTAGTAATCAAGCATAGGTTCTTTTTCGGCTCCCATACGTGTAAGTGGTACACCTACACCAAGATGAATGTCAGCCTGAGTCATGCCCTGCATCTTGAGTTCTTCTGCGATAGCAGCTTCAGTAAGAACAAGCATGTCCTCGTTATTCATTTTAGATTCCTGAATGGTAATCTTAGGATTGCCAACTGAATAGAATCCCTCATTTGTTTCAACCACCATGCTTGAAATAGGTGGCTTTGTGGAATGCTTAATCACTCCACTAGAAAATACTTTGTGTGATGTCTTTGTGTTACCAAATCCAACGTCTACTCCAATAATTAATTCACTCATTTTAAAATCCTCTCTTTCTTATAAATTGTTAACTAGGTCAAATTCTGAAGAGCTTTTCTTTTTAAGCTCAGCAGTTAATGTTTCAATGTTCTTTTCTAAAGAAATAATCTTTAGCTTTAGTAACTCGTTTTCTCGTCT
>Ga0256404_1012319_pt1 | contig 11144 bp, 7 predicted proteins | sample RumenRJG_01DNA_FD_185990 | JGI IMG/M metagenome (GOLD analysis project Ga0256404, IMG submission 185990) | Bovine rumen microbial communities from Lethbridge, Alberta, Canada - RJG_01 | ecosystem: Host-associated > Mammals > Digestive system > Stomach > Rumen | place: Canada: Alberta | collected...
GACCAATTGGGACCCGTCACCAATTTGAAGCTGGTCTACGACCATGAGGCAGGCGTGAGCACCCTGACGTGGGATGCTCCGACCGTAGGTGTGAACGGCGGATACATCGATACGCAGAACATCAGCTATACTATCACCCGTGCTTATCAGAGCGAACCGATTGCTACTGGTTATGCGCAGATGTCGTTTGAGGACGAGGTGGGCATAGAATACCTTCAGGAAGCAAAAGAGAAGAAGGAGCAGGAGTATGCTGAAATCGGTATGAATGTAGCGGTGAACTGGGTCATCAACGGTCAGGGAGCCATATATTATGATGTCAATCCTGTGAACGAGCAGGGCAAGGGAGCCTCTGCAAGAACGAACAGCGTAATCATCGGTGAGCAATACACGCTGCCCTTCGTAGAATCGTTTGCTGACGGTAAGATGCAGAACTTCTGGCGTACCGACATCCGAAACACAACAGCTCGATGGATTCCCTTCTTGGACAAACGTTTCAATCAGGACAACGACAACGGTATGATGGGCTTCAATGCACAGGAGGGTGGCGAGACAGCAACCTTGCTCTCAGGCAATCTCTCCATGAAGGATGCTTCCTCTCCCGTGCTGATGTTCTACTATTTCTGTGTCGGTTCGATGGCCACACCGCTCTACGTGAAAGTGTGCAACCACAATGGAGAATTGCAAACCATAGGCAGTATCGACGTGAACGATTCTTCCAAACAGGGCAGTTGGCAGTTTGCCTCCATCCCGCTGACAGGTTGTGCCGGACAGGACTATGTGCAGGTAGCTTTCGAAACCACGACTGGAACGACCGTCGACGTGATCTATCTCGACAATCTCCGCATCATCGACCAGCATGAGAAAGACCTCACTGTGCGCATTGCATCCGCTCCTTCTGTTGTGAAGGTGGGCGAGATGAAGTTTATGACGGCAGAGGTGGAGAACCTCGGACTGGTGGATGTGGCCAACGGAAGCTATACGCTCAATGCCTACATCGACGGAAAGCAGGCTGGTACCACGATGGGAATGGCAGTTGCTGCTGGAGCAAAGGCCAACAGTATGCTTACGCTGCAGCCCACGATAGACATGCAGGACCAGTCGGAACTCTATGTAGAGGTGGTGTATGCCGACGATGAAGTCGCGTCGAACAACAAGAGCGAAGCGCAGCCCATCAAAGTGAAGATGCCCAACCTTCCTGTGGTCACGAACCTGAGAGCCACGAAGGGCGACGGCGTGAAGCTCACCTGGGACGCTCCCGCCCAGCCGAGAACGGTCGATGGACAGGTGACCGAAAGTTTTGAAGACTACAACGACTTTACCACCGTCAACTTCGGCGAATGGCAGCTCCATGATGGTGATATGGGTGTGGTCTACGGATTGTCCAACTATAGCTACCCCGTACCAGGCTATGTGATGTCGTATATCGTGTTCAATCCCTCTGAGGTGACCAACAACGCTACGGGAGAAAAGGGCATGACAGGAAGTTCCGCAGAGATTTGGAAACCTCGCACGGGCAGTAAGCTGCTCGCATCGTTCTCCTGTCAGGGACCCTGCGACGACTGGCTCATCTCGCCCGAACTTTCTGGCAATGCACAGACAATTTCGTTCTATGCCCATCACCTCAAGAGCGGAAGTGAGGAGTTCCCTGAGAGTTTCCAGCTCTACATCAGCACCAACGGCTCGGAAGTGAACAACTTTATGGCCTACGACCAGACGCCCGTCACGACAACGACGGCAGACTGGAAGAATTATGAGTACAATCTGCCGCAGGGCACGAAGCATTTCGCCATCCGAAAGGTGAGCGACGACAAATGGTGCTTTATGATTGACGACATCACCTTCGCTCCCGACACGCTTGCCGCCCAGACGGGAGCCATCTTCTACGGCTACAACGTCTACAAGAACGGCACAGCCCTGAATGGTGCTCTAGTGTCGTCGCCGGAATTCACCGATGCTGACGGCAAAGTGGGCGACCGCTATCGTGTGACAGCCGTCTACAACAAGGGTGAGGCTGCCTATTCCAACGAGGTCGAGATAACGGGCGACGGTGCTACTGCCATCGAATCCGTTGCCACGCAGTCAACCTCCGATTCTCAAATCTACGACCTGCAGGGGCGCAAACTCAGTAAGATAACAGGCAAGGGTATCATCATTTCAGACAAGAAGAAAATCGTTGTCAGGTAGTCGATGATGCGACTTTTAGAAAAGGCACGGGGCATTTACATCATGCTCCGTGTCTTTTGTTTATCGTGATAATAGTTCTAACGACATGCCAGAATTTTATCGCAGACTTTTCTCTTTTTCCATATTTTGTTAGATTTCTTTGGTCAGTATTGGAAAAAGTATTATATTTGCAAGCTAAAAATAAAACTCATCTCATATCATTCAACATGAAAAGAGCCCCAAGGTTTCTACCTGCGCCTCGGAAAGAAGTTGTGGTAGTGTAAATGATATTTCTGTAAACAATATTTATAAATAGTCAATAAAAAGTGCATTCAAGAGAAGAGAAATTAGAGGCGTTCGGGCGATTGCTCGATGTGCTGGACAAACTGCGGGTGGAATGCCCGTGGGATCGCAAGCAGACCAACGAGAGCCTTCGCCCGAACACCATTGAAGAGACGTTCGAACTTTGTGACGCCCTCATCAAGAACGACACGCAGAACATCTGCAAAGAGTTGGGCGATGTCATCATGCACGTCATGTTCTACGCCCTCATCGGGCAGGAGCAGGGCCAGTTCGACATCGCTGATGTATGCAACAAGGAAGCCGACAAACTCATCTTCCGCCATCCGCACGTCTATCCGCCAAAGAACGAGGAGACGGGAGCAGGCGGCGATTTCACAAAGGCCAAAACTTCCGATCAGGTGCTCAAGAACTGGGAACAGATCAAGCTCCGCGAGAAGGACGGCAACAAGAGCGTGCTCTCGGGGGTACCAGCATCGCTGCCCTCGCTCATCAAGGCCTACCGCATTCAGGACAAAGCCCGTAACGTAGGCTTCGACTGGGAGGATAAGGCCGACGTGTGGCAGAAAGTGCGCGAGGAGTTGAATGAGCTGGAAGCAGAACTGAAACGTGAGGATAAAGAAAAGTCTACCCGTGAGCTGGGCGATTTCCTCTTTGCCGTCATCAATGCAGCCCGCCTCTACCACTTGAATCCTGACAATGCATTGGAGCATACCAACCAGAAGTTCATCCGCCGTTTCAACTATATTGAGGAGCATTCTATTAAGATAGGTAAACCTTTGACGGATATGACCTTGGGAGAAATGGATGAATTATGGAATGAAGCTAAAAAACAAGAGAATCATGAAGAAGAGAACGAACGGTCTTAGGCTGATGTTCACCATCAGTTGGTTATTCGTGTCGGGCTATTGCCTGTTGTTCACCGCATGCAAGGACAAAGCGCCGCAAGACAGTCCTGTGGCCGACTCGCTGGCCATCGACACCGTTGCCGTCGTCGACACCACGCTCTACGGGCGTTGCGGCGAAGGCACTGCGATGCACACCCTTGAATTGATCACCGACGAGGGCGATACGCTCTGTTTCGGCATTAACAACGACACGATAGCGTGTGTGCGCGGCGGATTAGGAGCAGGCGACCGGCTTGCGGTCATTGTTGGCTCAGAATACGAAGGTGAGCCACAGGCAAAGCTGGTGGTGAACCTCACGACGCTGTTGGGCAAGTGGACAGCATTGGACAAGAACTTCGAGCTGCAAGAGGGTGGGGTGGTTGTCTCGAACGTCACCGAACCGAAGCCACTCACCGAGTGGAAAATCTGCAACGGGCACCTGGTTCTCTCGGCCGATACCTTCGATATCTATGAGCTCGGTGCCGACAGCCTCTACCTGGAGAATGCCAACGGCATCTATACCTACAAACGCATGAGGTGATGCAACCATTCTTGGTGTACATACTCGGTTGTGGGAGCGCGATGCCCACGCTACGCCACAACCCTACATCGCAGGTGGTGAGTCTGCGCGGCAAACAGTTTATGGTAGACTGCGGTGAGGGCACGCAGCTGCAGTTGCGCAAGGCCCACATGCACTTCTCGAAGATACAAGCTGTGCTCATCTCCCACCTTCATGGCGACCACTGGTACTTTTCAACGTCAAGCTGTTCGTTATCTCTGAAAATTTCGGCTTTAAAATTAAATGCGTTATTTCTGGTTATCTTTGGTATCATATAATATTTTTATTTTCTTTTTTATTATTTCTATTTATGTTATCTCCTATCACTAGTGTCTCTTAATTTATGTTAATCGGGTTTGAAGTCAAAATAGAGCTGCCCATCATCGGGATTATCAGCCTCCTTAAGAGGGAGGAGAAGGTCTCGGATGCTGTCCGTGGTGAGCACAGACTTGCCAAGGATACGCATGACCTCGAACACAGGTCTTCCAATCTTGAGGTCATGTTCAATGATGGCAATGAGACAATAGGTGATGATGGCGACATGAATCTGGATGCGGACGGCATTCTCAGACTCTCCCCAAAATCTCTTGACACGGAGATGCTGCTTGATCCATTTGAAAAACAGCTCAACCTGCCACCTATATTTATAAAGCAAGGCGATTTCCCTAGCTTTGAGCAAGAAGTTGTTCGTGTAGTAGACAAAGCTGCGGTGAAGCTCTGGAGCATAGTACACAATCCTTCTGATGACGCCTGGATACTTCTCCTTGTTCTCCTTCTTGGTAAAGCGTATGCTCTGGTCTTTGAGAACATTGTCGGTTCCTTCAAGGATACTCTCCCCGTCGACAATCTCGAATGCCGGTTTGCCCTTCTCCCTAATGATGAAGAAGGCACCGAATGTGTTGATGCGATAGAGTCTGGCGAGGTCAAAGTAGCCTCTGTCAAACACATAGCACGCCAAAGGCTCGTATGTAAACCAATCCATCGAGTTGACATCGTGAACCTTTGCATTGGTAATTCTGTAGAATACGGGGATTTCCGTAGCGATGTCAATCTGTGTGTGAATCCTGATGCCAGACTTGGTACTCCTGAACTCCGCCCATCTGAATACGGACATGCAGAGGTCGATGGTAGTAGAGTCGATGGCATAGAACCTGCCATGCAATTCAAACTCCTTGGTAATTCGTTTGGACTGGGCGATGCCCACCATGTAGAAGGCGAACTCTTCAAAGATTCGGTGGTCTCTGAGAGTGTTGGCCTTCGAAAGCATCTGCCTGTTGATGGGATTACGGCCAAAGCCGAGGAAGATAGATTTCTTTGCATGGGCAATAGTGATATCTGTAAGTTCCCTGAGGGTTGCACAGCCCGTAAGCTGCCCAAACATGAGAACCAGCAGGTGATTCCAGTGGGACATGGCCCATCCTTTGGTCCTGTCCTCGTACTTGGCGACAATGCGCCTGAACTGCCTCTGAGGGAGAAACTGTGTAATTTGCGTGAAAACGTATGCTCCAATGTACATATATGCTCCGATTTTGAATCGGACGCAAAGGTACACATTTCAAGGTTCGGACAGGGTGTCGTCCTCCGAAAGTGCTGTGTATAAAGGGCATCCATAACCAATTTAAACAATTTTAAGAGACACTAGTGACTAATAATCTTTCTTTGCTTGAGAAATCATATTCTGTGAATTCCGTTGTGGATAGCGTGGATTCTTTGGAATCCATAATACGTGATGAGGAATACCTGTTGTCTCAAAAGGTTACTCGATTTAATCATCAGTATAAAGGAACCGATTGTACATGGAAAGAAATCAAAAGTAAACTTAAAAAGGGTGATGTAGCTATAGAGATACTATCGTATCGTGGTCTAAATCACCATGATATATATTACGATGCGTACATTGTCAATAGTGAATCAAAAGCTCCACGGTTAATTCCCCTATGTAGCGAAGCCCAATTGAAATCTCTGATTTCTGACAGTATAGATTATAAGAGATTATCTATTCTAATATGGGGTAAAGAGGGATTGTCTGATGCTATCAAAGATGCCAAGAATATTTATTTTTCTACATCTGGTCTGCTTAATACAATTGGAATTGAATATTTGCCTATTGAAGGAAACCAATATATATACAACAAGTATAACCTGTTTAGGCTTTCTTCTACTAGGGAACTGTGCATAGAGAATGATGCATTGGTTAATTATCGTGTATGCTTATATGGTGGATTAGACTATAATAATATTAATGAGCAACACTGTATAAGCAATACTGTTCCTAACAAACTGTCACGTTCCGCAATTGAATCATTAATAAAACGTGGGGGCTTTGATTCTCTATCGGGTTCTTTAGAAGAGATTGAACAAATCAAAACTCTAATAACCAAGAAAGGGACTGATTGCATTGTTTATAAAGGTCTTAATGGAACGGAGGAATCATTTAAAGCCTTGTCTGGTGGAAATATAAGGATTATGCATCTTTCGACCCATGGCATGTATGTGAGGGAAGGAAATGATAGTGTAAAAGACAGGAATAATTTCCGTTTTATTATGTCTGAAGAGACTCCAATTATAGATGCTGAAGAAATAGTTCTTTCACGTTCTTTCTTGGTTATGGCAGGTGGAAATGCACTTATTCATAGAGATAGCATTCCTACAGAAAAAGAAGACGGGATACTGACAGCCTCGGAAATATCTCATCTTGACTTCACAAATTTAGATTTAGTGGTTCTTTCTGCATGTGAGACTGCACTTGGGGATATTTATGATGAAGGAATCTATGGCCTTCAACGCGGCTTTAAGAAAGCAGGAGCAAATACCATAGTGATGAGTTTGGAAAAAGTAGATGATGAAGCAACGAGAATACTGATGGTTGAGTTCTATCGAAACTTGATGAATGGTAAAACAAAACGTCAGTCACTTCAAGATGCCCAGCAGTACTTGCGAAAAATCGATAATGGGAAGTATGATGATCCGAAGTACTGGGCATCGTTTATCATGTTGGACGGATTAAATTTGTAAAGTATGGGATACGAGAGAAAGAAAACTCTATTTGATCTCAGTATTGTCGATGTCGATAATGGCCAAATAGTACAAAATGAGATTAGTCTTGGCAGATGGATAGTAGATGCCATTACTCTACTTCTATCGCTTGGGGAATCATATAATTTAGCTGAAGAAATCCCTATTAAACAATTAGGAATTACTTATATTCCTACTTTATATTTGTCTAAAGGCTGCGATGCTCTTGACTTAAAAGGCTCTACAATAATTGAGATAAGAAATAATCTCCTATATGATACAGAGATACAACAATCAGAAATCTACAGATTATTAGTAGACGATGGTATTGTTGATAATTTATTGATAGTTTACATAAATTCAAATCAGTTTAGTTTAAAAGACGATATTATACTTGGTCGTGTAAAATTTATTGATGCTATAACTTTTGTAACACGGGCTAAGGAGGCGATAAACGCGGGCAGAGGTGGAGTTAATGCAGCACTTAGAGGGGAGAAGGAAAAGCCTAATAATACTTGGCAAGAAATTAGAAAAGATCGCCTAAAAAAAGCCATTAATGATTTTAATCGTTATGATAGTGTCATATTTGCTGGAGCTGGTGTCAGTGCTTCAGCAAACATTCCAGACTGGCTGACTTTATTGAGAAGTTTGTTAGCTAATGGTACTATTATATCATCAACTGATTTTGATTGTGTTTTCAAATCTATGGATAGTTCAAATTTATTAACGGCTAGATACATAGAGAAGGCCCTTAATGCCGACAAAAAGTGCATTGTAGAGAGAATCAGGCAGTTGCTATATCCAAATGATGTTATTCCAGTATCTTGCTTAATTACGACAATCTGTGAATTAATAATAAGGCAAAAGAATCTTAGAAGTGTAATAACCTACAATTACGACACACTAATAGAAGATTGTTTAAGAGAAAAAGGGAAATCATGCTTTTCTGTTTATAAGAACAGCCGTGATGAAAGTAATTCTTTTCCTGTATATCACGTGCATGGAATAGTTTTCCGTAAAAACGACGATGGACTACCTGAAGATATTGTGCTGACAGAGAATGACTATCATCGAGTCTATTCAGAAGTGTTTGATTGGTCAAATGTAGAGCAATTACACGCTTTGACGCGTTGTACATGCTTCTTTATAGGATTATCATTGAACGACCCTAATTTGAGAAGATTACTCGAAATAGCGCAAAGAGATAGTGGAAGGTCTGTAAGGCATTATGCCTTTTTGGAAAGGAAAAGCGCATATGATGAAATAGAGAAAGCAGAAAAGGACTTTCAGACCCGAGAGGATATGCTCGCAGATTTAGGACTCAATGTTATATGGTATAAAGGTGATGACAACCATAAGGAATTGCCAGAATTGCTTAAGCGATTCCTAAAAGAAAATGAATAATTAGTTGAGCATCAATAATGATGCATTGGGACTCTTCTTTATAAAAACAGATCAAAATTCAGACCAAATGGTACATAAATGTCAGATTTTATGCGGACTACATTTACATTTATAATTGCTCTATTGTGCCAAACCAATATGTTTGCTCAAGATATTTTTAACGAATCAGTGATGAAAGAGGTGCAAACTTTAATCATGAATAAAGAGCACGACAAAGCAGACTCGATTCTAAATCATTATCAAAATTTTCAACAAGGGGCTGATGCCTCCTTCCTTATGGATTTAACCCGTTGCCTTAATGGATATCTGAAAATTCAAACAAGACAAGATGTCTCCGTGATTGTCCCTTATGCAGAATCGGGGAAAAGAGCTTTTACATATATCAAAAATAATATCAATGAAGATAATGCATCCCAATTAGATTGTTGGCCTTTGTTAACTTCGTATGCCGAGATTTTCAATTACATGAAAGATAGCATAATAGATGATATCGCTAGTTTCTCGGGCCAATATTATGATGAGTTTGGGCAAAAGAACTTGTATTCCTACTATACTGTTGCACAAAACACCTATCAATATCATTTTTCAAGATTCGAATGGCAACTTGCTATAGATATAATGAGAAACTATAACAGGATTGCTATCGGTGAAAGAGATTCAACCGTGCGAGTTCCTATTTCTTCCGCCTTTATTGGCTCAGCATATTTAAGGGCTAATAATTATAAAGAAGCAAAGAAGTGGTTTATTGACTCATATAAACGTTTTCAAAAATTTGAGGAAAGAATAAAGTTTAGAGCATATTGCGAGTTGTTAAGTGACATGGCCTATATGTATCATATGCAAGGTAAAAATGAAAATGCATATGAATATGCCTTAGAAGCCTGCGAGACTAATAAAAGTAATTACGGAAAGGCATCTTCTGAGTATGTGAATGCGTTAGCAATTTTGTCGGATGCGGAGTTTGGACTGAACAAGACAGAACTGGGCTTGACCCATATGGAAGAAGTTGTTACCTTGCTTGATAGTATTCCTCAAATGCGTGAAGCGGAGAAACAAAGTTACAGAGACAAGTTGAAGTACATATATTTGCGCCTAAATATTAAGAAAGAGGTTAAAAGAAATAATACTATAGTAACAGACAACTCTATCATATTGGAGGCAACTGACGATTTTGCGAAAGGCAGGACCGAAGAGGCCGTTTATAAATTTAGAGATTTGTTGAGATATTATGACGATCATTTTAACACAACAGATTTAGGTAATTATATACTTGTAGCCGGTTCGCTATCAAACGCATTGGTATCTATAGGTCATTATTCAGACGCAGACAACATTCTTAATGAAGCAATTGAGAGACTTAGTAAGAAGAGTGTTAAAACACAGCAGGTCAGAAGTCTGTTTGAAGCAAAAGGTCTTTTGTATTTTACTATAAATAATGTGGATATGGCTCTTAATTGGTATAATCAAGCAAAGGAAATGTATTCAGTAACGGATGAGAACAGTCTACAATATGGTTCACTCACTTCAAACCTAGCCATGTGTCAAATGTCCAAAGGAAACTATGCATTAGCAAAACAACTAACTGACAAGGCATATGAAATCTGCGTAAGATTTTACGGTGACAATAGTAATAGCGCAAATGACAGACTTTTGATTCTTAATAATTTAGCCACGATTTATACAAAATTGAAAGAGTTCTCCAAGGGTAAGGAACTTTATGAACGAGTTATAGAAGAAGCCATATCCCAACAAAATATCGGAACAAAGGCATTGGCATTAATTAATTTATCGGAAATATACCTCGTCTGTGAGAATAATTTCTCTAAAGCGGAAGAATATCTTCGCAAAGCAATGAAGTTAGAAGCCGCATCATATATAAGAGATATGGCTGAAATGGATTTAGTGTTTGCTCAAATTATGCAGAAGAATATGGATGCCGTAAATAGCGTTGACAGCTATAATACTAGAATCAAAGATGGATTGATTAGTATGTTTGGGCATTTCTCAGAGACTGAGCGAGAAGATTATTGGACTCAGAAATCTCAAGGTCTGGTATTTCTTAACAATCTGTCTGCGATGATATTTAATACTCCACAATCAATAAAGACGGCATACGATAATACAATTTATACGAAAAGCATGCTTATCAATTCTGGCAGATTGTTAGGACAACTGGTTAATGATTGCAACTCAGACGTTCAAAACGAATACTCTTCAATGATTAATATGAAGAGAATGCTCTCGGAAAAGAACTGCACAAAAGATTCAATAGGTGTATATTGCGAGGCAATAAGCCAAAAGGAGAAAGCTATAGTTGCCGCTATACCTGATTTTAGAAGTAAGTTGCTGGCTCAGTTTAAAACATGCAGTGATGTGCAAAAAATGCTTTCAGACAACGAGATTGCTCTCGAATTCGTTTTCCTCCCACAAATAAAGTCCACTTTTGACGAGTCTGAGTTATTGTATGGCGCTATGCTTTTAGCAAAAGGTGACGCCGCTCCTAAACTAATACCACTTTGTTCTGAATATGATTTGGAAAATCTGATGGATGCATATACACCCATGGGGCAAAATGAAATAGACTCTCTGTACGCCTTTTCAAACAAGACGCTCTATCACATGATATGGGAAAAAATTGAACCTTATATACCTGTAGGCTCCACTGTGTATTATTCCCCAACTGGTTATATTAGCGTAAACATTCGTTGAAATACACGTTGTAACAGTTGTAGTTTCGTTGTACCTTTGCAGTCGCAATAGTGCACACAACTACAACTGTTATTGTATTATGACCAAAGAAGAATTTGAAGTATTGC
>Ga0256404_1012320_pt1 | contig 11143 bp, 7 predicted proteins | sample RumenRJG_01DNA_FD_185990 | JGI IMG/M metagenome (GOLD analysis project Ga0256404, IMG submission 185990) | Bovine rumen microbial communities from Lethbridge, Alberta, Canada - RJG_01 | ecosystem: Host-associated > Mammals > Digestive system > Stomach > Rumen | place: Canada: Alberta | collected...
AGCTCGTCATAGTCGATGCGTTCGTCTTCCTTGCGGACGCCATACGGCACGATGTGGAAATATTTGCCGCTCATGTTGACGGGCGAACCATGCGTGAGATGGCCGCCGTCCGTGAGGTTCATGCCCATGACCGTGTCGCCGGGCTTCACGAGCGCGAAGAAGACGGCCATGTTCGCCTGCGCGCCGGAATGCGGCTGGACGTTCGCGTACTCCGCGCCAAAGAGCTTCTTCGCTCGGTCGATGGCGAGCTGCTCGACGACATCGACGTACTCGCAGCCGCCATAATAACGCTTGCCAGGATAGCCCTCGGCGTACTTGTTCGTAAGCACGCTGCCCTGCGCCTCGAGCACCGCCTTCGAGACGATGTTCTCCGACGCGATGAGCTCGAGCTTCGTGCGCTGGCGATTCAGCTCGTGATCAATCGCCTCGAAAACTTTCGGATCGGATTCTTTCAGTTCATCCATCAGGCTCATGTAGGTGTCCTCCTCTTTTATTTCAACAATACATCATCCCCAGGCCCCCTCTAGAGGGGGCTGTCAGCGAAGCTGACTGGGGGAGTAGTTAGAGGCTGGAGACAAACAGATATACAGAACGTTGCTAAAGACTTTAGCAGCGACTGCATTCTTGTCAGGCTATCGCATCCTACTACTCCCACCACCGCTCCGCGGTCCCCCTCCCTCAAAGAGGGAGGCATGAGGGCGTTTACTTCTTTTCCAACGCCATGATCTTATTCACCCGGCGCTCGTGGCGGCCGCCGTCGAAGCCCGTCTCGATCCAGGCGCGGACGATTTCACCCGCCGGTCCGTTGCCGAGCACGCGCCCGCCCATCGCGAGCACGTTCGCGTCATTGTGATGGCGCGACATCTTCGCCGAATAGACATCGTTGCAGAGCGCGCAGCGGATGCCCTTGATCTTGTTGCAGGCAATCGAGATGCCGATGCCCGTGCCGCAGAGCGCGATGCCGCGATCCGACTTGCCGCTGACGACATCGGCGCAGACCTTCTCTGCGATGTCCGGGTAATCGACCGACGTCGTACCGAACGTGCCGACATCCGTCACCTCGATGTCGCCATATTCCGCAAGCACCATCTTGACCTCATCCTTCAGAGCAACGGCCCCGTGGTCGCTGCCGATCGTAATCTTCATACAGAATCCTCCCATCCTCGTTTCATACGGCTTCTATTCTACCACATCGGGCGCAAAAAAAATAGGAAGCAATCAAGGGTTCTTGCATATTGCAACGCAGCTGGATAAAATGAAGGAACAAGGAGGATTCCCATGGACATCTACGAAAACACGACCGTCTATATCACCAGCATCTCGCATGCCGTCTCGGGCGGGCCCGAGCTCCTGCACCAGCTCTGCTCCGAACTCCTGCGGCGCGGCATCCGCGCCTGCCTTTGGTACTATGACGGCGCGCCCGATCCCGACCCTGCCGCCTACCGGAAGTATCATGTCCCCTTCACCCGGACGTGCCCCGACCGGCCCGAAAACATCCTGATCTTTCCTGAAACGCTGACGGATGCCTACGGCCAGTTCCATCACATCCGCAAGATTCTCTGGTGGATGAGCGTCGACAATTATCTCCGGCACCTCAAGTTCCTGCTGGAAAACTATTTCAATATCTTCCTCGAACGCCCGTTCCGCACCGCCACCTACTGCTTCTTTCCCGATGCGCAGATGGAGCACTGGGTGCAGTCGGAATATGCGCGCCAGTACCTCAAGAAGAACGGCGTGCCCGATGCACAGGTGCACGCTGTCGGCGACTATCTGCAAACCGGCACGCATATAGGACTTTCGGGGGGGGTACACGAAATCTGCGCCAAGACATCATCGCCTACAATCCGCGAAAAGGGCTCGACTTCACGAAGCAGCTCATGGCAGAGGCCCCCGAGCTCGCATGGACGCCGATCGAGCACATGACGGCCGAAGAAGTACACGACCTCCTCTGCCGCGCGAAATGCTACATCGACTTCGGCAACCATCCGGGACAGGACCGCATCCCGCGCGAAGCAGCGGCGGCGGGCTGCTGTGTCATCACGGGACGGCGTGGGGCTGCCGCGAACGACATCGACATCCCGATTCCCGCGTTCTACAAATTCGAAGATGATCCGAAGTCCATCCCCGCCATCCTCGCCTGCCTCCGCTCGTGCCTCGATGATTACGATGGCCACATCGGAGATTTTGCAGCCTACCGGGAGATGATTGCGGGGCAGAAGGAAAAGTTCCGCCACGATGTCGCAGCCGCGCTCCCCCTCTGCTACGACGTACCCGCGCGCCAGCGCGTCGCCGTGCGCCTCGGCCCGCATGCAGGCCGCATCCTGTCGGCACTCGCGCAGCGAGACGACTTCGAACTTATCGGCGCCTGGACGGATACGCCAGACGCTCTCACCATCGCCTTCGGCGACCAGCAGTCCTGCGATGCACTCTCGCTTTCCGACATCGTCTTCCTCCACCAGGAAGGCCGCATCGACGCCGTCCTCCTGGAACCAGGAGCAGAAAAAGACGCCGACCGCCTCCGCGCGGCCGGCATCGAAGAAGAAGCCATCGGCTGGGTGAAACTATAATCTGTTGTTACTTCGAGCACTCGTCAACGAGGTACGCGATGGACTGGTATGGGAAGCCTGCTTTCGCCGAGAGGCCGATTTCGCAGGTGCGGCTGTTCGAGTAGCCGTGGTCGCAGCCTTCGGGGATGGCTTCGTTGAGGTGCGTCAGCGCGGATTTGTTGAGTTCGGGGATGGAGAAGCCCTTGTCGCCCGAGAAGCCGCAGCACTTGACTTTGTCCGGCACGACGACCTTCGTGACACAGCGGTTTGCGATGTCGAGGAATTTCTTCTGGAGGCCCATCTTGACGGCCGAGCACGTCATGTGGAGCATGATCGTGCGGTCGATCTTGTGGATTGGCAGCTTGTCGATGATGAAGTCATGCAGGAACTCGACGGTGTCGTAAATCTTCAGGCGCTCGTCCATCGTGTGCTGCATGCGGTACGTGCAGGGGCTCATGTCGCAGAGGATGGGGATTTCGCCGTTGTTGCTGGCCTTCAGCAACGCGCCTTCGAGCTCTTTTGCGAGCTTGTCGGCGACTTCGAATACGCCTTCGCTCTCGAACGGCATGCCGCAGCAGTAGCGCGCGACATTGTCCGGGATGATGACGTCATAGCCTGCGCGGTCGCAGAGCTCCATCATGACGGCGCTGAGGTGGCGCTGGTCGTAGTCGCCTTTCGCCGGGCCCATCATGCGCGTCGTGCAGCTCGGGAAATAGACGACCTTCGTGCGGCCTTTCTGCGCGGGTTGCGTCGGGAGCTTGCCCGCCTTCGGCATCCACGGATTCCAGAGCGGCAGCTTGTCGCCCGTGATGGAGCGCGTCTTTTTCGCGACAAAGCTCATGAGCTGCGAGCCGAAGATGCTGTGCGCAACATTTGCACCCGTGAGGCCGAGGCGCACGGCAGAGCTTGCCGTCTCGAAATTCGCGGCCATCTTTTCCGCGCCCGAGAGGCGTGCTGGCGTCATGTGGCTGTGGCGGAGCTCCTTCGTGAACGCGCCCGTGTTGATGGACAGCGGGCACGTCGTCTGGCAGAGGCCGTCGACGGCACACGTCTCGTCGCCGAGGTATTCATAGTCCTCCTCGAAGCGCTTGAGGCGCTCGGGGTCTTCGCCCGTGATGCGCAGGCGGCTGATTTCGCGCTGCACGGCCGTGCGCTGGCGCGGCGAGAGCGTCAGGAGGTGCGACGGGCACATGACCTGGCAGTAGCCGCACTCGATGCAGCGGTCGACGATTTCGTGCACCGGCTTCATCGACTTGATGTGTTCCATGAAGACGAGGCCGTTCTTCGTGATGATGACGTCCGGGTTCAGCGTCGTCTCGGGGTCGAACGCCTTCTTGATGCGCTTCATGAGCGCATAGGCTTTCTTGCCCCATTCGAGCTCGACGAACGGCGCCATGTTGCGGCCCGTGCCATGCTCGGCCTTCAGAGAGCCGTGGAAATCCGTTGCGACCATCGCGCAGACGTCTTCGATGAATTTCTGGTACTGCGCCTTGCCTTTGTCCGTCTCGAAATCCTGCGTGATGACGAAATGGACGTTGCCGTCGAGAACGTGGCCGTAGATGATGCCGTCGCCATAGCCGTGGTCGTCCATGCACTGGCGGAGCGCCATGACACCGTCCGCGAGGTCGTCACGCGGGAAAGCAACGTCCTCGATGATGACGGTCGTGCCGATCGTACGCACGCCGCCGACGGCCGGGAAGATGCCCGCGCGAATCTGCCAGTAGAGGCCATAGACATTCGGGTCTTCCGTGAACTCGATCGGATAAAGGATTTCGTACTTGCCGACGACTTCCTTCGTCTCCGCGATGCGCTTTTCGAGCGTCTCATGGTCGTCGGCGCGCGTCTCGATCAGGATGGCCGCTGCGCCATCTGGCAGCGTGCGGATGACTTCGGGAATGCCGTCCCAGTCCTCGATGGATTTCAGAGAGACGCGGTCGAGGAGCTCGCCTGCTGCGACGAGCGGACGCGTGAGGTCATGCACGGCGCGGCACGATTCGCGCAGGCTCGGGAAGAAGACGAGCGCCGACGCCTTGTATTTCGCCTCGACGACCGTGCGGTACGTGATTTCGGCGATGAGCGCGAGCGTGCCCTCCGAGCCGATGATGACGTGCTTCAGGATGTCGATGGGGTTGTCGAAATCAATGAACGAATTGAGGCTGTAGCCCGTCGTGTTCTTGATCTTGTACTTGTGTGCGATGAGTTCCTTGAGCTCCGGATCAGCCGCAATCTCGTCGTGGATGGCCATGAGCTCTTTCACGATGCTCTCGTGCGCCTTGCTCCACGTCCGGACGCTCGTATCATCCGCGGTATCGAGCACCGAGCCGTCTGCAAAGACGAGCTTCAGGTCGAGGACGGTCTTGTAGCTGTTGTCCGATGTGCCGCAGCACATGCCGCTCGCATTGTTCGCGGCCATGCCGCCAATCATCGCGTGCTTGATGGATGCGGGGTCCGGGCCGATCTTGCGCTGGTACGGCGCGAGGTACGAATTAGCCATCGCGCCGATGATGCCCGGCTCGAGCGTGATTTTCGCGCCGCCATCGTCGATATGGTAGTCCTGCCAGCCCTCCGTCGCCATGATGAGCACGGAGTCCGTGAGCGCCTGGCCGCAGAGACTCGTGCCAGCTGCGCGGAACGTCACGGCGATGTGGCGCTTGCCGGCCTCCTGCACGAGGAAGCTGACCTCGTCAATGCTGCGCGCCTGCACGACGATCTGCGGCGTGATGCTGTAGAGGCTCGCGTCGACGCCGTACGCATAGCGGCGCACGGGATCGATGATGACGCGGTCGGCGGGGATGCGCTCGCGGATGGCATGGAAATATTCCTGATATTCCGGCTTCAGCGCTTCGAGGTCCTCGGGACGGTTCTGTAATTTCATATGAGTGCCCTCCTATGATTGGATTTCGTGGATGGATCGAAAAATCGAACAAAAGCAGATATGTTTCTGTCGTGTTTGACTTTATTTTAACATAAAATCAGAACACCGTCGATACATTTCTATTTTTTAACGGCGCTCGCATCTTCGCAGAAACGTTGCTGTCAACATCCCATTTTCCTTGCAATTATGGTATAATCAAAGGGAACGATACTTCCGCGAAAGGAAAGGCGCGTATGGACATCTATGAAAACACGACGATTTTTATTGCCTGTCCGGCAAATTATACCTCAGGCGGTCCGGAACTCTTGCATCAGCTTGGCTCCGAACTTCTGCGGCGCGGGCTGGATGCCCGCATGTGGTACTATGGCATCAAGGACGGACGGCCTCCGCAGGAGCATGTTTATCGGAAATATCATGTTCCCTTCGTGATCAGCGTGGACGAGGATGATGATGCGCCAGAAAACATTTTACTGATACCTGAAAGCGCTCCTGGGCTTTATGGTTGGACAAAGTCCATGCGCAAGATTTTCTGGTGGATGAGCGTTGACAACTATTTTACGCCCCTCGGAAAAACGTTTTTGATGCGTCCAAAGTACCTTTTTCAAAAAGCTATCTGCGACACGGTCTATCTTTTCGCACCCGATCCGCAGATGGAGCATTGGGTGCAGTCCGAATATGCGCGTCAATTCGTGCATATGAATCGCGTCCCTGATACGCAAGTGCATTTTATCGGCGATTATCTGCAGTCAGCTGCGCACCTGCAACAAATGTCCGCTGGGGGGGGACTTCCGCCTGCACGTCAGGACATCGTCGCCTACAATCCGAAGAAGGGGCTGGCCTTCACGCAGCAGCTCATGGCGGCGGCAACCGATATCACATGGGCACCAATCGAAAACATGACGCCCGAGGAAGTTCACGCGCTCCTCACTCGTGCAAAGGTATATATTGACTTCGGTAATCATCCAGGACAGGACCGTATCCCGCGCGAGGCAGCGGCCGCCGGTTGCTGCGTCATCACAGATCGGCGCGGAGCTGCTGCGAATGATATCGATGTGCCGATTCCCGACATCTATAAATTTGATGATGTGCCGCAAGCCATTCCTGCAATTCTTTCCTGTATTCGCAGCTGCCTCGCCGACTACGAGGGACATGTCCGTGACTTCGATGGCTACCGCGCAATGATTGCCGGGCAGAAAGAGCGATTCCGCCGTGATGTAGCTGCGGCGCTTCCCATTCGTTATGACGTGCCTGTCCGCCAGCGTGTCGTTTTGCAGGATGGACCGCATCTCAAAACATTTTTGTCTGCGCTGCTTCCGCGAAAGGACATCGAGGTCATCGGGATCTGGTACGAGGAGCGGGGACTCGCAGCTGTCAAGGTCGGGACGAAAAGCATTCCCGTGCTCTATTTTGAAGAGCTGTCTTTTCTTTATCAAGAAGGCCGCTTCGATGCAATCCTGCTCGACAGTGATACTGCGGCAAAAGATGCGGAGCGCCTCCAATCTGCTGGCCTTCCGGAAAACATCTTGTGCTGATCAAGAACAGTTTCCCGACAGCGGGCCGTGGTTTATGCTATAATGGGCCTATGGAATTATCCGTAGGCTCCTTTTGTGTGCCTGCGTGGCTCTGAGATGAGGAAGGACGTTTCACTTTGGAGAAAGACCGGCAGGGAAAGAACGAGATTCAGCGGCGCATCATGCGCGTGCTTGCGGGGATGCTCGTGCTCATCGGCATCATCGTCGTGCGCTATGGCTACGTGCAGCTCGTGCAGGGTGACAAGCTTGCGGCGCGCATGAAGTCGCTCGTGGGGCAGGAGTACGAGCGTCAGTCGCCGCGCGGCGCCATCCTCGACCGCAACGGCCGCGAGCTCGCCGTCAGCTCCATGACGAAATCGCTCTTCATCGACCCGAGCCAGGCCGCGAAGAAAGACCCTGACGCCATCGCATCTGATCTCGCGCCGCTCCTCGGGCAGTCGCCGGAGGACGTCCAGGCCGCCATCGCCAAGGGCGGCGGCTTCGCCTGGCTCAAGCGCTTCCTCTCGCAGGACGAGTACGATGCCGTCAAAGGCTACATCCGCGAACATGAACTCACGGACTGCCTCGGCTTCGTCGACGAGCCGAAACGCTACTATCCGAACGACGTGCTCGCGGCGAACGTGCTCGGCTTCGTCGGCGCGGAGGACAAGGGACTCGACGGCATCGAGCAGGCGTACGACAGCCTCATCAAGGGCGAAGTCACGGAGAGCTTCCTCTACACGGATTCGCGCTCGAAGCCGATTCTCGATTCCATCTTTCAGAAGCAGCCGTATCGCGGCAGCCGTTGCAAGACCATCCAACTGACCATCGACAGCTCGATGCAGTTCACGGTCGAGCAGGAGCTCGACCGCGCGATGGCGGAAAACAATCCGACGGCCGTGACCTGCGTCGTCATGGACCCGAAGACGGGCGACGTGCTCGCGATGGCTTCGCGGCCGACGTACAACCCGAACAAGTATTACGACTACTCGTCAGAAGCGTGGAAGAACCGCGCCGTTTCCTTCATCTATGAGCCGGGCTCCACGTTCAAGTCCGTCGTCGCGGGCGCGGCGCTCCAGGAAAAAGTCGTCACGCCGAACCAGGTCTTCGTCGATCCGGGCTATGTCATGGTCTCGGGCCGTCGTATCCAGAACTGGAACGGCGCGAGCTTCGGCACCGTCACGTTCACCGACGTCGTGAAGCAGTCGCTGAACACGGGCTTCGCGCAGGTCGGCCTGCGCCTCGGCGCCGAAAACCTCATGAAATACGCGAAGGCGTTCGGCTTTGGCGAGCCGACGGGCATCGGCCTGCCGGGCGAAGAAGCAGGCATCCTCTTCGACCCGGACGACATGCGCGCGTCCGACATCGCGACGACAGCCATCGGCCAGTCCATCGCCGTCACGCCAATCCAGCTCGTGCGCGCGATGGCCGCCATCGCAAATGACGGCGTCGTGCTGAAGCCGCACATCGTCAAGTCCATCCAGAACGCCGACGGCTCGACCTACATGGAAGCGCAGCGCGAAGAAGTCGGCCGCGCGCTCGAATCCGCGACGGACAAGACGCTCGTCGGCCTCCTCGAGCAGGTCGTCGCCTCGGGCGGCGGCAAGAAAGCGGCCGTCAAGGGCTACCGCATCGCGGGCAAGACCGGCACGGCGCAGAAAATCCGCCCGGACGGCACGGGTTACATGGAAGGGCGCTATATCGCGTCGTTCTGCGGATTCGCGCCAGTTGAAGACCCGCAGATTGTCGTGCTCGTCATGATTGACGACCCGGGCACGGGCAACTTCTACGGCGGCCAGATTGCCGCGCCAGTCGCCCAGCGCATCTTCGCCCAGCTCCTGCGCTACCTGCGCGTCGAGCCGTCGACCGACCCGTTTGCCGACATGGAAAAGACCCAGCGCGAGAAGCCGCGCCCGGAGCCGAAGAAATACGAAGGCGAGATTCCGAGCGGCATGATTGTCGTGCCGGACTTCAGCGGTCTCTCCATTCGCGCCGCCGCACAGAAAGCGGCCGCTGCCGGCCTCCAGTTCGAAAGCGAAGGCAGCGGCACGGCCGTCTCCCAGACCATCCCCGCCAATACCCTCGTCGAGCAGGGCACGAGCGTCAGCGTGACGTTCGAGCAATAAAGAAAGGAGCAGTCGTCATGGGGAAGAGATTTCTTATCGGTGGTGATGATTTCGCTGAAGCCAGAAAAGAATGTTATCTCGTCGATAAAACGCAGTTCATTTCAGATTTCTTGGCAACGCGGACCAAGGTCGTGCTATTCACACGCCCGCGCCGTTTCGGAAAGACGCTGACCCTGTCTATGATGCGATATTTTCTGGATATTGCTGACGCAGAAGAACATCGAAAGCTCTTCGACGGACTGGCGGTATCGCAAGACAAATCGGCAATGGCAGAATTTGGGAAACGCCCCGTTGTGTTTCTGACGGTGAAAGACTGGGATGCAGTAACATGGAAAGATATGCAGGAAATGATTGCGTTCGGCATGCAGAATGTCTTTCAGTCATTTGCATACTTATTGGAAAGTAGTGCCGTTGATGCAGAAGATAAAAAATTATTTCAGATGGTTCGTGAAGGACGTGCCAGCCTCACACAGCTGAGGAATTCATTGTTCCTTCTGATGCGCATGCTGGACGCGCATCATGGCCGTCCACCCGTACTGCTTCTTGATGAATATGACGCGCCGTTGCAGTCCGCATGGTCGCATGGTTATGATCAGCCAGCTCGTGCATTTTTCCGCAGCTTTTATTCCTTGGCATTCAAGACAAATCCTCATCTTGACTTTGCCATCCTCACGGGCGTTCTGCGCATTGCAAAAGAAAGTATTTTTTCCGGTCTCAACAATCTGCGCGTGGACAGCTTGCTTTCGACAACATATCCGACAGTTATGGGCTTTACGGCAGCGGAAGTCGAGCAGATGGCAACAGATCTCGGTCATGCAGACAAGACGCTCGAGCTTCGCAACTGGTATGATGGTTACCGTTTTGCCGGTCATGAAATGTACAATCCCTGGTCTGTACTGAACTATTTTTATCAAGACTGCGAACCTGATACTTATTGGGCGAACACGTCCACCAACGCGATCCTTGGCGAGCTCATGAAGCGTACCGATGCCAAGCACATTGACGCGCTCACGAGCCTTTTGCAGGGCGGCACGCTCACGGGGTTCCTGCGTGATGGCGTCATCTATGACGACATCGGCGAGGACGAGGACGCGCTCTACACGATGCTCCTGACGACGGGCTATCTCACCGTGGAAAGTGAGCGCCGCGTCGGCAACGAGAAAGAGTATACGCTGCGCCTGCCGAACCGCGAGATGCAGGCGCTCTTCGGCATCGAAGTCCTGAAACGCTACCAGAAAGGCTTCAGCAAGTCCGCTCTCGTGCGCCTTCTCGAATCTATGCTCGCTGGCGATGAGTACCGCGTGCAGGCGGGGCTTTCACGTTATCTCGAAAAAGTTGCCAGCGTCTTTGATACAGCGGCGAAGGAATCGTTTTATCATGGTTTCGTCCTCGGCATTGTCGCTGCCCTCGAACCAGATTACCTTGTCCGGTCGAATCGCGAAGCAGGCTACGGCCGCTACGACGTCGCCGTTCTCCCGAGCACGCCGGGATGGAACGCGATGATTCTCGAGTTCAAGGTAGCAGATAGCGAAGACGTGCTTGAGGCAAGGGCACAGGAAGCGCTTGCACAGATTGACGCGAGAGATTATGCGGAAGCTCTCGAAGCTGCAAGGCCGGACAAGGTGCAGCGCTACGGCATCGCATTCTGCGGGAAAAGAGTGTGCGTGAAAATGGGGAAAGCGTGAACGACAACAAAGCCCGCATCCGTTCGGTTTTGATCGAGCGGATGCGGGCTGTTTGTATGGATGAAACGATTTATTTCTTGAAGAACGTGATCTTCAACCCGTTCGAGAGAATCGGCTGGCCTTTGCCTTTGAGGATGACCTGGCCGGGCATGGAGCCTTCGGCGTTGAAGACGAGCGTGCAATGACCTTCTTCCTTGAGGTTCTGGTTGACGTCCTCGCCGACGGCGACGACGGTGTATTCCGAGCTGCCGAGGCTGAGCTTGTCGCCCTTCTTGATTTCGCCTTTGAGCTCGCCGCCTGTGTGCTCGACGACCATCTCGGAGAGGTTCGGGCGGATGCCTTCGTCGAGCAGGATGACGCTCTGGTTGTTCATGAGGAAGGTGCGCGCGTGGTTGCCAAT
>Ga0256404_1012321_pt1 | contig 11143 bp, 12 predicted proteins | sample RumenRJG_01DNA_FD_185990 | JGI IMG/M metagenome (GOLD analysis project Ga0256404, IMG submission 185990) | Bovine rumen microbial communities from Lethbridge, Alberta, Canada - RJG_01 | ecosystem: Host-associated > Mammals > Digestive system > Stomach > Rumen | place: Canada: Alberta | collected...
GCCATCGTCTGCGGACCCGGCGCCGGCACCATCCTCGGCACCATCTTCGGCCTCACGAGCTTCTACCAGTGCTTCGGCATGGACCCGATGGGCACCGCCCTCATGCAGATCAGCCTCCCGCGCACCTTCGCGTTCACGGTCCTTCCCCGTCTTCTGATGGGCCTTTGCGTCGGCCTCATCTTCAAGGCGTTCAAAAAGCGCAGCGCGGCGGCATACACCGTCACGGCCTTCTTCGGCCCCTTCCTCAACACGCTGTTCTTCATGACGACCCTCATCGCCTGCTTCTGGAACACCGATGTCATCCAGGCCTGGGCCGCCAGCATCCCCGGCGCCACGAATGTCTTCCTGTTCGCCGTGCTTTCCGTCGGCGTCAATTTCATCGTCGAAGCCATCGTCTGCACCATCGTCGGTGCCGCTGTCGCCAAAGCCGTTGACCGCTATGTGAACAAGGCATCCGCTTCCACCCGCTCCATCGTCGAAGCCGGTGAGGATCCCGTGGAGGAAGTCACGGAAGCAGAATAAATCGGAACCAGGAGAAACGACCATCCATGGAAACGCTCAAGAACCTTTATTTCAAACATAAAGAGATCATCAACTACCTGCTCTTTGGCGGCCTGACCACCGTCGTCAGCTGGGGCACCTACAGTCTCTTCGTCAAAGCCATCGGCATGTCGGTCGGAGTCGGCAATGTCCTCTCGTGGATCTGCGCCGTCCTCTTCGCCTTCGTCACGAACAAGCTGTTCGTCTTCGAGTCGAAGACCTGGCAGCCGGCCACCGCCCTGCGGGAGTTCGTCTCCTTCATCGGCGCCCGCCTTGCCACCGGTGTCATCGAATGGTTCGGTGTCCCCTACTTCTCGACCCACGGGCTCACCCACCCGCTCTTCGGCGTCAAGGGCCTGCTCGCCAAAGTCGTCGTCTCCATCGTCGTCATCATCCTGAACTACATCTTCAGCAAGTTCCTGGTGTTCATCAAAAAGGACAAACCGGAAAACTGAACAGATAAAAGAAAAGAGCCTGACTCCCGTCAGGCTCTCAGACTGTAGACAAAACCCTAGCGCGTTTTTCCCCGCGTTGGGGTTTTGTTTTGCGGAAAGAAAATCCAAAAAATGGCTAATCTATGCGGTTTTTTTGGCTCTTTTGTGGTATAATAGTAGTAACAAATCTCGAGTGAGGTGCTCGCTATGATGACTCAAAGTCCCGAAAAAAGCAGGAAACAAATCGAGTTTCTGTGTATGGATGACCTTGTGCCGGAGGACCATCTTCTGCGACAAATCGAAAATGCGATCGATTGGAGCTTTATTTATGATTTAGTCAAGGAGCGGTATTCTCTCGAGAAAGGGCGCCCCAGCATCGATCCTGTCACTTTAATAAAGATTCCCCTGATTCAGTATATGTATGGCATTCCCAGTATGAGAAAGACCATACAAGAGATAGAAGTCAATGTTGCATACCGCTGGTTTTTGGGACTGACGTTTCAGGATCCGGTTCCACACTTCTCCACTTTCGGGAAGAATTATGTGAGACGTTTTGAGGGCACTGATCTTTTTGAGCATATTTTCATGCATATTCTTGAAGAATGCAACAAATACGGCTTGGTTGATACAACCAACATCTTTGTGGATTCCACCCATGTTAAAGCACGAGCAAACAGAAACAAGTTTGAGGATAAGCCCTTTGAAAAAGAAGCTTTATTTTACGAGGAACAACTGAGGGAAGAAATTGACAAAGACCGAGAGAAACACGGCAAAAAGCCATTGAAGGAAAAGGATAACTCAGACGACGATGACGATGGTCCCGGCAATGTGAAGACAAGAAAAACCAGCACTAACGATCCTGACAGTGGCTGGTTTCACAAAGGAGAACACAAGCAAGTGTTCGCATATTCTGTTGAAACAGCTTGCGACAAAAACGGATGGGTACTTAGTTACACTGTGTCTCCTGGGAACGAGCACGATAGCAGAACTTTTAAAGGTCTTTATGACAAACTGATAAAATTGGCGGATTGCAAGAATAAGTTGAACTTTTTCAGCCCAAAATCCATCTGGCGCCCGCGTCCTCGGGCGGAGGGTGCCCTTGCACCCTCTTGTTGGCTCCAGAGCACAGTTGGAGCCGGCGGTCAAGGCCGGCAGCCGGAACGGTTGCCTTGACGGGCGGCGAAACTGTGCTACCCGGTCACGCTACCACCGAGTAGATTCGATCCAATTCTTCCTCGAAGACTTCGTCGGGCGTTCTGTACCCCAAGATTTTCCGTGGCAGGCTGTTGCACCATACCTCTATGTTAGATATCTCTTCTAAGGAATAGTTCTCAATCCTGCGTCCCTTTGGGATAAACCTGCGCAGTAAGCCGTTGAATCTCTCCACTGCACCTTTTTCACAGGACGTATATGGGTGCGCGAAGTACACCATTGTATTTGCCCACTGCTCTAATTGAGATAGAGCTGAGAACTCAGAGCCATTATCTGTGGTAATGGTTTTGAACACTTCAGAGAAGTGCTCACTGTACTTTGCCTGGATTTCCCTCATCGCCCGCATGACAGACTCCGGGTGTCGGTCTTCCAAACGTATAATCAAGTATTCCCGACTTTTCCGTTCCAGCATGGTGAGAAGTACTTTGTCTGTAGCATCTTTTGCACCAAGAACTAGATCGCATTCCCAGTGCCCGAACTCTTCTCGGGACTCGATCTCCGCCGGCCGCTCCTCAATGCTTCGCCCATAGATTTTCTTGTTTTTACGGACGTTCGCTTTCTTGTGGCGGCGGCGAAGCTTCTCCGGCAGGTCGATGTTCTTGATTTCAAGCAGGCCCAAATCAACGTAGTTATACAGTGTTTTTGTGCTGAGCACTTCCTCTTCCGTAAACTCTCCGGATTCGAGCGCACGACCGCGGATCACATCTAAAGACCAGCCCTGGCTAAATTTTTCCTCGACATACTGAAGAAAGCGGGCTTTCTCCAGGTATTCGAATCGACGGCCACAGTTTTTCCGATTTGTTTCATAGACTTCCTGACCGTGCTTCGCTTTATACCTTGGCGTCTTACCATGATATAGCCATACGGTCCCTTTTCTGATTTCGTTTCGAATCGTATTCGGTGAGCAGCCAATTTCTCTAGCAATCGCCGGAGGCTTTAGCCCATCCTTTAGGCGAGTCTGAATGATAACACGTTCTTCAAAGGTAAGGTGTTTTCCCTTTCGAGAAGGTGTGGTAGAATAGTGGTGATCCATAGCAATCCTCCGGTTTTGTTTTTGTTAGCACCAAACATTCTACCAGAGACGCTATGGATTTTTTATATGAAATTGTTCAACTTGATTTTACAATCGGCCATTTAAATGTTTTTGGATATACTGTTTCCATATTCGGAAAAGAGGGAACTGTATGCGCAAAATTCTTGCCGTTCTCATGGCACTTCTCACTGTGGCATCCCTAGCCATCGGGGTCTCCGCAGCAAAGAGGGCGGACATGTCCGGTTACAAGCTTTTGAAGGATCCGGACCACGTTTTCATCTCCGTCTCCCCGGCGGAAGTGCAGAAAATGCAGAAGAGCAAGAAGACTTTCGTTCTCTACTGCGGCAGGAGCACCTGCCCGCACTGTTACCAGGCTGTTCCGGTTCTCAACGACGTCGCAAAAAAGAACCGCTCCAAGGTCTATTATGTGGATGTCACGCAGCCCGGTTACCTGGCCTCCCTCATGAAAATGTTCCCGGAATATGTAAAACTTGACGAGCAGGGCAAAGACCACTTCTACGTTCCTCAGGTGTTTTTCCTGAAACAGGGGAAGGTCGTCTATAATGTCCTGGGCGCCGCAAAGGGGTATAACCCCAGTCGGGACGGGAATCTAGGCGGGAAGCAGAAGGCCGCCCTCGCCGCGAATTATCAGAAGGGGTTTCAACAGATAGCCTGAAAGTTGTCTGTTCGAACTATATATGGTATAATTTACCAGAACACTTTAATTCTTTAGTGAAAGGAAGTACCCATTATGTCTAAGAAAGTTCTTGCAGTAATGCTCTCCGTTATTCTCGCAGTTGCCATCGCAGCCGTTCCGGCTTCCGCTGGTCTCCTCGACTTCTTCTCTGGCGCCACCAAGGTTGCTGAGGAGTCTTCTGAGGGCGCTGCTCCGTCTGAGAATGAAGTTGCTCAGAATGTTGAGACTGACACTGCTGCATAAGTTTTAACTTGTTAAAAATAACCGCTCCCGGTTTACCGGGGGCGGTTATTTTGTTAATCCTTGGTAAATCGGTGCATTTCCCGTCCCGAATAGGCTATAATGGGCATTGGAATCATTCCGGAAAGGAAGTGTCAAAATGGAAAAAGAGAAAAAGGGGAACGGCAAGAAGATTGCCTGGACCATCGTGTGCGTTGTTCTGGTCATTGTCGCCGTTCTGCTCATCATCTTCGGCGCCAGAGCCAATAAAAAACACCGCGAGGACTACTTCTGCCAGTATGCAAAGCAGTTCAGCAGCAGTGAGGTGGCCGGCGGAGACAAAATGATCGTTGTGGGTCACCGCGGACTGCCGTCTCAGGCCCCGGAGAATACGCTCCCATCCTATGTGGAGGCCGCCAAGCACGGCATCAAGTTTGTGGAGAACGACATCATGCCCACAAAGGACGGTGTCTGGGTCGTCAGCCACGACGACAACCTGGTCCGCATGACTGGCTATGACGGGGAAATAGAGGACATGACCCTGAAAGAGGTCCAGAGCCATCCGCTCACCGAGGGCGCCAACATCAAGCAGTATCCGAACCTGGTCACCCCGACCTATGAGGACTGGCTGAAGACCCTCAAGAAGTACAATCTCTATCCTGTCATTGAAATCAAGACTGATAGTGAGGATGCCAACTACCGCGAGGTCATTGATCTTCTCAAGAAGTATGATCTCTACGACCAGGCCACCATCATCTCCTTCGAGGAGGAGCCCATGGAAATCATCCGCTCCTTTGACAAGACCGTCAAAATGCAGTGGCTCTCCGACTATATGGATCAGGACGCCATCGACTTCGCCAAGAAGCTCGGCAACTGCGGTCTGGACATTGACTACAACGACATCATGAAGCACCCGGATATGGCCAAAAAGGCTGTTGCAGAGGGTCTGGTTCTGAATACCTGGACTGTGGATGATAAGGACATTGCATCGCAGGCTGTCAAACTCGGCTGTACTTTTGTGACGTCCAACTGCATTCTCCCGGATGCCGCCAATAAGAAATACACGGCGAAATTTGCCGCAGATTATATCAAATAAAGGGGAAAATGAAACATGAAGAGAACATGGAGAGGGGTAATCTCCCTGATCATGTCACTTGCCCTGCTGCTGTCTGTCTGCATTGCGGTCCCGGCCTATGCCGCCGACCCCATCAGCCAGATCAAGGAGTCCAGTGACATTAAGAACAAGAAGCAGCGCAGCATTACCGAGGTCAACAACGCCGACGACGTCATTCTCGTTGCCCATCGCGGCCTTGGCACCGAGGCACCGGAGAACACGCTCCCGGCCTACGAGCTCGCCGCAAAGAAGGGCTTCAAGTATGCGGAGACCGACATCCAGGCCACGAAGGACGGCGTCTGGGTCGTCAGCCATGACAGCAACTTAAAGCGCATGACGGGTTATGACGGGGAAATTGCCGACATGACCCTCGCTGAGGTCCAGTCCCATCCCATCACAAACGGTGCCAATGTCGACAAGTATCCGGGTCTCGTCACCCCGACGTTTGACGACTTTATCCGCACCTGCAAGGAGAACGACTTAAACCCGGTCGTGGAAATCAAGTGCTATGGACTCGACAAGCCCTATCAGGCCATTCTGGATACCCTGAACAAGTATGACATGAAGGACCGCACCATCATCATCTCGTTCTACACCCAGCCTCTGGCCTCCGTCCGTGCCCTTGACCCGGACGTACACATGCAGTATCTGTCCAACACCATGAGCACCCGCGTCATTCTCAACGCAAAGCTCCTTCAGAACTGCGGCATAGATGTTCTACAGTACGGCCTCCTCGCAGCACCGCTCACCAGCAACGCCGCCCATCTCGCGGGCGTGGAGATGAATGCCTGGACCGTGGACGACCCGACCATTGCCTCTCTTCTGGTTTTCGTGGACAAGCCCGAATACATTACCACCAACACATTAATGCCGGCGCAGAACTGACATTTTGCTCAAAAAATTGCCGTCTCCGGTCTCCCGGGGGCGGTTTTGTTATATAATGGCACCATAAACTTTCTAAGGAGGCGGCCCATGGACAGCGGTACCAAGGTCCTGTTTTTTGACATTGACGGGACCATCATGACATTTTCCTATACCATCCCGGAGTCCACGGTGTGCGCCATCCAGCGGGCGAGGGCGGACGGCAATATTTGCATCATCTGCTCCGGGCGGCCGGTTGCCCATGTGGACCCCCAGGTGCGGGCCATTGGCTTTGACGGCTTTGTCTGCTCTTGCGGCATGCACGTTGTGCTGGGGGAGAAGGACCTCTTTCACGCCTCTGCCACACCGGAAATCACCAGAAAGACCATTGCCCTCGCCCGTGCCAGTGACTCCGACGTCATCTACGAGAATGAAGATGGTATGTTCTTTGACCGGACCCGCCCGTTGAACGACTATATGAGGACTTCCCGAGACCATTTCGGCGGGGTGGGTCTCAATGTGGACGGGGACATTGATGCCCCGGACTATGCCTTCGACAAGATCTTCTGTTGGACTCGGCCGGAGAACCCCAACTGCGGGGAATTTCTGGACTTTCTAAATGAAAATTTTCATGTGATCGGCCGCGGCGAGGAGACCTTTGAGGTCGTGGCACCGGGCTGCTCCAAGCGGACCGGCATGGAGAAAATGCTCTGTGCGCTGGACCTGCCCTGGGAGAACACCTACGCCTTCGGGGACGGCCTCAACGACTTGGATATGCTGGACTTCGCCGGCCACAGTATTGCCATGGGCAACGGGCGAAGCGAGGTCAAGGAGCGGGCGGATTATATCACCGCTGACATTGAAGAGGACGGTCTGGCTTTGGCGATGGAGCACTTTGATTTAATCTGAGACCGCTATTAAAATGAAAAGTGAATCGCCCACGAAAAAAAGCATGCTGCAAGGTAAGCAGCATGCTTTTCTAATGGTCGTAATTTGAAATTACAGGAGTCCGGCGTTTCCGAGGGCGTTCTTCGTGACGACTGCGAGGACGACACCGATGATCATACCGATGGTGGAACCGCAGAGGTTAACGATGAGCTGATATTTCCAGTCCACCTTATCCTTGTTCTGGATGGGGAGAATGGTGTACCAGATACTGGAGAAGACCGAACGCATGGGGTTCATGGACCATCCGGTGTTGCTGTAGGTAAGGGCAATCCAGATGATGCAGCCGAGGGTGATGACGAACTGGCCGACCATGCCGGTTGCGCCGATGGCGTTGGTAGTGGCGAAGGAGCCCATTGCCATGTTCGGGGTGGCCGGAGCGTTGTGCATGAGGCCGATGACGAGGATGTAGATGAACATTGCGGATGCCATCAGCTCCTGCAGGAAGTTGACGGGGATATCCATTTTCACCGGATAGGCGGCGAAGATTCCGCGCTTGGAACCCTCTACGGTGTCCTTAAAGTTGTTGAAGAAGAAGATCCAGACAATAAGGACAGCAATTCCTGCGGCGAGGAACTCCATGAGGAGGAACATGCCGAACTGGGCGCCGGTGATGCCTCCCATGATGAGCAGGCCGAGAAGAACGGCCGGGTTGAGGGCAGCCGGACCACCGAGGGCCGCAGCCACCATGACACCGAGGGCGAGGGAGCTGCCCCAGGCGAATGCCGCTTCCAGAGTGGTGGAGCGGTTTTTGTTGACAGCAGTGTCCTTCAGAGCGAGCTGGGCGCTGAAGGCGTAACCGCCGGCAAGGAAGATGATAGATCCGATTAACTCGGACAGACAGTACAGGACTGACATATGATTCTCCTTTCCACGCTATTCCCAAGTGGACAGGCTCGAGACTGCAGATGACGGGCCCAGCCGAAAAGGGATAACAAAAAGCCACGAAGAGGATTTTGGCTTTTTAGTAATTTTAACATATCCACTGGAGACAGTGTGTGAGATTTCAAAAAATATTGCATTTTTTCAACAAGGTATAGTACTTTGTCCAATTGGCTGTCCGACAAATCAATGTATAATAATTTAGAACAATAGGAAAATGAATATGGGGGAATTTTAACCATGAAAAGGAGCGGGGAAGACCGCCGGATCATCAAGACGCGGAGAGCTCTCCACGAGGCCATGATCCGTCTGTTGAAAACCACGAAGCTGGAGAATATGACTGTCACCATGCTCTGCAATGAGGCCAATGTCAGCCGTTCCGCATTCTACGACCACTATTCTGTCCCGGAGGACTGTTTCAATGAGATAGCCCAGGAGACAAATGAGCAAATAGTGGATCGCTTCCAGAACACCGACATGCTGAGCTTTGAGGAGTTCACCGACATCTATTTCCACTATGTGAAGGAGCATCAGGAAATTTTCCGCACAATGTTCGCCATGAACGTCAACAACCCTGCCCTGCAGCAGAGCCTCGGATTTTTCCAGGACTACCTCTACCGCATGGTACCCAACTATCCTCAGTACCCGGACCTCTACACGAAGTTCCTGCTCTACGGATACAAGGGTGTCGTCTCCGACTGGCTGGAGAACGGCTGCAAGGACGACTACCATGACATCTCCGACATTATGCGCAAAATTTTCAACCTTTTGCTATTTTAGAAATTGTTCTTTTTCTATGTTATTTGAAGAAATGAAAACTACACAATCTCCTTGGGAAACAGAAAGGCGTTGTTTTTGAGTGCCTCACCATCAGCCAAGAACAACGCAACCAAGCTTGTTTGTTTCAAAAATGTAGTTTATCCATGTTGATCGGTCTTTAAAAACTACGGAAATAATGAATTCATTTCAAAAATGTAGTTTGACAAACAAAAAATCTGATTCAAAAACCACGCAAATAGGTATTGAATGAGTTTTATGTAGTTTTCTTCGGCGTAAGTCAGGGAGAAACGTTCAGCAGGCGGGGTCGTGGAACGCCGCAGGTTCGAAGCACGGGCACCGTAGCCCGGGCTCTCGAACCTTTCCACCTGCCCGCCTGTGTCGGACAGTGTGCACGGGCGCGCAACCTCTGCAGAGTGGCTGGAATCAGAACAATCAACTCGACTAGTTTCAGCTCAGGAAACCTCGCTAATCCCAGTTTGGCAAGCTCGACAATTCAGTTTGTTGAAGAAGCTTCCATAATAATTTAAGAAATTACTGGCATAATAATCGGGAATCGATTGACCAATCGAAGTGAAAACCAATCAGTGAGAAGGGAACCTCTATGAAACGAACGATTCGAAAGACCGTAGCCGTCCTGCTCGTGATGCTGATGCTGGTGTCCGTCGCCGGTGTGTCCGCGTTCGCGAAGAGTGCCGGCGCGGCCAAAGGCAAAGACTATAAGACCTACAAGACCTATGTCAGCTTCGGCGACAGCGTGGCCGCCGGTGTGTCGACCTCGACGTACAAAGCGGCCCATGAGACGAAAGAAGCGAAGAAGAACTACTTCGTCCGGGTGCCCGGCACCTATGCGGACCGGGTGGCGAAAAAGGTCCACACGAAGAAGCTGTACCCGCTGGCCCAGCCCGGCATGCGCTCGGAGGAACTTCGCATGCTCCTCACGGACGACTACAACGGAGACGGCCATGAGGCCTATGTCACCAACGCCCTGAACGGATTCACCGCGACCGGCGGCAAGTACACCGGCAAAAACCCGGTGAAGGACTACCAGAAGCTGCGCGGCCTCTACCAGAAGGCGGTCAAAGAGGCAGACCTCATCACCGTCGGCATCGGTTTCAACGACGTCTGGTTCTCCATTCTGGCGGCAGCCGTCGAGCTCTCCGAGAATGGCAAGGTTTCCAAGACCCCGGAACTGACCCTCTTCAAGAAGGCGGAGCAGCTCGGCAGCATGGGCAAGGCCCTGAAGCAGGCGGAGAACGCGCTGAACACGGTCATGAAAATCGCACCTTACATTCCGGTCATCACCGAGGCCGGCATCGAGGCCAAGGCCCGTTACTTCGTGAACTACCGCGCCATCATCGAGCGCATCTATGCTCTGAACCCGGACGTCACCGTCGTCGCCATCGGCTACCACGACGCCCTGCTTCCCGGCGAACAGTTCGACGCTTCCAACTTCCTCGACTACTTCGCCATTTTCCAGCCGAGCTTCGAGGCGATGAACCTCTACACCATGGTACGTCCGACGCTGTACGGCACCTACTACTATGTCGACATGCACGGCACCGAAACGGTCCTGAACAGCAGCGACACCTGGGACCCGCATCCGACGGATGCCGGCCACAAATACATGGCACAGCAGATCCTGAAGGTGCTTCCGAAAGCATAAGCGGCACATCGCCACACACAGAAAGAAAACCCCTGCTTTACGGCAGGGGTTCGTTTTTTGGCGATGTACGGTGTCACTTCAAACGGCTCAGGAGCAGGATGTGCACGACGGTCGCGCCCATGAGCAGGAAGATGCTTAAGGGGAGGAGCAGCGGGCTCGCGGTCCGGCCCTGGGCCATGCAGATGGCGAGGTAAGAGAACAGGATAGCGATGAGGAGCTTGATGACTTGCAGGAACGTGCGGGTCAGGGTGATGGCCTTCGCCTTGCCCGCGGTGGACGAGATCTCGGAGAGGCCGTGGACGTTCCAGGCGCCGGGGAAGAAGTCGAGGACCGTGAAGGTCAGCCAGATGAACCAGGCGAGGCCGACCATGATCAGGATGTTGCTCTTCCCGCCGGTGCCGTCGATGTTGCCGGAGAAGTCGTAGTGGGTGGGGACGGCGTCCGGAATGGCGCCCCAGTGGACGAGGATCCAGATGCTGGCGCCGGCGAGGACCAGCAGACTGAGGACCCCTAGGACGAGGTCATAAACTTTGAAATACGTGTTTCCGATGCGCATGGGAACACCTCCTGGAAGTTCTGAATCTATTATAATGGAAAGGTGCGGGCGATGTATAGAAAAATTGTTTTTGTTTATTGTTGACTTTGCGGGACGATGGGAGTATAAAGAAGGTGGAAGTGATATCAAAATGATATCATCGAAATATCAAGAAGTCAATTGACGCAACGCTCTGCGAACACGCAAACAAACACAGAGAATCAAAGA
>Ga0256404_1012324_pt1 | contig 11139 bp, 8 predicted proteins | sample RumenRJG_01DNA_FD_185990 | JGI IMG/M metagenome (GOLD analysis project Ga0256404, IMG submission 185990) | Bovine rumen microbial communities from Lethbridge, Alberta, Canada - RJG_01 | ecosystem: Host-associated > Mammals > Digestive system > Stomach > Rumen | place: Canada: Alberta | collected...
CGCAGAAAGTGCTTGACGCCATTGACGACCCCGAAAAGATTGTGCTCGTCCAGATCGCTCCTGCAATCCGCACGGCATGGGGTGAGGAATTCGGCATGACCCCGGAGGAAGCCACAGTGAACCGTCTGGCTGCGGCACTCCGCATCGCAGGCTTTGATTATGTTTTCGACACCGATTTCTCGGCTGACCTCACAATTATGGAGGAAGCGAGCGAATTCGTTGAGCATCTTAAGAAGCCTGATGCCTTTAAATTCCCCATGTTCACATCGTGCTGCCCGGGCTGGGTGCGCTACGCCAAAGGACACTGGCCTCAGTTTGTCGATCAGCTTTCCACGGCAAAGTCGCCTCAGCAGATGTTCGGCGCCATCGCAAAATCGTGGTATGCCCAAATTCTCGGCGTCGAGCCGTCGAAAATTTTCTCTGTCTCCATCATGCCCTGCCTTGCCAAGAAGGCAGAATGCGCGCTGCCTGTCATGAACAGCGCAGGCGGCGGCCAGGATGTGGACGTGGCGCTGACAACTCGTGAGGTCAGCCGCCTGATCAGGTCGCTGCAGATTCAGCCGAAGGACCTGAAGGACGAGCCGCTTGACATGCCTCTCGGCGTCGGCAGCGGCGCGGGAGCCATTTTCGGCGCCACCGGCGGTGTTATGGAAGCCGCTCTGCGCAGCGCCTACTATTTTGTCACAGGCAAAAACGCTGATCCCGACGCGTTCAAGGCCGTGCGCGGCATGAACGGCTGGAAGGAAGCGGAGTTCGAGATCGCCGGCAAAACGCTCAAGATCGCCGTCGTCAACGGTCTCGGCAACGCCGATGCGCTGCTGACAGCCCTCGACAAGGGCAAGGTGCATTATGACTTTGTCGAAGTCATGGCCTGCCCCGGCGGATGCGTCGGCGGCGGCGGCCAGCCCATTCATGAGCATGTTGAAATGGCACCGCTCCGCGCCCCGACCCTGTACAACATCGACCGCGGCATGAAACTGCGCTTCTCGCATGAGAACCCGTCCATCATCCAGTGCTACAAGGACTATCTGGGCGCGCCGCTCTCTGAAAAGTCGCATCACCTGCTCCACACCACCTACCACTCGTGGAAACTGCCCGGTGAGGAATAGCAGATTATAAAAACTGCGCCTTCGCACCGGCTTCAGAAATTGCCGTCTGAAAAAAATACGCACTGAAGCAAAAGGTTCCGCGTTTATCATTGGACAGCGCGGAACCTTTTCTGTCCAGCACGCGGAAGTGCGAAACGGCCGCCGGGCTGTCTGCCGGTACTGAATTTGCATTTCACTTTTCACTGCAGAAAGAAGGCATGACGCATGACTCCAGCAAAGCGCGGCACATGGAAAAACAGAGAAACGATCTCCACTGTTTTTCAAATGGCGTGGCCGTCGGTTCTTGAATCCTTTTTTGTCGCGCTCGTGGGACTGGTGGATACCTTCATGGTGAGCGGCCTCGGTGCGCCGGCGGTGGCCGCCGTAGGCCTGACCGCGCAGCCCAAGTTCATTGTTCTCGCGCTGTTCCTCTCCGTCAACGTTTCGCTGGCGGCAGTCACTGCACGCAGGCGCGGGCAGCAGGACCGGCAGGGAGCGAACCAGGCGCTGCTCTGTGCACTGTATTATGTTTTCATTGTCGGCATTGCTGCCAGTGCAGCAGCTGTTTACTACGCAGAAGACATCATGCTGCTGTGCGGCGCGCGGGAAGAGACTGTCGGCGGCGCGACACTGTACTTCCAGATCGTCACAGGCGGCATGATGTTCAACATTGTTTCCCTTGCCATCAATGCAGCACAGCGGGGCGCCGGCAACACAAAAATTGCAATGATTACCAATGTCACAGCCAACCTCGTCAATGTCGCCGGCAACTACCTGCTGATTGAGGGCAGGCTGGGCTTTCCCGCATGGGGCATTAAAGGCGCTGCTGCAGCCACAGTTGCGGGAACTGTTCTGGCCTGCATCATGAGCATCATGTCAGTCATGCGCCCGGATTGTTTTATCAGTATTCCCTACATCTGGAAAGAACGCATCAGACCCGGCATTGACACTTTCAAGAGACTGCTGGGGCTGGGCAGCAACATTTTTGCCGAGCAGCTTCTCATGCGCATCGGGTTCATGGCCACTGCCGTCATGGCGGCCAGACTTGGCACGGAAACCATCGCCGCTCATCAGGTGGGCATGAACGTAATGGGGCTTTCGTTTTCCCTGGGCGACGGAATGCAGGCTGCAGCCGTGGCGCTGATCGGCCGCAGTCTTGGCGAGCAGAATCCGGATCTCGCCCAAAAATACGGAAACACATGCCTCAGGCTCGGGATTGTCATCGCAACATCACTATCGGGATTTTACCTTTTCGGCGGAGAATGGCTGTACTCAAAGTTTTTCCGTGAAAAGGAGATCATTGCCATGGGAGTTACTATCATCAGGCTCATTGCCGTAATTATCTTTCTGCAGATTTCACAGACCATTTACATGGGATGCCTCCGCGGCGCCGGCGATGTGCGCTTTACCATGGCCGCCTCGACTTTCAGCGCGCTTGTTGTCAGAACAGCCGTTTCCTACCTGTTATGCTTTGTGCTGAATCTCGGCATCCGCGGTATCTGGCTCGGCATCATGGGAGACCAGCTAAGCCGCTGTCTTTTAGGCGGATACCGGTTCCGCAGCGGGAAATGGACAGGAATAACAATTTAAGGACAGACGGCCGCCTTCACTGTCTCCCGTAAGCAGGGCGTTTATCCCGGCCGCGGATGCGAACCTGAAATGAGCCCGCAGGAAATGTTATAAAAAACTTTAGCGTCCCCCACCCCCGGTTTCAGAAATTACCGTCTGAAAAAAATTACGCACAAAAGCAAAAGGTTCCGCGTTTACCATTGGACAGCGCGGAACCTTTGCTGTATTTTAAATGTATTATCCTTTTTCGAGCGAGGCGGAACAGGTGAATACCAGAACAGACCTTTTCAAAACACTGGATTTCGGCAGCGGTATTCTGCGTATTCAGGGATCGGGATCTGTCTTCTGCTACCTCGTCAGAGGAACTGACCGGGCGCTTCTGATTGACACCATGACCGGGCTGGGGAATCTGCGGCTTTTTCTGGATTCTGTCACAACGCTGCCCATCACTGTGGCCTGCACACACGGACATTTTGACCACACCGGCGGTACGCCGGACTTTAATGAGGCGTGGATTCCCGGGGACGACATAGAGATGCTTCAGGAACAGCAGGACAACTGCCGCAAATACTGGCTTGAGAATATGATCTGCACACTGCGCCATCTGCCGCTGAAATTCACCCACAATGACTTCACGCCGCCCCATCCGATCGTCTGGCACGCCCTGCGCAGCGGGCATTGCTTTGACCTGGGGGGCCGCACTCTTACAGCCGTCAGCATGACAGGACACACAAAAGGCTCAACGGCATACTTTGATTCAATGACAGGCACGCTTTTTGTAGGCGACGGAGGCAGCCGCAGCACCTACATGTTTCTCAACTGGTCAGTGTCAGTTGAACGCTACCTGAACAACCTGCTTTCCCTGAAAGCCGCCTATGGCAGCCGGATAAAAAGATGGTTCAATTTTCACAACTATACCGAGATGCCGCCCGAAATCATCGACGATCTGATACAGGCCTGCCGCGATGCCCTGAACGGAAAAATCACCGGCCAGAAATTTCACGGCACTGACAGGTTCCGTTTTGTGTACCCCGTTGACAGAAAATGGCGCCGCCTTGACGGCGGCTTCGGCAACATGATTGTGCGCCTTGACCGGCTGCATCTGGAGGATGAACCCCGATGAACTACTATCTTCAGGGACTGTCAGTGACACTGGCTTCTGTCGCTCCCATCGGCATGCAGAACCTATTTGTGATCAGCTCGGCGGCGTCGTTCACGCGGCGCCAGGCGTTCATCACCGCTGTCATCGTGATTCTGTTTGACGTGTCGCTGGCCCTTGCCGCGTTTTTCGGCATGGGCGCGCTGATTGAGAAATGGCCTGTGCTGCGTCTCTGCGTGCTGGGGGCCGGATCTCTTTTTGTGCTGAAAATCGGCACGGGGCTTGTGTTTTCAAAGACTGAGGATATTCAGAGCAAAAAACACGAATTTTCCCTGAAAAAAATCATCACTGCTGCATTTGCCGTGGCCTGGCTCAACCCGCAGGCCCTGGTGGATTCCACGCTGTTTTTCGGTGCGTTCCGCAGCTCTCTGCCGCCGGCAGCCGCACTTCCGTTTATCAGCGGCTGCCTGACTGCGTCGCCGCTCTGGTTTTTCTCACTGACGCTGGCAGTATCGGCCTTCAGCTCAAAGATCGGGCCGAAGTTTCTGCGCATTCTCAATGCAGTCTGCGGTTCTGTTATTCTGATTTACGGCGTCCGGCTCATGCGCGACTTTATTCTCCTGCTCCGCAGTGCGGCCGGTTCAGCTGTGTAACACTCCTTTTCACTGAGGCCCGAGAAAGGATTACTATGGAAAAACCTGAAAATCTTCTCTTTTCAAACAGGGATCTGTACAATCTTTTCATTCCCATTCTGATTGAGCAGACTCTGGCGCTCGGCGTCGGCCTTGCCGATTCGATGATGGTTGCCCAGGTCAGCGAGGCTGCCGTTTCCGGCGTCTCTCTGGTCGACTTCATCATGGCGCTGCTGATCAACATCTTCGGTGCGCTGGCAAGCGGCGGCGCAGTTGTTGTTGGTCAGTACTACGGCATGAAAAGCACGGACACGGCTGACCAGGCGGGGCGTCAGATGACGCAGTTCTCATTTTTCTTCTCGCTGTTCATCATGGCCGCCATTTTTCTGCTGCGCGAACCGATTCTCAATGTGCTCTTCGGCTCAGTTCCGCCGGAAGTGCGCAGTGCAGCCGGCATATATTTCAATATCGTTGTTCCCTCGATTCCCTTTATCGCACTCTACAACTGCGGGGCCGCCATGTTCCGCACCATGGGGAACTCAAAGCTTCCCATGGCAGTCATGACTTCCATGAATGTGCTGAATATCGCCGGCAATGCCGTGCTGGTGTTCGTGTTCAGAATGGGAGTGGCAGGCATCGCCATTCCCACGTTCGCATCGCGCTTCGGCGCAGCTGTCATTATCCTGGCGCTGGCACGCCGTCCGGGACTGGAACTTCACCTGCGCGGCTGGCTTACAGACCGCTTCTGCTGGCCGATGGTGAGAAGGATTCTCAACATCGGGGCGCCGTTCGCTTTTGAAAGCGGCATGTTCAGCTTCGGCCGTCTTCTGGTTCTGACCATTGTCGCCCGCTTCGGCACCGCCGCCATTGCTGCTAACTCTGTGGCCGGCAGCATCGGCGTATTTCAAACGCTGCCCGGCCTGGCCGTCAATCTCGGACATTCCGTGATTGTATCGCGCTGCATCGGCGCGGGGCGGGAAGATCAGGCGCAATGGTACACGTCGCGGCTTCTGCGGTTCACCCATCTGATTTTTCTGCTGAGCAACATTACAGTCGGCGCCGCTATGCCGCTGCTCATGAGAATTTACAGCCTGTCGCCTGAAGCGGTGCGGCTGGTGTGGATCATTGTGCTGTCTCACGGGATCATACAGATTTTCATCTGGCCCGAGGGCTGGCTTCTGCCCGTGGCCTTCCGTGCCGCCGGCGACGCGCGCTTTCCCATGATTGTCGCCATCGCCGACATGGTCTTCATCAGGATCATTTCCGCCTGGTTCCTCGCCGTCACCTTCGGCATGGGCATGCTCGGAACGTGGTATGCCATGTACCTCGACTGGCTGGTGCGGCTTGTCATCTTCGTTCCACACTACCGCAGCGGCGTCTGGCTGAAATACCGGGCAATATGAAATGCTGAAAACACGGCGGCTGTCAGAAACTGTCTCCTGATCCGAAAGACGGGCACACTGCGTTTCGGCGACTCCGGTGCGTGCTTTCAGCCCGGCATATTTTATACTGCAGAACAGCAATGAGGCTGTCCCTGACAAATGTCCGGGGCAGCCTCATTTTTGTGTGTGTTCTTCTGCTTTTTTCAGTTATCAGCTGTTTTTTCCGGCTTAATTGGCTGATTTCAGCTTTCCCGCGTCAAAGACATCAGTGCGCTCCTGAAGCGCCTGGAACAGTGCGCGGTTCTGCTCGTCACCTCTGCCGGGACGGTATTTCCAGGAAAGCTCCACAAGCCGCAGATTTTTGCCTGACGCGTCATACCACACGGCCGTTTCAATTTCAGCCTTTCCTTCGCCGAATTTCACTTCGCCGACTTCAGCCTCATAGGACAGGACGTCAGGCGTTGAATTCAGCACAGCTTTCGGATCTGCTCCCGCAGCGTTCAGCACAGGATACAGCGCGGCAAGGTCGCCGACGGTTTTTCCGGAAAAGTCGGGCTGTTTTTTCAGTTTCGCGCTGGCCGAATAGGAAGTTGAGATGTTCCCTGTTCTGCCGTCGACGAGACCGAGGACGTCAGCTTCGTACTTGTACTCGGCGCCGTGCGCCAGTCCGTTCTGGAATGCCGTCAGCTCCTCAGCGCTCAGTTCGGCGCCGCGGCGCAGTTTCAGCATCAGCGTTCCGGTATCGGAAATGGTTCCCTTTTTCGCCTTGAACTTTTCGCGCACCACAAAATTCTTTGCAGCCAGCGCCTTGTCTGCTGTGTCGTAATAGCGCACGACAACTGTGTCTTCATCCACATCGTCTTCGTCATCATACTTCATTGCCAGTTTCTGCGCAGTTTCGCTGAGAACAGTCTGCAGAGCCTTGTAGCCTGCCTCACGTGAAATGGCAAAAAGGTCCTTTTTTACCTGCAGCTTCAGCTCCACGCTGTCGGCAGCCGCAAAGGCCGAACTGCACAGCACTGCCGCGGCAAAGGCCGCAGCCGCGGCGCCCCTCATGAATACTTTCATCAGTAAAAACCTCCTTCCGGTTTCACACTTCTGCATCATCATACCACATCTGTCTTTTCAGAAAAGACAATGTCCGCGCAAACCGCACTGCGCGGACGCATCTATTTTCTACCCGGCGGATTTCATGCGGCCGATGCGCAGGAACTCCAGCGCGGCTAGTATCTGCACTCCCGCGGAAAACAGAACCATCACGTACAGAGAGCGGTCGTACAGCCAGCCGGTAAACCAGCTTCCGAGAAACAGGCAGACGCCGAACACCGTCTGGAACATGCCATAGCCGGAACTTCGATACTGTCTTGGCACCAGTGTCGCCACCGCAGCTTTCAGCGTTGATTCCTGCGCACCCATGCCGATTCCCCACAGCGCCGCGCCGAGATAAAGGGCACTGCGGGACTGAGTCAGGAATATAAGGGCGGCAAACGGGGCTGCAGCCAATGTTGACCATACCAGCGACCTCATGCCGCGGCGGTCATACAGCCAGCCGAAAAACAATGCCGCCGCAGCGTCAACCGCCATGGCTCCCGCATAAAGAAGCGGCAGATCACGTGAGTTCATGAGCGAGACGCGTGAGACATGCATGGTAATCATTGAAAAATCCATAAAACCCAGGGCAAACAGGCTTGTTCCCGCGAGGTAGAGGCGGAAATCCCTGTTCATCGCAGGACGGGGAGCCTTTTTCTTCTCCTCGGGCTCAAAGTTTTCAGGGTGAGGGAAAAAGTGCTTTGCAGCAAGCAGAAGTCCCAGCGTAAGGGCCGCCGGAACTGCCAGCAGGGCAAAACACCGGCGGTAATCCGCAAAGGTGTCGCCGCTGCCCTTGAAATACATCACGACAAAAAGCATTACGGGACCGGCGAATGCGCCAAGCTGATCCAGGAATTCCTGCAGTGCGAAGCTGCGCCCCACGCCGTTCTGTGTAGCGGCAAACGACAGAAGAGTGTCCTTGGCCGGTTTCTTGACTGCTTTTCCGGTGCGCTCGGCCACGATGAGCGCGGCAGCCCACATCCATCCGTTTTCAGGGATCAGTGCCAGCGCCGGCACTGCGAAAAGGTCAACGGCATATCCTGCAATTGTCAGTGCCCAGTATTGCCGTGTACGGTCGGCCAGACGGCCTGTGGCATACCGCAGAGAGTATCCGATCAGCTCCCCCAGTCCGGCAATAAAGCCGATTGCGGCAGCCGGCGCCCCGGCAAGGCTCAGATAGGCGCCGAGAATACTTTTTCCTCCCTCGTGAGTCATGTCGGAAAACAGGCTCACAATCCCCATCAGCAGAATAAACGCCAGCGCGGAACGGCGCAACGCCCGGGCTGTTTTTTCAGGTTTAACCATCTTTACAGCGCCTCCAGACTGAACATGAATTTCTGATTTTATTTTAGTATATCTGAAGAAGTCTGGGTAGTATGTCAGCCGGCATTTTTACCGTCTCCGACGCCTGCCCGGCGGAAGTCTCCGCAGGCATCACGGGTTCTTCTTTACCTCAGCGGCCTGTGCCTGCCGGCCGGCGGTACGTGCAGCCGTTCCGGCCGCGTATTTCAGCATGCCGCTGCCATAGAGCCCGCAGGCGCCCTGATACCACATGACTGCTTCCCGTTCCAGAGACGGGTCGCTGTCTGTCGGCGTGTAGATGCTCCGTTTCCAGTCGTCAATGTGGTATTCCTCAACTCCGCGCCGCGGCGAAAGAACGATCAGCCGGTCGCCGCGGATCAGCCCGAGGTTCTGGTATGTGCTGATAAACGCCCTGTCAGACGCGGGATCGGTGTGAGCCATGTCATACCCCATGAACTGCGAATCGTAGGAAATGCCAAGTATGCCAAGCAGCGTCGGCGGCAGATCAATCTGACTGGCCAGCCGGCTGCACACGCCGGGCTGAATCAGCTTCGGGGCGTAGATCAGACAGGGAATGCGGTAACGGCTCACGGGAACGCTGGTATGTCCGGCTGCGCTTGCCTGATGGTCAGCTACAATCACAAACACAGTCCGGTCAAACCACGGCTTTGCGGAAGCGCGTTTCAGAAAATCTGCAATGGCCCAGTCGGTATAACGGCAGACACCCTCACGGGTCAGCTGTTCCGCGCGCACACGGCCCTCCGGAAAAGTATACGGACGGTGATTGCTGGTAGTCATGACCAGTTCAAAGGCTTTTTCGCCGCGGGCATCGTGTCCGTCAAGGCTCCTCAGAACTCTGGTAAAGAGAATTTCATCGGCAACGCCCCATACGGTGGAACTGAAAATCTCGTCTGAGGGAATGTCGGTACGGTCCAGAACCGAGAATCCGTTTGTAGAAAAAAAGCTGTTCATGTTGTCAAAATAACCATAGCCGCCGTACAGAAAATCACATTTATACCCGGCAGACTTCATGGCCTGCCCCAGCGTGTTCATGCCGCCGCAGTCGGGCCGGCGCAGAATGGACTGCCCCGGCGTCGGCGGCACCGAAAGGGACAGTGCTTCCAGGCCGCGGACTGTACGGGTGCCGGTGGCATACATATTTGTGAAAATATATGACTGCTCCGCAAGACGGTCAAGCTGCGGCGTCCACGACGGCTCACCTCCGAATGCGCCGCAGAAATCGGCGCTGAGGCTTTCGACAACGATCATCACCAGATTCAGGCTGCGCCCGCTCAGCGCGTTCCTGTTTTCCACGTGGCGGAGAATGCCTTTATCAGAAAGATACCGGGCGTTGTCCGTTTTCAGGGTTTCTCTCAGTTCTTTCATCACGTCACTGCTGCTGCGGGTCAGATAAAAGGAAGAGTAATCCAGTTCATTCTCGAAAAAGGAGTGAAACAGTTCGTAGGCGCCGTTTCCCGCAAGCTCACGGTTATAGTTGTTCTCTGATACTCTCATGCGCCAGTCTGAATCAGTAAAGCACGTGGCAGCCAGGGGCACACAGACTGCGAGGGCCGCATATCCTGCCGCGTGCAGCAGCCTGCCGCGCCTGAAAAGGGGAACTGCGCCGCGCTGAAGGGCACTCATCTGCAGCCATGCGGCAATCAGGCAGACGGGCACCACTACAGCAAGAATCAGCGGCACATTATAGGACTCCCAGATGTTGCCGAGGACTTCCGTTGTGTACACCAGATAATCCACGGCAATGAAGTTGAAGTTGGTGTTGAATTCCTGCCAGAACAGGTACTGTGCAACCGCCATCATGGCCATGAAAAAATCCATCATGAACGTCACAGTGCCGACGGCCCAGCGTCCGGCACGGCGGTTCAGCCAGTATGCCGGTATCAGGAACAGCAGCAGTGCCAGCGGCAGCACAAACCAGACGCCCGCAGCTGCGTCAAAGAGAATGCCGAAAGCCAGCGTCTTTGCGACATCCCAGAACGTCCACGACACAGCGCCCGCCGACAGAACCATCAGAAACAGGCGCAGCGCCGTCTGCGCTGACATGTAGCAGAAAAACTGCGCTTTCAGGTATTCCATTCTGCGGTATTTCATGCGATCAGCTCCTCCGCGATCATACAAATCAGAAATTCATGCCCGCAGTATAGCTGCCGTTTCTAAGCTGGTTCTAATAGAACTCTAAACAATTCCTAAATTCACGTCTCAGTACAGCCGTGTCCCCGGCCGCATCGTGTGCAGTGAAAGGAATATCATTGTAGAAAATACCAACTGAAAGATGTGTAATGTTGCCGATGCAGACGGCACATAATCGGATTATCATATGCACAGTTAAGAAAAAGAGCCGGTCGGAAGAACGGCCGGCCTTAAGAATTTGAAAGGGATGGATTTCAATGAAAAACTCGATGAAGAAACTTGGTCTTATGGCGGTTATCGGTGCGGTTTCCATGTTTGCGATCAGCGGCGCTGCTCTTGCCAGCGACAACGACTCGCCTCTTGATTTCGGCGCAACTCAGGTTCAGAGAGCCGACGGCACGATGATTCAGGTTCCCCAGTACGATTTCCGCACTGTCGACCCCGCTCCCGATGTGGCTCAGTACGACCACGGCAGTGACAACGACGACAGCCGCGACGGGAACATCTCAAACGGCAGTGAGAACGTCGAGGATTTCGGCGAAAACGCGTAGTTTCGCGTAAATCGCTTTCAATTTGAATTTTATCTGCAGTTTATCAATAGATTAAAACAAAACGACTTTTAAAGGAGCGATTCCTATGAAAAATATGATGAAGAAACTTGGTCTTATGGCGGTTCTTGGTGCGGTTTCCATGTTTGCGGTCAGCGGCGCTGCTCTTGCCAGCGACAACGACTCGCCTCTTGATTTCGGCGCAACTCAGGTTCAGAGAGCCGACGGCACGATGATTCAGGTTCCCCAGTACGATTTCCGCACTGTCGACCCCGCTCC
>Ga0256404_1012325_pt1 | contig 11139 bp, 10 predicted proteins | sample RumenRJG_01DNA_FD_185990 | JGI IMG/M metagenome (GOLD analysis project Ga0256404, IMG submission 185990) | Bovine rumen microbial communities from Lethbridge, Alberta, Canada - RJG_01 | ecosystem: Host-associated > Mammals > Digestive system > Stomach > Rumen | place: Canada: Alberta | collected...
AGTCCATGCGAGATGAACTTAATATTTGCGTAAGGGATAAACCGAGATTCCCGACTCAAAATAGCGTCAAGTGGCGCGAAACAAAAGCATGAGTCTAATATTTCTAGCCTAACAGGGGCCAAAGTGTTATAATTAAATTGTCTTAAATCAATTTAATAATTTGCACTTAGGCTACAATTCTGCACTTGTGGCAGCGTTTTGGATAAAGCCCGTAAATCCGGGAGTTTATTCATCGCTCCGGTTAGGCTGTATCCCAGTCTAAGTGCAGAAATTGATTTAAGACATCATGCGGTGTTTAGCTCCCGGATTCATGATGTAACCAACATTTTGACCAAAAGCGAAGGCATCGCAAGATGTCTTATTTTCTTTTTGTAAGTTGTGGCGCTAAGAGTCAGGAGGCGCCACGAGTGTTAAGCGACTTTTTGGTCAATATTATACGGTAACTAATCCATTTGAAACTATTGGATTTTATAAATGGCTAGAAGACATTAAATATGTCGACGAGGACCAAATAATTGAACCTTTCGCTGGGGCAAATAATATTCCACGAATGTTAGAAGATGGTGATATTTTATCAGACGCCAAATGGACCTGCTTTGATATAGAGCCAGGGAAAAATGTCTACCCAAAATGCGAGATATTGCAACGAGACACCATAAAAGACTATCCAAAAGGATATAAAATTGCGATTACTAATCCGCCATATTTAAGTAAGAATTCCGCTACGCGTAGGGGGCTAACGTATCCAGAAACGAAATACGACGACGTCTACAAACTATGCCTTGAGGTGATGCTAAATAATACGCCATACGTTGCCGCAATTATTCCAGAAACTTTTATTACGTCCGGCTTGTTCCATGACAGACTTCACTCCATAGTCTCATTGACATGTAGAATGTTCGACGATACCGACTGCCCAGTATGTCTTGCCATGTTTGTGCCAAAGGAAGAAGCGCCAAATTCGTTCTATATTTACAGAATGAATGATTCGCTCGGCGAGTATAAAGAACTGAAAAAAGGTGATATTCCTGACACATTAGGAATTGAATGGACCTTTAATGATCCTAATGGGGAGATTGGTATTTGGTGCATTGATAATACAAAATATGCAAGTATTCACTTCGGTAAAGGCGATATTATTCCAAGCTCTAAGATAAAAAATACATCCAGATCGCTAACGCGCGTTAGTGGTCTACCGGAAGAAATAGATTTTGAGCGTTTTATAGACGATTGTAATGCGCTACTTAAAAACTATCGTAGCAGTACGAAGGATGTATTTATGGCATCATTCAAGGGTTTAAGAATTGACGGTCTATATAGAAGAAGATTAGATTTCGCTACTGCGCGCAGAATTATGAATAATGCTCTACAAATGCAAATCCGGGGTACCAAATGAACCATAAAATAGATTATGAAACGGCATATAAAAACGCTCTCGAAGAAAACATAAAAGAAGTACGTGATTTAGTTTTATCGCGTGATGAGAAAATGTTATTTAAGATGTCTAATTATTCAAAGAAATTTGATGTCCCATTTAAATTGTTAGAGCATAAAATTCTTCAAGATAATCTATACGCAAACATTTTCATAAAGGATCCATCTAAACAATCTCTACACCAGCGTACTGCCGCAAAATATATAGAGTCGATTACGGATGTTGTAAATTTTATGCAACTACCAGCAGCCGGAAGCGATGCTTGCTATGTATGCAATGATGGCATTGTAAGAAAAGGTGACGTTAACAAAGGACTTACTAAATCAATAGATTTCTATTGGGAATACGATGACTGCGTATATTATGCGGCCCATAAATATACCAAAGATGAAGGGGGAGCTCAAGATAATCAGTTTAATGATTTGTGTAATTTTCTTATTAATGCGTCGCATTCAAAAAGCGAAAAAATCTACTACTTAGCGATTGGTGACGGAGATTATTATAAACATAAATATAGGGATGGAGATATATATTATCAATCAAGATTAGAATATATGAATGATAAATTCTCGAGCGATAATGCGATTGCTTTATCTACTGACGAACTAGAAGATTTTCTCATTAAACACTCATCAAATAATACGGTAGTATAATTTTTATTTATACTTTTCTTCCTGCCTTACGCGCAAAATATTGTAAAGTTCATCTACAAAGCTACTTCGTCTACGAGCATTTTTGTCGCGGAATAGTATTACTTTATATTTTGAGCGAGTTAACGCAACATAGAATACGCGACGCTCTTCGGCATTTGCGATACCTTCATTGATTGGTTTTTGTTGGAAGATATTCTCAATCCAAAATGTTGGTCGATCGTCGCCAGGGAAGCTAGCATTTAGGCCAATCAAAAATGTCCAATCGGCAGTTAGACCTTTCGACTTATGGATCGACATAGCGTCGAATTGAAAATCTGGAAAATCAGTTAGCGATACCTTTGTGTCTAATTCCTTGCGATAATAGCCATCGCCGAAATCAAACAAATGTCTTATTACACTATTCGTACGAGAGAGTACGAGAATAGAATCATTTGGTCTTTGTGTATGAATTTGAATAATCGAACGGCGCAATGCGGCGAATTCATCATGTAGCGCCTCTTCGTTATTCTTCCCAGAGAAATCAATAAATACAAACGGATCGTTTAGCTGCTTATCTGAGCGTAGATCTTTCTTAATCTGGCTCGGATTACGCATAATAAATTCGCCTGCAAAATCAATCAAGGATTGCGAGTTGCGGTAAGTCTTCGTAATTTTGAATAGTTTTGCGCCTTTAAAATATTTCTGGAAATTATAAACATATTCAATGCGCGAACCGGCAAAAGAATAAATAGTCTGCCAATCATCGCCGACGGCAAGTAATTTTGCGCCACTACGACTAACTGTCGCATTCGCCAGGGCATAGCGATCAGAAGAAATATCCTGATACTCGTCTACGATCACATACTTATAGTTAAAAGAAGTCTCGTCTAATGTATTTACATATTTACGAGCATAGTAAATCATGTCGGAAAAATCGAAACCGACGCGGTTTTCCTCGCGGTGAATTCTTTTACCGTAATATAAGTAAAATTTTCGAATCTGCCTATACTGCGCTTGCATTTTTGTGGCCGTATCTAATTCGGCGGCTTTTGTAATTTCGTCCGAGACTATCGAGTCGAAATCTTCGCGGCTATCGGAGGCTTTTACTTTATCTACGACGCGGTAGAAAAAGTTTTTAACTTTAAACAATTCAGCCAATTCATTACGGTCAAGAATCGCATCATATATCTCCGTGTCGCTCCTAATCCTACTGGTATTAATTCCATACTTATCTAATTCGGCTTTAAGTGTTTCTAGATAATCTATATTCTTGTCGAAATCTAGCGCAATAAAATTAGTTTTATTTTCCGCGTGGAACTTCTCTTTAATTTTACGAATGCGCTCATATTCTTTATCGGTCGGATTTTCCGAATTCGATAGGCCAAAATATTCAATGTAATATTTATTGCCACCTATATTTAGGGTAAAATCTGGCCGGTATGTATTTGCTTCCGGCATCACTTCGCCGTATAGCTCCTCGTAGTTGTAGTCGATGTAATGTTCAAAGAGCCAGTTTGCAATTCTAGCTTCGCCTTTAGATTTAACATATTCACCACGTAGCGTTCGTGGATCGGAGCGATTGATATCATAGCTAACGCGGCTTTCGATGACCTTTCGAATATCTTTAGTTTCGCTTTTGCGATATTCCTTGTAAGCTTTGAAGTATTCGTCAAAATTGCTATAAAGCTGGTAGTTTTTCTGTAGGAAAGATCCGTAGAAGAATTCATCGCCCATTGTTTCTTCGTCAAATAGCTGCATAAAGTTCGCAAATTGTTGCGGGGAAGAATAAATATTGCTTTTAACATAATCTACAAAAATTTTATAACGCAAATTATCGTCTACAACGTAGCACTGCTTGCCGGCGAATACTTGGCGTACATACTTCATGCCTAATGAGTGAAAAGTCGTTACATCGGCTGGAATATTTAAATCTTCATTAATTCGATTTCGAAGTTCTCGAACGTCGCGGTTCGAGTAGCTCATAACGAGTATCTCTCTCGGATCCAGTTTCTTGATATCTACGAGATACTTTACTTTCGCGGTCATTGTAGTTGTTTTACCTGTGCCGGCGCCTGCAATGATTAATGCTCTATCTTCATCGGCTAATATTGCATTAATCTGTTCGTCATCTAATTTAATACTAGGATTTACGTCATCTAAAATGTGATCGAAATAGTCTTTGTATTTAAAACGCTCCGCATCGAGGATTTTGGCATTATAGCCATCTATATCAAAGTCTTCTTTTAGTCGATTTCTTACGGCTTCAAAAAGGGTATTGGAGATATATTCATTCTTCGACTTTTTATATTCAAAAAGCTCCAAGTCGCCACCCATATCATCTTAATTATAACAAATATGGTTAAAAATACTCGTGTTCCCGTCAATATATCAGGGCTACGGCCTTCAATGGTATTAATCTCGCATAGCGCAGGCTATTAAGACCATAACTGCGTACATAATTTGTGCTAAAATATAGCTATAAATGCGCCTCTAGGAAGCGCAAAAATGTGTGTTTAGATTCGCCTTTAGGGCGAATCTTTTGTTATTTCACAAACATCAATGTTAGCACGATTTTCATACGCCACACCCGCAGCTGAATACTCATGCTTACCTCCTTTTTGGAATAGGGAGTCCTTAGCGGAGCCTAGAACGCCGTTTAATAAGACCCCCGCGAGGCGGGCCCTATATGCAAAATAACTATCCACACCATGGCATCATAAAAATAAAGCGAGAAAATAAAAAGCATGAGTCCATTTTATTTGACAATCATCAATACCTAGTTGTACCATTGTATTATGCAAGTAATACAATTTAAATTCGATAACGAACGGCCAATCTATTTGCAGTTGGTCGAACAGCTTCGGATCGCTATTGTATCTGGTGCGTACGCGGCGGGCAGTCGACTCCCGTCCGTACGCGAACTTGCCGTGATGGCAAAAGTGAACCCCAATACAATGCAAAAAGCTCTAACTGAGCTCGAATCCGACCGGCTGATATTTACCGAACGCACAAACGGTAAATACGTTACGAACGACCAGCGCTTGCTCGACAAAATCAAAACCGAGCTCGCGTCCGACCTGGTGCAAAAATACACCAGCGACATGGCCAAAATTGGCATTACTTACGCGGATTCTATCAAATATCTAAAACAACTAGGAGGGCAGTAGATGGCAGCATTGCTTGAATGTAAACATCTATGCAAAAGTTTCGACCACAAGGTCGTGCTAGACGATGTCAGTCTCAAAATCGACAAAGGAAAAATATATGGCCTACTTGGCAAAAATGGTGCAGGGAAGTCGACACTCATTAAACTCATTAATGACTTACTTACGATAGATTCCGGCCAAATTCTCTTCAAAGGCAAGCCAATTGGCGTGAGTTCCAAAGCACACATTTCGTATTTGCCAGAGCGCACTTATCTCGACAAAACGATGACCATTAAACAAGCATTCAAAATGTTCGGTGAGTTTTATGTAGATTTCGATATCGAACGTGCTCGTAATTTGCTTGAAGATCTCGACCTGACTGAAGATATGAAAATCGCCAAAATGAGCAAAGGCATGCAAGAAAAATTGCAACTCATTCTTGTGATGTCGCGCGATGCGGATTTATACATTTTGGATGAACCGCTTGGCGGTGTTGATCCTGCCACTCGCGATCACATTCTGGATACGATTCTATCCAACTTCAAAGAAGGCTCTAGTGCTATCATTTCTACGCATTTAATTTCCGACGTTGAACGCATTTTGGATGATGTGATATTTATCGACAAAGGCAAAATCGCATTGACGGGAAGTGCAGATAAGCTTCGCGCAAAAGAAAAATCATCAATTGATGAATTATTTAGGAGGATGTTCTATGCTAAAAAAGCTCGTTAAGTACGATTTTCTTTGGGTAAATCGTCAAATGTTAATATTCTTTGCTATCACGGTAATCTTTGCGGTCCTAACGCGCATTACTGATGGCCTTACCGATTCCGTAATGGGCGGAATCATTTACAATATCATGCGTGGCTGTACGATTGCGGCGCTCGTTAATACAATCGTAAACTGCGCAATTCGTATTTGGGTGCGTTTTCGTCAAAACTTCTATAAAGACGAAGCCTACCTTACGCACACTTTGCCAGTTAGCAAAAGTGCGCTTTATGATGGCAAAATCATCTCGTCAATTTGCACGGTTTTATTATCGGTAATTGTAGTTATCGCTTCGTTCTTTATCGCATTTTGGAACAATGACATTTACGAATACCTTCGTAACGTTTTCAAAGATGGTGATATGTCATTTATCGTAATCAGCTTATTTGCGACGGCGATTCTCGAAGTAATATATGCCATTAACGTTGGAATATTTAGTATCGTAGTTGGCCACCGCGCCAATAATAGTCGTGTACTAATATCCATAATTCTAGGATTCGCCCTATATTATGGCCTTCAGTGTGTCTTGCTTGCGGGCATTGCAATTGCTGGCATTTTCGACGATAGCATCCAGGCAATGTTTGGCAATGCATCTAATACAAGTATCGGCTTTTCGACTTATCGCACGCTCATGCTGATTACTAATGTGTTATATCTTACGCTTTGCACTGGCCTATACTTTGGTGGCAAGAAACTCTTTGCCAAAGGCGTAAACGTCGAATAATAGTAACTGTGATAATCACTACGTATTCAAGAAGTATCTATAACTCTGTTATAATTAGTCCATATAACCATAAGCATCAACAAAGGGAAATATGGACAACGATAAACCACTAGAAGAGCCACAGGCGGATCTTCCTGTAGATGATTTTGCTACAGATTTAGCCGTGGAATCTTCCGAGGAGGCCACCGTCAAACCAGTTGACGAACCAGCCGAAGAGCCTGCGAAAGAGCCAGAACCAGAACCAACTCCAGAATCAGCACCAGCTCCATTTCCAGCTCAACCAGCCCAAGAGTCACAGGTCCCAGTACAGCCCGCTCCGGCCACAACCGAGAAGAAGCCAAAAAAGAGAATGAGCAAATGGCTCTTCACGATTATCATGACTGTCGTATTTCTCGCTATCACCGAGCTCGTAATTTGGGGCTCCGGTGGCAAATTCCTTGTTGATGCAATCAAAAACTACCCACAGGGCAATCTTGTAATTTCGGAAGCCGTTCTCGCATCACTAGTTCTTATCGTGATGCTCCTCTTCAAAAACTCATACGTCTTCACACAAAAACACGAAAAAATCACCAAGGGCCTATATTATGGCATGTTCTTCATTATCGCGTCCTCATTTACATTCCTGATATTCGGCCTTGGCAGCGGCGCAATATTTGTCGGGAAACCAGTCGTAAACCTATTGATCGGTTGTTTTCTAGTTGGCGTAGCAGAGGAATTCTTATGCCGCGGCTGGCTTTTGAATGAATTTCTAGAGCGCTTCGGCGAAACAAAGAAGGGCGTCTGGTTCTCGATTATTGCCAGTGGCGTCATCTTTGGCCTGATCCACTTAGGCAACATTGCAAACGCCGGTCAGTCCATCCCGACCACCATTACCCAGGTCATCAATGCGGCCGGTATCGGTATCGTATTTGGCACGATTTACTACAAAACCAAAAACATCTGGTCAGTTATTATCCTTCACGCGCTGTGGGATTTCTGCCTCATGCTTTCGGATGTTGCGCCGGTCATGTCGGAAACTCCAGTGGTGACGACTTTCTCAATCATCGGCCTCGTCTTTAGTTTGTTGATGGTTGGTTCTCAGCTACTCAGCATCGCGCCACATTTCAAAGATATTAATGCGGAGCCAAAGAAAGTCAGCGTTATCCTATGTTCGATTGGCGCCGTAGTTCTTTATGGCATGTTTATGATCGCAACCGGCTTATCTAGCGTTGATCTTGGTACTTTGGCGGAAGCAAAAGTCTATACTTACGGCAACCTTGCGTTAGATAATTATGCCGTTACTCGTGATAATTACGACACTTATTACATTAGATATTCCGTACCAGAAACGGAGATAGATGATGGTGAATTAATCCCAGCCAAGACTGAAGAGGAAGACAAAGCTGACGCATTCGACCTATTTAGAAACGTCATGAATACTAGACCAAAACAAGAAGCCGGCGACTATAAGTTCAAATTCTACGAAAAGGAAGAGAACAAGCTAGTTTTCGAAAATGAAATCACTGGCAAATCTGTAGAATTCGACTGCCAAGCACTCGAAGATTTCATTATCGTCGAGCAAAAAGACAATTTCATCCTAGCCTATGTAGATTACGAAGACAGCACGAATGCATTTTTGCATTACAGCTACATCGATAAGACCGACATTAATGACGATGAAGATTTCCTCAAATCCGTCAAAGAGGGCGAACAGAAGTTTATGCTTTCCGATCGCTCAGAGTTGGTTGCGCTTGAGGACCGCGAAAACAATCGCGTATACGTTGCTGCATACGACGTAGACCACGGCTACTATGTATTAGTTGAGCCGGATAAAGTCTCGATTCTTAATCGCGATAAATAATAAATTGCTTGTACTTTTACGCGCATGCGCAAAACTGATAGAATAGAGTAAAACAATGGAGGATTTTTAATGGCCGAAATCAAAGGTACAAAAACAGAGAAGAATCTAAACGCCGCATTCGCTGGCGAGTCCCAAGCTCGCGTAAAATATCAGTTTTACGCAAGCAAAGCAAAGAAAGAAGGCTACGAGCAGATCGCAGGTATCTTTGAAGAAACCTCCGACAACGAAAAAGAACATGCCAAAATCTGGTACAAGATTCTTCATGACGGCGCCGTTCCAAGCACAGAAGAGAACCTAAAAGACGCCATCAAGGGCGAAAACTACGAAGAGACCGAAATGTATGTCAAATTCGCCAAAGAAGCCCGCGAAGAAGGTTTTGAAGAAATCGCCAAGCTCTTCGAAGAAGTTGGCAAGATCGAAGCTGAACACGAAAAACGCTACCAAAAAGTCCTCGAAAACATCGAAAAGGGCATCGTATTCAAGGGTGATGGCGTAACGGTTTGGAAGTGCCGCAACTGTGGCTACATTCATATCGGCGATTCTGCGCCAGAAGTCTGCCCAGTCTGCAAACATCCGCAGTCCTACTTCGAGATTCGCGCCGAGAATTTCTAATCAATGGCCAAGAAAACCTCATATCGTGTACGCAGAATTATTTTTGCACTGTTCGGTGTAGCAGTTTTTGTTCTATATTTAATCATTAATCCAAACTCTTACGAATTCGCTAGCATCCTAAATGGCGAGGTCGAAAAGCCAGAAGAAATCTCCGAAAAAGACGAGACTACTCCGGATTCTGCGCTCGCCAAAGATGTGCTAGAATCTCTTGCCGTGCACGAGAAAAATACCTCCGAAAAATACTATCGCAAGCTTTTCTACGACAACTGGGGCTTAACCGCCTCTGGCTGCAACACTAGGGAAGCGGTTCTCGCACGCGACCTTACCGATGTTGTATTAAAAGGTTGCAAAGTCCAGACCGGCACACTAAACGATCCGTATACTGGCAAAACTATTTCTTTCGTTCGTGGCCAGGACACGTCTGCTGCGGTTCAAATCGACCACGTCGTTGCGCTCAGTAATGCCTGGGCTACTGGCGCCTACGCATTTAATTCTGATATGCGTTACGAAATTAGCCAAGATCCGCTTAATCTTCTTGCGGTAGATGGCGATGCAAACCAAGACAAACTAGACAAAGATGCCTCGGATTGGCTTCCGACCAACGAAAAATTTCAGTGCCAGTACGTTGCGCGCCAAATCTCCGTCAAGGCAAAGTATCATCTCTGGGTGACGCCGGCAGAGAAGTCGAAGATGCAACTTGTGCTAGCCGCCTGCCCAGACGAGCCTACTGTAGGACTAGAAAATCCGTAACTTGGTAATTATCGCCAGATACTTCCGCGGCTGCGAGAATCGCTGCGCCACCGCCATTTTGGCTCATATATAGTTCCGCCGCAAAACGCATTTGCTCGAGCTTCTTTTTATCGATTGCTTCAAGTCCGCCACCCGCACGGCGATATTTGACTTCCGTGAAACAAAGTACGCCATTAAACTTCGAAATAATATCAATCTCACAAAACTTATTCTTCCAATTACGTGCAATAATTTCATGGCCGGATTCTACAAGATATTCGCAGGCCGCCGTCTCGCCGCGGTCGCCACGCGCCTTCGTGGTCTTTGTGGATTTTGTAGACTTTTCTGTGCCGAGCAATTCTGTAATCGGACGAAAACTCTTTCTATGTTCTGGGCAAGGGCCGTATTTTTCCAGTGCAGCCTTGTGCGCCGCCGTCCCATAGCCAACGTGCTTTTCGAAACCATATTCTGGATACTTTTTGGCGAGCTTATACATATAATTGTCACGTGCAACTTTGGCCACAATCGATGCTGCTGAAACTTCCGGAACGAGCAAATCTGCCTTTTTTAAAATCTGCACATGCCCAGCTAGTGGTGTGTCGCGCAAAAAGTTCACTGTGCCATCAATAATAATCTCATGAAACGGCACTTTAATCTGCTTTACCGCGTCGCGACAAGCTTTACATAGCGCCTGAGATAATCCAATGCGATCCAATTCTTCAGCGGATACCCAGCCGAGTCCAACCGCTGCCTTTTCTTGGATAATCGGCGCCAATGCTTCACGCTTTTTGGCGGTTAATTTTTTTGAGTCAGTCAAACCATCAATCTGCGCATCACCCAGAACGCATGCGCCAACAACAAGAGGCCCCGCCCAGGGACCTCTTCCAACTTCATCTATTCCTAAGATTGCCAATTAGGCTTCTGCCTTTTCTTCTTCAGCTTCTGCAGCTGGAGCTTCTTCAACTTCCTCTTCTGGAAGTGCGTTTACTGCATGGCGATCGAAATCCTTCTGAGTAAGACGTGCGGACTTACCAGAGCGTTCGCGGAGGTAGCGCAAGTTGTTGCGGCGAACCTTACCACGGCGTACAATTTCAACCTTTTCTACGAGTGGGCTGTGCATCAAGAAGCTCTTCTCAACGCCAACACCAGAGGTAACCTTGCGTACAACGATACGCTCAGTATGAGAATCTTTACGATCTACGCGGATAACAGTACCTTCGAAAACCTGAATACGGAACTTGTCGCCTTCCTTA
>Ga0256404_1012326_pt1 | contig 11138 bp, 15 predicted proteins | sample RumenRJG_01DNA_FD_185990 | JGI IMG/M metagenome (GOLD analysis project Ga0256404, IMG submission 185990) | Bovine rumen microbial communities from Lethbridge, Alberta, Canada - RJG_01 | ecosystem: Host-associated > Mammals > Digestive system > Stomach > Rumen | place: Canada: Alberta | collected...
TAATTGTTTATGTATCAATGATTTATTTGCACTACAAAGATACAAAAACTTTTGGACATTCCTTCTCTTTCCTCTTGATTTTTAAGACTTTAAGGGCAAGCTATTTGCAAGTGGGAAACTTTAGTAAAGTAACTACATTGTCAATGGTAGCAGAGAACTGTTGTTTATCTTCCTCTTTCAGGTTGCATATCATAAAGAGAACATATACCACACGGCGATAGAAGGCTTGTTTCTTCTCGTCTTCGATAACTTCGAGTGCCTGGCGAGCATTCTGAAAAGCCCTTTGTCCCAGGTGTTGCATGGAACCTTGCACCATAGCACCAAAGAACTTGTCAAACGGGACAAATTCTCCGACTTCCATTTCCTGTGTGTCACGGGCGATGGAATATGTAATGTTAATGAGCGAACGCTCATTACCTTTCACCTGCTTATCTACGAAGTTCAGCTGCTCAAAAGCATCGAGCACATTTTTGATGAGTTGGAACTGATAGGGTACAAACGGATAATAGGCTGCAAAGTTGTCTTTGTCCTTATAAGTCTTGTAGGTACTAGGAAGAACAAACTGTGCATCCAATCTTGGCTTATTCTTGTTATACATATCGGCAAGTAAGATTTCAACATCGCCTTTCTTGTCGAGAATACGCTTCTGGGTGATGTATTCCGGCGATGTACCTTGTAAGGAGGCACGAACCTCAAAGCGACCGAGAATCTTGCCGACCTCATCTTCTGGGTTGGTTGCATTGCCACCCACGTTGCCTACAACCTCTTCGAGCGTCTGCTGGGCTGTACATGCTATCCACACCTTTGATTCACAGACTTCATCCAGACGCTTAACCAATGACTGAAGCTGAAGCAGAAGGTCACGATGCTGTCCAATGAACTGGCTCACCTCATCAACAAAGAACAACAAGCGGAAATTTCTGTTATTCTTTGCATCAATATATTCTTTCATTTCGGCAGCAAAGGACTCTACCGACACATTGACATCATTGTTGATAATTTTAGTTCGGATGACATCTGTAGCTAAATCGGGATCAACTTCCTTTGCCATTTGCAAGGCCAAGTCAAGACGACCGGCAGCAAAACGAGAAATATTGCGCTCCCAATCGTAACCTTTGCCCTTGACATACTCTTTGAACTCTTCAAACTTGCCATCATCGTCCAGAGCCTTCTCTAGATACTGAGCTAAAGCAAGATTAAAGGAGTTGTAACCACGCTGGGAATTAAACTGATTCCAGAAAATGGTGGTGAAAGCCTGAGCTTGGTTGGAGTTGGTATCATGGACATCTCCGATGTTGAACATCACCATCTGTACTTCCGCTTGGGAAGAATACCACTTTTTCAGTGACTTTATCTCAGAAAGAGATACGCCGTGGTCGTCTAACTTGGTCATTCCCTTGCTGTTACGGATAATATCCTCAATGGCTTCTTCAAGACGCATGAAAGCTAGTTCGCTGTAATGCTGATCCAGACAGTAACTGACATATTTTAAGAAGTGTGACTTACCAGTTCCAAAATAACCATTAATCCATATACCGACATGGCTGCCCTGATTCTGACGTATGTTCGTCAGGATGTCGTAAAGGTTGATGACGATTTCTTCAGTGAATACGTACTCAACAATTTCAGTCATCACAGTGTCTTCACTGAGGTCTGAAGCTGAGACGGCAGGATTCACCTTGCGGTCAAGTCCTTTTTCGTATAATTCTTTAAATTTCATATTGAGGTATTTTTATTTATTGACTAATAAGATGGCGCGATAAGTATGGGAATCCTCCAGTGTGTCAAACAGCGAGAACGAATTCCCTTCCTGATGACCAGGGTAAAAGAGAATGATGCGATACTTGTCAGGCTCGTTATATTTTTCATAGCGAGTGAGAAATACATTAGTTCGCATGTAGGGAAACATCTTTCCAATACCATGAATGAAGATATAGGGCTTATTCAACCCATCTTTGAGTTCCATGTGCTCATTTATCTTATCACGAACGAATCGAATAAAATTATCAGAGTTTGCTTCGGATGTCAGTTCTGTCGTAACCATATCCGGATGTGTCTTGTCACCCTCAAAGGTGTCTTCCAAGAGTGAAGTGTCGCCGAACTTCTCATTTCGGAGATAGTCACAGAACACTTTGAAAAGGTCAAGTTCCAGAGCATTCACAAAATTTGTGGGTCGCTCCAACTTTTCCTTAAACTCCTGAATCTGCCTGCGCATTTCGTATTCCTTGTTGGCAGGATATTGGTATATATAGTAGTTGTAGAAAATGTTACCACTTTTCTCGTCCAGAAACTGGGGAGAACAGAGGTAACTGTATAACTCATCTATGGTCATTCTTTTCATAGCAACTTCGATTTTATATCGTTAATTTCATAAGGGTATAGAAAACATGCCTCCAGGAACCATTCTTCTCCTGAGCGGAAATAGTATTCCAGCTCTGAATCATCTGGATGGATGGACTGAAGTTCATTCGTTTTTTCAGTCAGTAATCCTGTTTGACGTAAGATAGTGAGGTACGCACTTGCACAGCGGTCTTTCGTATTGTCAGACCAACTGTCCACAAATTCATCATGGGCTGCAATCTCGTTGAATTCCATCATGATATCAGACTTTGTAAGCTGGTGGTCAACGGAATTCCAATGCTTAATGGACACGTTGAAATGGAAATCAAACACAAGCTTGTATGTCTTCAATATGGCATAGAAAAGTCCAGCACGTTGGCCTGTTTCACTCCATCCTTGCCATGTCTGCCAAAAATGGAGAGGTACAGAAGCAAAACGACGCTTAAACTCAGCAAGGAAACGTTTGCGCGATGACACAGAGTTGATCTGAAGGATGAGATTGTTTTCAACCTCTTCCTTTAGCAGCATTTCAGATTCTGGTGACATCAAAACTGGTAGGATCCGCTTAAACTCATAGTAGAGAAAACCGCCTCCTGTTATTGCTGCTGTGTAAGGGCTATTGATACTATTCATTCGTTTTTATCTATATCTAAAGCATTAATACGAATAAGATCCTGTATTTCAACTTCCAGTATCTTGGCCATCTGCAATAACAGTTCCAAGCTTGGCTGAGAAACATTAGTTACCCATTTTGATACTGTTGCTGGGTCTTTTCCAAGTTGCTCTGCCAACCATTTGTTCGTCTTGTTCTTTTCCGCAAGAACTACTTTAATCCGATTAAGTTGTCTATTATCCATACCTGTAGTAATTGATTTAAGTGCAAATATAATGAATTTATTCCAAAACGACTTGTTCCTGCTATGAAAATTTCGTTAAATCCACCATTTTTAATGCGAAAAATCGAAAATTACATCTATTTTTCGAAAATTTCATGCGCATTTGTTTCAAAAGTTGCTTCTAAAAACCTGAAGATATTATATACATATTGGATTTCTGCATGGTCTTACTGCTGTTTCCTTTCTGTTCATCCCGGGCATGGCTTTTATTGTGCAAAGTTATGGCAACCATGAACAGGCAAGTACCGCTTTGCTATTTACATACAAGTTTTTCGGCAGCCTTCCGCTTTTAACGGCTTCACTGTCAAAAGTGGTATTCCAGAAAACTTGCAAGATAATTCCTTGCCGTAGGGTTCATGTTCGTTCCCATCTTCTACGCACATAAAAGCGAAGCCTCGGATGAGCTTCGCATAGTAAAAGGAAACGCAGCGTGTAACCGACCTGCACAAATCTCTTTACAATATGGATATGTATTCTTATATTCTTCAGATTTTCAGAATGCAAGCAAACACAGTTGCTTCATGGGGTTTCAATCAGCCTGTAAGGGTTCCCGATGGAAATGGTATGGAATTCTCCGTTGAAGGTTTCATCCATCAGGGAAAGGTGAGAGTGCTCTTCAACGCTGGCACTGATGCTTTCGACATCTACATCCTGAATGCTGACGGCAGCACCAAGGAAACCATTGAGGAGGTGTACATAGATGTTCTTGTTGACACCATCGACAGACACGTGGAACGCTGTGAGAACTACGAACAGCGTGTCAAGGACTTCTATAACCTGTGATGAGCTGACCTGTCAAGCAAAAGTGAAAGACCGATGGAAAACTCCACCGGTCTTTTCTTTATATAGGGTCAGCTTGGCTCATGGCCTTGCTTCTGCTTGCTTGATGGTCAGTTCACGGCATGCTTGATGCTACGTACTGAGGTCTTGTTAGCGTCATACTTGACGGTTATCTTGCCGCTCCTGCGGTTGTAGCTGGCATCCTTCACGCCACGGACTGCCATGGCCATGGCCTCCACATTCTTATGATGTGATGCCTTTTTGTTTACCTTAAAGGTGACCGTCTTGATGTCGGCACGGTAGGCATGGTGGTTGTAACTCTTCTTTTTGTCGAAAAAGCGCATTTCCACCTTGTCCTTACCTGGCTTCTTGTCAACTTTGTTGTTTGCCATTGCGGGAACCGATGTGATGGCCATGATCATCATAGCTGCTATCACTTTATTGATCTTCTTCATAATCTTCTGTTTTTTAATTGTTATACTATTAGTTCTCAGAACCAGTTTTGTTCCTGATTCTGGTGCAAAGGTAGTGTGTTTGGACTATCTGCCAAAGGGATTATTCCTATTCCTCCCTTGGGGTTTTCCTATTTGTCATGGGAAAATCCCAATGTCACCTGTTTTTATATGCCATCTTTGCCCTGCTACGTCGCCATCATCCTCATGGCATTCCAGCCGGGGTATTTGACGCTTTTTCAAGTGCAAAGGTAGCGTGCCCTGATGACCCTGCAAGTACCGTCAGGCTATTTCAGAAGAAAAGTCTTGGCAGCCTTCCACTTTTGGCGGTGCAGACTCCCTTCGGTCATTTACACGGCCAAAAGCGGTATTCCATGCCTTTTCTCCATAAATTCCTTGCTTTGGTCATCTGCCTAGGACACGCATTCACCAGCACAGAAAAAGTCTATACCCGACAGGTTATGCCGATGAAAAAAAAGCTCCTTCGCAGGAGATGGATTTTAGAAAAAGTCTTCCCCTCAAGGAAATCCGATAAAATCAATTCATCATGACACAGAGCATCAGAACACTTACAACGGCAGAAAAGACATTCATGGAGAGTGCCAGGGACGAGAACTCACTGCTGTACCGACCGATGAAGGACATGTTTCATGTCGCACCGAGCACCGACAAATGGTGTGTATTCATGTGGAATAACCTCATGGCAGTATCAGACACCTTGGAAGAGGCGAACGATACCATGCTGAAACTATATAACGCATAATCAATATGAAAAGAATGAAGAAAGAGACCTTTGACAACATCCCCGAATGGGCGATTTATTTCCTTGCCTATGGGGAGAGTGATGAACTGACGGAAGAGGAAGTGGACGAAGTGACCACCTTCACGACCATCAATTTTCCTGTTGGCTACACCATGGACGTGCAATGGGACAACTACCGCGAGTTTGACACGCACCCTGCTTTCGGCCTGCCCTGCAAGACCTATCAGGTGGACTTCTACAAGCATTAAAAGGTAACGTGGGGACTAACCATCCCCACACTATAATTATTAAATATGTATTACGACACGAACTGCACACAAGTAACCATTGACAAATGGAATGCTCTGATGAAGGGAGCAAGAAAGGCAAGCTATAAACGACTGGTGAGCCGTATCAAAAATGAGCTGCCCAGTCTATACATGGAACTGGCACTGCAATTCCCCAACCCCTACGCCGACCAATGCCGGCAGACAAAGACGCACTATATCTTGGTGCATTCAGCAATTGAGTTTTTCATTCACAAATAATTTACAACTATGGAAAAGAAAATCGACTTTTACAAGATGAAGCGTGAACTTCATTACAAGATGGTGGATGCCATCACATCACTTCTGAAAAAACATGGGCTGACTGAATTTGACCTGCTGGAAAGCGATGCAGACCATGCTTTCATCATCGTGTCACCGGATGGTGCTGAATCTACACAAGAGATAGAGGTGCAAAGGGTGTTCCTTAAAGATGGTTCTTTGTTCGCCACCTCCCTTGATGAAGGATGGTTAGACAAGGACATCTACCTTGGAAGTCCAAGTTCCGTGGTACACTGTTCTCTGGCTGACCTCTATGAGACTTTGTATGACTATCTGGAGTATAAGCACTGAGCCTTGTACTCCAGTTAAGGAGATGGAAAAGGTGATTTTCCAAACTGCATGATGCGAAGGTAACGGGACGACCAACCATCGTCCCACTATTTCAACAAAACATGAATATCAAGTTAATCTATGATGGAATGAAGGGCGTATGCCGCCAATACAAGGTGGAGAACGCAGAGTTTATAACGGTGGTTCTCGTGAAGGAGGACATCCTGAAAGATGAGAAGTTTGCTGCTTTCGACACGAATGACGGGAAAAAGGTGGAGTTGTCCTGCACCTATGACGGCAACAGCATTGAGACAAGCATCTATAAGCTGGACTGCCACCTGCATGATGAGGACATCGAAAGGCATGTGAACGCCGTAGTCAGAAAGGAACTCGAAAAACGGCTCCGCAAGCAAGGTGACTTCAAGGGAGCATCACAAAGTGTGATTGATGAAATGCTTGACAGACTATGCCATGAGTTGTTGGAGGGAGAATACGGGGTGAAGGACAACATCATCTGTGACTATGAGCTGGAAAGCATCCGTCTGTGCGACCAATGCGGCGAACTGATGCACAAAGGGTATGTGGTGAATGGATGCGAGGCCTTCTGCAGCCGGGAGTGCATCGAGGGGTATCACGGCAAAAGGGAGACGGAAGATATTCTGGCTGCCTGTGGCGATGATGACAGTGAAACTTACTGGACACAGTGGGAATAATCGGGAAAAGGCAGGCTCGTCCTGCCTTTCTTTTCGTGTCGCGGCAAGAGATCTCTGAAAAACTCTTGCCGCTCTGTCTCTGTTTGTTGTAAATATGGGCGTATTTCATTAGAATAGTGAAATTCCCAGTATATTAAGGGGAATAACTATCGTGGTACACATCTGCCTGTGTTCATTTTGTTGGATTACCCCTGTGAACGAGCGCGTCCATGACAGCCGGTCATTCTGATCGGTTATGATGGAGGCGCACATTCACATCCTTCATCAAGAGCGATGAAGGACTTCGGGAGAGCGGTTGCCAGGACTGGCACGTTATCTTGTCCCCACCCACAACACCCCCTCGGAACATGGACACTGCCAAATGGTCTGTTCCCTCCAGACTGCATCATCGTCGGCGGGCTATGCAAAGGCCATACCATTCATGGCCTTACAGCTGCCTGCTGACAGTGATGCCTGTCTTTCCTTCCACGGACGATATGGCAGAGACCAGTTCCTCTAAAGCCAAGCCCTCAGCCTGAAATGACAGGCATAGGGCTTCTGCCATGTGGCTTCACTACACGGCAGCTACGGGACAGAGGTATCTCCGATGGTCGCTATATCTTGAATACCCTGTGAAAGAGTGTGTCATAAAGGCCGGTCAGGGCTGATCGGGCATCATGACACACACATTCACATCCTTCATCAGGGACGATGAAGGACTTCGGGAGAGTGGTTGCCAAGACTGGCAATTTGTTTTGTCCCCACCCAACAACACCCCGTCGGAACATGAAACGGCCTTTGGTCTGTTCCCTCCAGCGTCCACGCTTGCTATCTGGCACGCGACGGCACTCATGCTGTCACAGATGCCCGATGGCAAGGGTGTATCGCTATCCTTCCACGGACTATTGGCTGATTCATGTTCCTCTAAAGCCAAGTCCGTTGCCAGCTTCACCGACAAGGGACTTCTGCCATGTGGCTTCACTACATGGCAGCTTCGGGGCAGAGGTAAAAATTGATTCTAATCATATGGAGAACAAATGAGATTCCTAATGTCTCTTTAACTCGGTCTATGAAGAATAGAAAACAGATAGCTAAGTACGTTAAAGTATCTTTGCGATTCGTTTATTCGCATTTTTTGTTGTATCTTTGCATTTGTTTTACCGCATTCAACAACCTGGAAATGGTTTCTTGTGCGGTTTACATGAACTTTGCAGAACTGTTACAATATCATTTACCGACTCACATCTTCTTGGCATATGGAAGTAAGACAGAACATCGTGGTTTTCACAGGTGCCGGCATCAGCAAAGAAAGCGGAATCCCCACATTCCGTGACATGGACGGCATGTGGAAGAAGTATGATGCCATGAAGCTGGCAAGCGCAGCTGGATTCGACGAGGATCCGGAAGCGGTGCTGGAGTTCTATAATGCAAGAAGACGTAACCTGCTGGAGGTGCAACCCAATCATGCCCACCTGGTGCTGGCAGAACTGGAGAAGCAGCACGACGTGACCATCATCACCCAGAACGTGGATGACCTGCATGAAAGAGCTGGCAGCTCACGTGTGATGCACCTTCATGGGGAGTTGCGCAAGGTGACATCGTCCCTGAACAGGATGGATCCAGACTGCATACAGGACTATCCGCTTGACGTTCCCATCAGGATTGGCGACAAGGCGGCAGACGGCTCACAGATGCGTCCCTATATCGTTTGGTTCGGGGAATATCTCAACAATATGGAAGAAGCAGCTGAGCTTGTCAAGTATGCGGATATCTTCGTGGTTATCGGCACGTCCCTTGTAGTATATCCTGCTGCCGGACTAGTTAATTATGCCCACCATGAGGTGCCGAAGTTCCTGATTGACCCAAGTGACATGGAGGGAAGATTGCCCGTGGGTTTCAAACATATCAAGGCCAGTGCCGTACAGGGTGTTGACATCTTACTTGAAGAACTGGGAAAAATATAGACTTAACGGATTGACGACTATGGCTAAAATCGAAATACTTGGCTCAGAATTTGCCGAAAAGCTGGAATTACAGTTCGCCCCGTCGATTAAGGCCGGATTCCCAAGTCCTGCCGACGATTATCTTCAGGACAGGCTTGACTTTAACCGTGACCTGATACGGCATCCGGAAACGACCTTCTATGGCCGTGTTTCCGGGGACTCGATGATGGATGCCGGCATCAATGATGGTGACATTGCTGTCATCGACAGGAGTATTGAAGCTTCAGACGGCGACATCGTCGTGGGCTATGTCAACAATGAGTTTACAATCAAGTTCCTGGACCTGTCTCATAGAGCGGAAGGATACATAGAACTGCGTCCTGCCAACAAGGACTTCAAGCCGATTCGTATCTATGAGTCGGATGATTTCGAGGTCTGGGGCGTGGTGGTATGGACTATTAAGAACTGGCACAAACTATAAGTAACAATGATAATCTGGTCATAAAACATGTCTTCCTTCTTACCCATATTAATCTTTGTTCTTTTCGTTGGCCTTACTATCTTTGGTATTTGGTACAATTCACCAAAGCAAAAGGGCAAACGTGGTGAGTTGAGGGTTCATGACATTCTAATGCAATTGCCAGATGAATATCATGTACTGGACGATGTCGTATTGAATACAGAAAGAGGAACTACCCAGATAGACCATGTTGTAGTGTCAAAATATGGCGTTTTTGCCATAGAGACGAAAAACTATCTTGGTGAAATATACGGCGACGATAAACGTCAGCAGTGGACACAGATAATCGTAACGGAAGTAAGATATAGGAGGAAGTGGTACAAGACATATACCTACGTAACCAAGAATCAATTCTATAATCCCGTAAAGCAGTCCTGGGGGCATGTTTTTGAAATCAAGAAAAACCTAACTGCATGGCCTTCCCTGAAAGTAATCCCCATTGTGGTGTTTGTAGGTAGTGCCGACTTAAGCAATGTGCAGTCTGCCAGTCATGTTATTTACGAGGATGATTTGAATGCCACCATACTGAAATACCGGACGGCTTATCTGTCAGATTCCGATTTGCAGAATGTCGTAGACCTTCTTTGCAAAAAGAACGTCAGGGAATTGGTTGACAATAAAACTCACGTTGGCAACGTTAAAGCTGCAAAGAATTCTGTAGACCGGAAAGTGGAATCTGGCATATGTCCCAGATGCGGTGGCAGGCTTGTGCAAAGAAGTGGCCGCTATGGCAGCTTCTACGGTTGCTCAAACTATCCTAAATGCACTTTTACAACACACTGATAACGCTTTAACAAACCAAAAAAGTCATGAACAGAAGCAAATATAAAAAAATGGCCGAAAAGCATCAGGAATTCTACAAGTCGGAAATTCTTGGACTTCATACATGTGGCCTTTTCTGGAATTGGAAAACCAATGAAACAGTTCCCATAAAACGCTACTTGACTGATGAGGATGCGCAAGCCGGTATGAATTTCTATGAGGGATTCAGAGATAGGATTCTTGCTTCTGCCCTTGATAAATATACTTTCAACGGCAGGCATAAGTCTTTGTATGTTGACATGCTTCGCAGTGAGCATATCCCTTTCAACATATTTGTTCCTATGGGGTTGGATGAATATGCCAGAAAACAAACTGCTTTTGTTTTTAACAAGTTCCTTGAACACACCAGAATAGCATCGGTTGATAACATAATAATCGAGGACGAACGGTTTTGTGACAATAAGGATTACCTTGATGACAAGACGGCCTTTGACGCTTACATAGCTTATACGGATGTAAATGGAAAACGAGGTGGTTTAGGCATAGAAGTAAAATATACTGAAGCTTCATACAAGATAAGGAGGAAGGAGAAAGAATACTGTACAAATGATAACAGTCCTTACTGGAAAATCACGCGATGGAGCGAATGCTTTACGGATGACCCTGAGAAAATGAAAATCAAAGATGATTTCAGACAAATATGGAGAAACCATTTACTTGGACTGGCCATGCTGAAGAACAAGCAGATTGATGTCTTTACCCACATCCATCTATATCCGAAGGAAAACGGACATTTCGAGGAAATCCTTCCTATCTACGAGAACAAGCTCCTGACAGAAAAAGGCAGGAAGACTTTCCTTGCATTGACCTATGAGGAATTGTTTTCTGAAATGGAAAAGGAGTTTACTAAGGAGAATTTCGTCCAATGGGTACAATATTTGAAAGAGAGATATTTATTCTAAAATCATTTATCAGTTGATATTGTATGTACGGCATTATTGATTGCGACAATTGTTATTCCGAATAATTCGTTATTCTGAATTTGAGTATTTACTGTGTTGTAGATAGCAAACTTCTACGAAATCTATTCGGAATAAACAATCTTGATTTCATTATTCTTCTAATCCTTATGC
>Ga0256404_1012328_pt1 | contig 11137 bp, 10 predicted proteins | sample RumenRJG_01DNA_FD_185990 | JGI IMG/M metagenome (GOLD analysis project Ga0256404, IMG submission 185990) | Bovine rumen microbial communities from Lethbridge, Alberta, Canada - RJG_01 | ecosystem: Host-associated > Mammals > Digestive system > Stomach > Rumen | place: Canada: Alberta | collected...
TGTACTCCATCTACATGATTTCCCGCCAAGACCGTCTGCGCCTCCTCCATGTCCCGAAAGTCTGGCTCACCTGAATCACCGAAAGCCTGACATCCATCAACGAAAGGATTGCTCCGCATGCCAACGCCAGAAACACCCCAGACACCAGCGCCTCCCGCTGCGGCCCCAGCTCCGGCTCCGGCGCCAGCCCCGGCCCCCATGCCGCCCCTCCAGCCCGAAACCACGCCCCAGTCCCTCGCAGCCTTCTTCGCTGCCCTCCGCCAGAATCCCCCCGCGCCTCCCGCACCTCCCGCGCCCGGCGAAACAAACGGCGCCCGCATCTACGAAGCGGTGAAAAACGAACTCGACGCAGAATAACGAGGAATATCTCATCTATTGCCGAACGTCTCTTCCCCCGTAGCCTCCCTCTCAGAGGGAGGGGGACCGCGAAGCGGTGGTGGGAGTCCCCTGCACGTCAAGACAATCCGCACGCCGTGTCCTTTCGCGGGTGCGAACAAAAATAGACCACAAAGAAAGCGAGGCCCTTTCCATGTTCCCAAAAGAAGCCATTGACTGGCTCGCCGCCCAGCCTGCGCGGCCACGCGTCGTCCTCTACGGGCAGCGCACCGAAAAAACGCTCGCAACGCACCTCTCTGCCGTCTGTGACATCCTCCTCGACGCTACCGGCCAGGGCGAGCCTGCCCTCCAGCGCATCGCCGCCCTGCCGCAGGAGCGCTACGACATCCTCTTCATCCTCACGCCGCGCGAAGGCATCGCCTGTGCCTGCCATCGTCATCTCGAACTCGCAGGCATCCCCGCCACGAAAATTCGCTGGCTCCAGACCGCCGCGCCCCGCCGCCAGACGGCCCGCATCCTCGTCTCCTGCCGCATCGACGTCCCCTCCGTCACCATCCCGAACCCCGTCTACCTCCCCGTGCGCTGCGGCGCGCACTACGACCACGACCCGCACCCCGTCCTCGCGGGCGACGACACTGGCGACAACGTCTCGCGCTACCAGCCCTACCTCTCCGAACTCTCCGTCCAATACTGGGGGTGGAAGAACGTCCGCGCCGACTATCTCGGCCTCTGCCACTACCGCCGCTACCTCTCCTTTTCCGATGAAAACTACGAGACCTCGTATCGCGAAATGGTCATGGACCCCGCCCTCGACGAAGGCGGCATGGAACGCTACGGCCTCCTCGATGCCGCGCGCATGACCAAGGCCATCTGCGCCGCTGACGGCATCGTCAACACCGCTGCCGACGTGCGCCGCATCCCGACACCGCGCGGCCTCCAGAGCGACGTCCGCCACCACTGGGACGCCCATAGCGGCGTCTTCTTCCCAGAAGGCGCCATCGCGCAGCTCTTTGACGCCATCGCGGCCCTCGAGCCACAGTACCTCGCAGCGGCCCGCGACTACTTCGCCGGCCGCCTCCATCGCGGATACAACTGCTTCGTCCTGCGGCGGCCGCTCTACGACGAACTCTGCCGCATGCAGCACCACATCCTCACGGCACTCTTCCCGCGCTTCTTCCATCAGGGGGCGTTGCGCCGCTTCCCACGCACTTGCGCCTACCTCGGCGAAATGCTCTATGGCATCTACATCCACGCCCTCCAGGCGGCAGGCAAAGCCCGCATCGCCGAACACCAGCTCGTCCTCTTCGGCCAGACCGGCCTCGCGGCCTACCACGAAGGGAAGTCCTCGCTATGAACCAGCACGATCATCGAAAACAACCCCGGCAGCAGCCTGCCGGAACCTTCATCCCCGGTGCCGACACCGCGCGCTTCGCCTTCCCGTTTGACGCCATCCCGGCGGGGACGCCGCTCATCCTCTACGGCGGCGGCATCGTCGGCAAATCCTACCTCGCTGAGCTCGCCTCTAGAGGCCGCCTCGCCGACGTCCGCGCCGTCGCCGACCGCAGGCCGCAGAATACCGCCATCACCGCCGTCCCCGTCATCCCGCCCGAGCGCATCCGCGCCCATCTCCCCGAAAACGGCATCGTCCTCATCGCCCTCGAACGCGATGACCTCGCCCTCGCCGTCCACCACACCCTCCGCACCCTCGGACTTCCAAGTGAAAGCCTCCGCTGGTTCTCTCCCGCACGCGAGACCTTCCCCGATTTCGAGCCGGAAATCTTTGCCGCAGGGGAGAAAGATTTGCAGAGATACATGGGAAATGCAAGCCCGATATGATATAATGATGGCAATGAATGGAGGGATTGCGCCGCATGGCAGATGACAAGGATTACTCGAAATTCATTGAGACAATCCAGCATTTCCGGCTGATTGACGATACGTATTTCAATAATTTTATGGACGGCAACCTTACGTGCATGCAGCTCTTTCTCCGGATTATCATGGATGAGCCGGAACTCGAAGTCCTGCACATCCAGACACAGCGGGAAGTCTCGAATATTTACGGACGCAGCGTCCGCTTCGATGTGTTCGTAAAGGATGCTGCAGGAGACGAATACGACATCGAGGTTCAGCGCAGCGATGCTTGGGCGACGCCAGAACGTGCCCGCTACAACAGCAGCATGCTGGATGCTATGACCGTCAAGAAGGGCTTCGAATGGGGAAAGGATCACCTGCCGCCCGCGCATGTCATCTTCATTACGGAACATGACATTCTGAAGGGCGGGAAACCTATCTACCATTCGTATCGGACGATTGCCGAATTGAATCATCTGAGGCTTGAAGATTATGCCGACGTCATTTACGTCAATGCTGAGATTCAGGATGATACGGCGCTTGGCCGCTTGATGCACGATATGTTTTGCGAAAATCCAAGTGACATGTACTACCAAGAGCTGGCAGCGCGTTCCAGATATTTCAAGACGAACGAAGATGGGGTGAGGATGATGTGCGAAGCGATGGAAAAACTTATAGAAGAACGCAGTATCGAAGAAAAAAAGGAGACCATTCTTCGTCTGGCTGCAGAAGGTGCAAGCCTTCATATTTTGTCTGTTGCTGTGAAATGGCCGCAAAAGAAAGTAGAAGAATTTCTGCGTTCGCAAAATCTTCAGCCAGCACAGTAAGAGCCCTCGTCCAGCCACTCTGAGTCGTCGCACTTCGCGCGGCTCTGTTTTTTTGCAAATAAAAAATAGACCTAACTGCAGATTTGTGGTATATTGATAGCGTATGAAAAATAGACCACGTGGGCGGAGCGGCCCGCGTGGCCGTGTGCGCAGTGCTGCGCAAAGAGAAAGCGAGGTATCCTACCGTGTCCACCACGCCACAGAAAGAGAAGTCCATCAAGATCTTCGTATCCCATCGCATTGATCTCGACAGCCAGACAATCGACAATCCGCTGTTCGTGCCGATTCGCTGTGGTGCAGTCTACGATGAACGTGAAGGCATCACGATGCTTGGCGATGATACGGGGGACAATATTTCAGAAAAACGGACTTCTTTTTGTGAGCTGACGGTGCTTTATTGGGCGTGGAAAAATTGTGATGCGGATTATATCGGACTCAGTCATTACCGGAGGTTCCTGTCGTTTGCCTCGCATGAGATACCGGGAGCGGCACTTCGCTGTGGCTTGATGGACAACATGTGTCGTGCCAATCTGGAAGAGGCGCGACTGCTCGACGAACATTATATGCGCAAGGAAATCGAAAAATATGATCTCTTGCGTGGTTGGTCGTATGAAGTCGGGAAGGATACCCCAGGCACCCTTCCAGCACGCTCCATTCGCGATTCCTGGAAAGTGAATTGCCCAGAATATATTTCAGAAAAGAATTTTGATCGCCTGCTCATGGCTATTAAGCGGCTATATCCAGACTTCTACGAAGACGCCGTAGAGTACATGAACGGAAAAGAGTTCCTCGGATTCAATTGCTTCATCGCACGCAGGGAAGTTGTGGACGACCTGTGCTCGTTCATGTTCGACATCCTGTTCTATCTCGAGAAGCGGAACGTCATCGACGAAGAACATTTCAGTGAGCAGAACATGCGCTTGCCCGGATATATGGGCGAGTGGCTGTTCTCTATCTGGAACTATCATCGGACGAAGCAGGAACGATATAACGTCAGGGAATTGCAGCTCGTGACGTTTTCCGATACGGAGCCTGCAAGAGAGATCGCGCCAGCGTTTTCAACAAAGAATCTCCCGGTCGTATTCTCTGTTAATACGGAAAACCTTCCCTATATCGCGGTGACGATACGTTCTCTGTACCAGCATCGGCGAGCTGGATGGAACTATGATGTCATCTTGCTCCATCCCAGTGAGTTCAAGGGTTCAGAAGAAGAATATTTTTTCCAGGAGACGTTCCAGAGCATTCTCGAAGATTATGAAGGGGCGGAGAATATCAGTATCCGTCTCTATGACCCGAAGGATCATCTCGGACGGCTCGAAGTTCGTCCATGGGGAGAGCCAAACGGGAAGGATCAATATTATCTGACGATGTTGCCGTGGATTCTCCCAAAGTATGAACGCGTCCTCTATCTTTTTTCCTCGTTGCTCTTGGTGCAAGACGATGTTGTGACGCTGTTCGAGCAGGATTTGGGAGAGCGCAGCATCGGCGCTGTCCACGACATCTATTTCTATGGCGAGCGTTTGAAGAATGCGAATTGCGAGAAGAAGATTTCGTTCATGGATGACCCTTATGCATATGCTGGGACGGATGTCGTCTTGCTAGATCTTACGCGGCTTCGTGAGACATTTGATGCCTCGGATGTCCTCCTTTCCTGGGAGAGCGATACAGAAGAGCTTTCTTCCGCAGACATGTTCAATATGCTCTTCGAGGGTGAGGTTTCCTTTTTGCCATTCACATGGGATTACTATGGTGTGCAAGATGGTTTCTTCAAAGTCATGTTGCGCGATCAAGTGCCTCAATGGGTGAAGAAGGAATATACGTCCATCAAGAAGCCTGTGATTGTCAATCTCAACACGCGCTATAAGACACGGCAGAATCCATCCGATCATTGGTGGCGTCGGTTTTGGCGCGTTGCGCGTGAGACAGCGGTCTATGAAGAAATCTTGCAAAAGCTGTTCATGGCACCGCTCGCAGGATTCGGTCCAGATTTCCTGCAAAAAGCGACGAACCCATCGTTTTCGTTCCAGTTGGGCGAAGACATTTACAACCGCTTCGCTTTCCCCTGGCGCTCCGTCCGTCCCGGTTCCCGCATCGTGCTCTACGGTGGCGGGGTCGTTGGCAAGATGTTCTTGCGGCAGCTGGCGAACAATCCTTACTGCCATGTCGTGGCGGTCTGCGACCAGAATCCGGCCGGGACGGGGATCCGGGAGGCGCCGGTCATCGATGTGCGGCAGCTGTGCGACCTCGACCCGGAGCTCTACGACCTCGTGCTCATCGACCTCGAGCGCAAGGACATCGCGGCAGAAATCCGTGCCGACCTCGAGCTCTCCGGCATCCCGCCGCAGAAGATCAAGTGGGTGGATCCGCATCGCCGCTGAGGCACGAAAGGAGTTTTTTCGGAAATGAAAGTTGTCATTCTCGCGGGCGGCTTCGGCACGCGTATCAGCGAGGAATCCCAGTACCGGCCGAAGCCGATGATTGAAATCGGCGGGCGGCCGATTCTCTGGCACATCATGCGCGAGTACCTGCATTTCGGTTTCGATGAGTTCATCATCTGTGCCGGGTACAAGCAGGAGTTCATCAAGAGCTATTTCGCGCATTACTTCCTCCAGACGAGCAACATCACGTTCGACTTCCATGCGCCGGACGCGCAGCACCAGCGCGACCACCGCCAGATCCACAGCTCGGCGTCGGAGCCGTGGAAAGTCACGGTCGTCGACACGGGCCTGCGCACGATGACGGGCGGCCGCATCAAGCGCATCCGCCCCTACATCGGCGACGAGCCGTTCCTGCTGACGTACGGCGACGGCGTCTGCGACGTCCCCATCGACAAGCTCGTGGCTTTTCACGAGGCACATCATGCCAAAACCGGCAGCCTCGTGACGCTGACGGCGGTGAAGCCGGAAGGCCGCTTCGGCATCCTCGACCTCGACGGCGACCAGATTTCGTCGTTCCGCGAAAAGAGCCGCCAGGACGTCGGCTACATCAACGGCGGCTATATGGTCGTCGAGCCGGACGTCTTCGACTACATCGACGGCGATGCCACCGTCTTCGAACGCGAACCCCTCGAGCGCATCGCCGACGAAGGCAAGCTCATGGCCTACCGGCACAACGGCTTCTGGCAGTGCATGGATACCATGCGGGATCATGAGAAGCTGGAACGTCTCTGGGAGGCCGGAACGGCACCTTGGGCGGTATGGGACAACAACTGATGTTTTGCAAAAAATGTGGAAGGAGCCTTTTATGACATCGTTGGAAAAAGACTTGAAGCATACGTATGACAAGCTGAGCGAGGAGGAGCGCAGCCGCTTGCACGGCTCGACCATCCTCATGACGGGCTGTGCCGGATTCATCGGCTACTACTACATGAAATTCTTCCAGAAATATGCGGAGGCGCTGGACATCCAGAAAGTCATCGCGCTGGACAATTTCATGCTCGGCACGCCGAAATGGCTGGAACCATTCCGGAAGGATCCGCATTTCGACCTGCGGAAGTTCGACATCATCACGGACGAGATCAGCGGGATTGCAGGCGCAGAAAATGCCGACTATATCATCCACATGGCATCGATTGCATCGCCGACATTTTATCGCAAATATCCGATCGAGACGCTGGACGCGAATATCTGGGGCTTGCGCCGCCTCTTGGATTTCTACAAGGAGAAGCCAATCCGCGGGTTCCTGTTCTATTCGTCGAGCGAGACGTATGGCAACCCGGATGCCGCGCATGTGCCGACGGATGAATCGTATCACGGGGATGTGGCGTTTACAGGGCCGCGTTCTTGCTATGACGAGTCGAAGCGTTTCGGCGAGACGATGTGCATGCTTTTCGCGCAGCAGTACCATCTGCCCATCGGGGTCGCACGCCCGTTCAACAATTACGGCCCGGGCATGCGCCTTGGCGACAAGCGCGTGCCGGCGGATTTCGCGCAGGCTGTCATGGATGGGAAGGACATCGTGATTCTTTCGGATGGCACGCCGACGCGCACGTTCTGCTATATCGCGGACGCCGTCGCCGGGTATCTCAAGGTCATGCTGCATGGCACGTATGATGCATTCAACATCGGCATCGACCAGCCGGAAATCTCGATCCGCGAGCTGGCAGAAATCTATGTTGCGGCAGGAAAAGAAATTTTCGGCTACAGCGGAAGCGTCGTGCTGAAGACATCAGCAGACAAGAACTATCTGGTGAATAATCCGCAGCGCCGCTGCCCGAACATCGAAAAGGCGCGGAAGCTGCTGGACTATGCGCCGGACATCGAAGTGCAGGAAGGCGTGCGCCGGTTCTTGACGTTCCTCAAGGAACAGGATCAGGGGGAATACGTATGGTAATCACGATTTTTGGCATGGGATTCGTCGGCCTCACGACGGCGCTCGGCTTTGCAGAATTTGGCCATGAGGTCTATGGCGTCGAGGTGAATGCGGAGAAGCTGGCAGGCTTGCAGGCGGGAAAGCTGCCGTTTGTCGAACCCGGCATGGATGCAGCCCTCACAAAGCATGTGGGCAAGGATTTTCATGCCATCGGGTACGACGGGCTCGACGAGGCACTCGCAAAGAGCGATGTCGTCTATTACTGCGTCGGAACGCCGTACGGTGAGGACGGTGCGGCCAATCTCCATTATCTGCTTGGTGCGGTGAAGGATACGCTGGAACGCCTGCCGCGCACGGGATACCCGGTACTCGTCGTGAAATCGACGGTGCCGCCCTCGACAGCAGAAAAAGAAATCATCCCGTTCGTCGAGAAGCTGGGATGGAAGGTCGGCAAAGACCTCGGCATCGGCAACAATCCGGAATTCCTGCGCGAAGGGCATTGCTGGGATGACTTCATGCATGCTGACCGCATCGTGCTCGGCGCGAGCGACCAGCGCACGGAGGACGTGCTCCGCAAGGTCTATGAGGGGACGGATTTCCCTGTGTTCTGCGTGACGCTGAATACGGCGGAGTTCATCAAGTATCTGTCGAATACGCTCCTCGCGACGCTCATCAGCTTTTCCAACGAGATGGCGAACACGGCGTACGCCATCAACGGCATCCAGATCAAGGAAGCGTTCGACATCCTGCGCATGGACAAGCGCTGGGGCAACGCTTCGATGACGAGCTACGTCTACCCCGGCTGCGGCTATGGCGGATACTGCCTGCCGAAAGATACGAATGCATTCTATGCGCTCTCGGAAAAGGTGGGGCGTCCGGCGAAGATGCTCCAGCAGACCATCCGCGTCAACGACCAGATGGCAGAAGCGATTGCGGGAAGGATCGAGGATTTCGTCAAGCAAGACAAGCAGGCGAAGATCGGCGTGCTCGGCCTGTCGTTCAAGCCGGAATCGGATGACGTCCGCGATACGCCGGCGGCGCGGATCCTCCGCATCCTTGCCGAGGACGGATATACGAATCTGCTGGCGTATGACCCGCTGGCGATGGAGAACTTCAGCGCGAAATACGATCTCCCGGTTCAGTATGAGCGTGCATATGAGGATGTTCTGCAGAAGGCAGACCATCTCGTCATCCTGACGGCATGGCAGGAATTCGCCGATGTCCGCGAGCGGACGGAGAAGGACGTGCTGGATTGCCGCTACATGCTGGCGGGACAGACGGCGTGAGGCTGAAAACGAAGCTATCAACCTCAGGCTCCCTCTCAGAGGGAGCTGTCAGCCGAATGGCTGACTGATAAGCAGACACTTAGCGCTTCAGCGCTTAGTGGTCGCTTATGCCGCTTGCGGCTGGGAGTCTCACAACATCGACGTGTGACATTCTCAATCATTTCTTATGCGGGCGTAGATTGTTGCTTTCGACGCCCGCATAAATGACAATCGTACATCTCATACGACGTGCTTGTGAGACTCCCTCCGACCCCTTCGGGGCCACCTCCCTCTGAGAGGGAGGCTTTCACATTCTATGCGTCTGGTTTTATGGAATCTGCATTTGGGAATCGTCCGGATTTCCAGTATGCAAGACCTAGAAAGGAAGCACTATGAAGAAAGCAATCGTCACAGGCGCGAACAGTTTTGTCGGGAGCGCGGTCGTGCGGGAGCTGCTGGCGCGCGGGGTCGAGGTGTTCGCGCTCGTGCATGAGGGACGGGCAGACCGATTGCCGCCGGTATCGGAGCATCTGCATGTCGCATCGTTCGATGTGCAGCAGGATGAGGCATTCCCGTTTCCGAACGCTGCCTATGATGCCTGCTACGATTTTGCGTGGGTCGGCGGCACGAATGTCGCTTTCCGCAAAGACTATGCGCTGCAGCTGAAGAATGCCATCTGGACGGCGGATGCCGTGCGCATGGCGGCGGACGCGGGATGCCGCAGGTTCATCGCGGCCGGGAGCATCATGGAGCGCGAGATTGCGGCGGCCTGCCAGGCACCGGGCTGCAAGCCGGGCATGGGGTACTGCTATGGCGTCGGCAAGCTGGCCGCGCACATGGTCGCCCAGTCCGTGGCGGCGGACTGCGGCATGGAGTTCGTCTGGGCGCTCATCACGAATGCATACGGCGTGGGCGAGCGCAGCACGCGCATGGTGAATACGACTATCCGCAAATGCATCGCGGGCGAGCCGCCGCAGTTCACGGCAGGCACGCAGAACTACGATTTCGTCTACATCGACGATGTCGCGCGCGCCTTCTATCTCATCGGCGAGCATGGAAAGCCGTTCCACGAATACCTGATCGGGAGTGGCACGGCGCGGCCGCTGAAGGAATTCTTGCTGGAGATGAAGGCGTCCATCGCCCCGGATCTGGACTTCGTGTTCGGCGACATCCCGTTCACGGGGACGAATCTGCCGCTCGCTGACTTTGATTGCAGGGAGACGGAGCAGGATACAGGGTTCCGCGCGGATGTGAGCTTTGCAGAAGGGACGCGTCGCACGCGGGACTGGATGAAGCGTTTGGAGGCAGAACATGGCTGAGATGGATGTCCTGATTATCGGCGCCGGCCTGACGGGCGGGGTGATTGCGCGGGAGCTGGCGGAGGCTGGCAGGCGGGTCTGCATCTGGGATCGGCGGTCGCATATCGGCGGCAATATGTATGACGAGCGGGATGCGCATGGCATCCTCGTGCAGCGGTACGGGCCGCATACGTTCCATACGAAGGAGCGGGCGCTCTACGACTACATGTGCCGCTTCGAGGAGTGGGAGCCGTACCGGCTGACGTGCGGGGCGGAGATCGACGGGCAGTTCACGCCGACGCCGTTCAATTTCCGCACAATCGACCAGCTGTATGCACCGAACGCGGCGAAGGAACTCAAGGCGCATCTGGCGCAGGCGTTCCCGGGGCAGGCGACGGCGACGGTCGTCGAGGTCATGACATGCGACGACCCGCTCGTGAAAGCGTACGGGCAGCTGCTCTTTGCGAAGGACTACAGCCTCTACACGGCGAAGCAGTGGGGCATCGCGCCGGAGAAGGTGGACCCGAGCATCCTGCGGCGCGTGCCGCTGCGGTTCTCGTACGACGAGGGGTATTTCGACGACGCGTACGAGGTCATGCCGCGCCATTCGTTCACGACGTTCTTCGAGCATCTCTACGACCATCCGGGCATCGAGGTGCGGCTCGGCGTGGAGGCGCTGGATCACTTGGCGGTGGCGGATGACCGGCTGCTCCTGGACGGCGCGCCGTGCCCGGTGCCGGTCGTCTACACGGGGGCGCTCGACGAGCTCTTTCGAGAGGACCTCGGGCCGCTGCCGTACCGGTCGCTGCGGTTCGAGTGGCATCATGAGGAGGCGGACGAAATCCAGCCCTATCCCGTGACGGCCTACCCGGCCGCCGAGGGCTACACGCGCATCACGGAGTACAAGAAGCTCCCCGTGCAGCAGGCCGAGGGCACGACGTACGCTGTCGAGTACCCGCTGCTCTACGAGCCGGGCAAGGCGCAGGAGCCCTATTATCCGCTCCTGACAGCCGAGAGCCAGCAGGCCGCCGAGGCATATAAAGCCCGCGCCGCGCGGGTGAAGGACTTCTACCCCTGCGGACGGCTGGCGGATTTCAAATATTACAATATGGACCAGGCACTCCGGCGCGCGCTCGACGTAGCGGCGCGGATGTGCTGAGGAATATCATCGGAATCGAAGGGCTGGAAACCGTTCGATTCCGATTTTTCTTGTCAAGAGCTCAGATTGTACGTAAAATAGAGGGCA
>Ga0256404_1012330_pt1 | contig 11136 bp, 8 predicted proteins | sample RumenRJG_01DNA_FD_185990 | JGI IMG/M metagenome (GOLD analysis project Ga0256404, IMG submission 185990) | Bovine rumen microbial communities from Lethbridge, Alberta, Canada - RJG_01 | ecosystem: Host-associated > Mammals > Digestive system > Stomach > Rumen | place: Canada: Alberta | collected...
GCTTGTCTGAATCCGCCATTGCGGCGTTGTCGTCGGTCAACGTGCCCCGGCACGCCTCCCTCCTCCGCCTTGCACTGACGAATTCATCCTTCGCATTCTGTATGAATAATTTCTGCACGGCTCCTTAATCGACAAAGATAACAAAACGGGAGCCCGCGATGCGTCGCGGGCTCCTTGTCATGTCTGGGGTCATATGTAGAGGGAAGCGTCAATCCTGCCGCGGGTCGTCCCTCCCCGCGCCGTAGTAGGTGAAGCCCAGCATGGTGATGTCGTCGAACTGGTCCGCCGCGCCGACGAACGCCGCGATGTCCTCGCGCACCGCGGGCAGGGTGTCCTTCATGTTCCGGTCCTTGACGGTGTTGAGCACCTGCGTCAGCCTCTGAGCGCCGTACTGCTCCACCTGCTCGTCGATGGCCTCCGGGACGCCGTCGGTGTACACAAACAGCTTGTCCCCCGGATCGAGCTGCAGCTCGTATTCCCGGAAGCGCATGTCCTCCATCGCGGCCAGGGCCAGGCCGTGCTTGTCCCGCAGGTATTCGTAGTCACCGCCCGCGCGCATCAGCACCGGGTATTCGTGGCCCGCGTTGGCGCAGCGCATGTGTCCCGTTATCAGGTCGATGATGCCCAGCCAGACGGTCACGAACATCTCGGCGTCGTTACCCTCGCAGAGGGTGTTGTTGGCCTTGTAAAGGATCTCGGAGGGGGTCTGGCCGGATTCCGCGAGGTCGCGAATGGTCGTCTTGGCCCGCATCATGAACAGCGACGCGGGGATGCCCTTGCCGGACACGTCGGCGATCACCATCGCCAGTTCATTCTGGCCGATGAGGAAGAAATCGTAGAAATCGCCGCCCACCTCCTTGGCGGGGTCCATGAGGGCGTAGATCTCGAAGTCGCTGCGCGGAAAGGTGAAGTTCTTCGGCAGCGCCGAGTCCTGTATGGTGTGGGCGAATTCCAGCTCCTGCTCGATGCGCTTCTCTGCGGCCTCGATATAGCCCTTCAGCACGTTGACGGTCTGGTTGATGTCGTTGGACAGCGAGGCAAATTCCGAGGAGTTGCGCACGCTGACCACCTCGTCCAGGTGGCCGTTGGTGATGCGGTGGAGGGAGGCGTTGACGAGCTCCAGATTGTTCACGACGATGCGCTGCACCAGCATGGAGATCAGCACATAGATGACCGCGAACAGTATGATGGCCGCGAAGGCCGATTCATAGGCCTGGGTGTTGCGGTCGGCGTAGACCTCCTTCATGGGCAGCTGTACCAGCAGCGTCGTGTTTTCGTCCAGCCGCTCCAGGCGGCACAGCGATTCGACCTTGAACAGCGTGGCGGTGAAGAACACCTCGGTCTCCTGGTTCGCCAGGAGCTTCATGTCGTTGGTGGTCAGCGTGCCGCCCTTGTGGCTGCCCTCGGAGATGATGCCGTTGTTCAGTATGATGTCAAAGGTGCCCTCGCGGCCCACGTGGAAGTAGGAAAGCGCCTCGTTCAGGCCGTTAAGGTTCAGCGCCGAGGCCAGGTTGTCCCTGTCCACGACCACCTGCACCATGCCCCCCTCGCAGCGCGCTCCGGCGACCACCCGCACGGAGGAGGGATAGAATACGGCGCTGTCCGCCTCGCCGTTCAGCACGCGGGAGAGCTGATGGGCGTACACCGGGGACTTGCCCGCGGCGGCGGCCGCGCGGCCGTCCGGGTCCACCGCGGTCACGGCCACGAGGCTGTAGAGCTCCCGCATGCGCTCCAGGAGGCCCTCATCCGCGGCGCTCAGCCCTCCGGCGCGGTCCACCGTCTCGGCGATGGCCGAGGCCTCCATGCGCGCCGTTTCCCCGGCGAGGGCGATGATGTTGTCCTCGGTCTGCTTCAGCCGGAGGTAGGTCTCCCGGATATCCCCCGAGACGGCCAGCAGCGTGCTGTGGGTCTGCTGTATGGAGGACTGGGTCTGTATGCTGAAGGAGAACAGCTGGTTCAGCAACAGTATGGCGAAGGTCACGGCAAAGAGCCAGAACTGGAACCGCCGCGAGACCGGCACCTCGTCCGCGGGCAGCTTGCGGAAGGGATTGCGCCACTCGCCGGCGAGGATCTTCAGCGCCATCGAGGACGCCGCCATGCCCAGCCCGGTAAAGGCGATCATCGGCGGCGCGCAGGTCGTGACCACGTAGAACGCCATGCTCATGTCGTCCCTGTGCGTGATGAACACCACGTACATGTGGAAGACCTCCATCACCGCGCCCATGAAGAAGGCGTAGATCTCGGAGGGCTTCTTCCGATTGAAGAGGAAGAGATGCATGCCCGCGGCCACGAAGCCCGCCAGGCAGGTGGATACGCTGCAAGCGATGCGCGTATAGCTGCCCACGCCCCAGTAGGTGCCCGCGATGTAGCGCTCGATGCCTCCGATCAGGCCCGCGAGGATGCCGGCGACGGGATCGAAGAACAGGCCCGCCGACAGGGGGCCCATGTCGCGCACGTTCAGCATCATGTGGCTGTAGTCCACGCCGAAGTGGGTGGAGAGCACCGCGCACAGGCCGTAGACCAGGCCGATGAGCAGCTTGCGCCGCGTCGTCATCGCCTGCCCCCGCGTGCGCTTCCAGATCAGGGCCGTCAGCAGCACAAACAGCAGCGTGACCCCCGTCATCTTCAATATCATGATAAGCATTTGACTATCTCCTGTTCAGGCGCGTCCCGGTCTGCGCCGGGCGGCGCAACCGCTGCCGCGGATATCCGCGCATATTCATACCTATCCGCTATTATATCATAGATGGAGGAAAAAGGGAACAGGGGAACGAGGGAAAAGGGGAACGAGGGAACGAGGGAAAAGGGAACAGGGAAAAGGGAAAAGGGGTGACGGCTGCCGCGCGCGCTGTAGGGACGGCCTTTGGCTGCCCGCCCTATACCGACGCGATCAGTACGACCCGGCGGGCGGCGCATCGCCGCCCCTACGTAGCCCGGGCCATTTCAATTCCCAATTCCCAATTCCCAATTCCCAATTCCCAATTTAATAAACACTGCTTTGATGGGAAAGGCGCAGGAGGAAACGCCACGTTGGAACGATAAGAGACTTGACAGGCTTGTAAGTATTTAGTAAAATATAGGATACAATGGAGCTGTGGCGGCGGAGGCCGCTGCGGGGAGCGACCGGGATAAGCGAACACTATGAGAATGCGCATCGGGGCACTGCCTTCGATGCGCAAAATGGAGAGAGCGCAATGGGAAAGTATATATTGAGCGTTGACCAAAGCACCCAGGGTACCAAGGCGCTGCTGTTTGACGAAAAGGGCACGCTGCTGTGCCGCGCGGACAGGCCCCATCGCCAGATCGTGGACGAACGCAACTGGGTGGAGCACGATCCGGAGGAGATCTACGCAAACACCCTGGCCGTGGTCCGGGACGTGGTGGCAAAGGCCGGGGTGGACAAGGCGGAGATCGTCGCCCTGGGAATCAGCAATCAGCGGGAGACCTCCGTGGCATGGGACAGGCAGACGGGCGCACCGGTGTACAACGCCATCGTGTGGCAGTGCTCCCGCGGCGCGGCGATCTGCGAAGCGCTGGAGAAGCGGGGCTATGGCGAGCTGGTCCGCAGGACCACGGGCCTGCAGCTCTCCCCGTATTTCCCCGCCGCGAAGCTGGCGTGGATCATGCAAAACGTGGAGGGCGTGGCGGAGCGCGCGAAGCGCGGCGAGATCTGCGTCGGCACCATCGACAGCTGGCTGGTGTACCGGCTGACCCATGGCCAGCGGCATCAGACGGACTACTCCAACGCCTCCCGAACCCAGCTGTTCAACATCAACACGCTGGCGTGGGACGACGATCTGATGGCGCTGTTCGGCATCGATCCCCAGTGCATGGCCGCCGTCACCGATTCGGACGGCGATTTCGGCGAGACGGATTTCGACGGCTGGCTGGATCGGCCCATCCCGATCCGCGGCGTGCTGGGCGACAGCCACGGCGCGCTGTTCGGCCAGGGCTGCCTGAAGCCCGGCATGACCAAGACCACCTACGGCACGGGCTCCTCCGTCATGATGAACATCGGTGAAAAGCCGGCGTTCAGCGACGAGGGCGTGGTGACCTCCCTGGCGTGGAAGATCGGCGGCAGGGTGAACTACGTGCTGGAGGGCAACATCAACTACACCGGCGCGGTGATCACCTGGCTCAAGGACGATGTGAAGCTGATTTCCAATCCCGGTGAGACCGAGGCGATGGCCCGCGCCGCCAATCCCGGCGACCACTGCTATCTGGTTCCGGCCTTTTCCGGCCTCGGCGCGCCCTATTGGGACAGCAAGGCGGAGGCCGCCATCGTGGGCATGACCCGCGCCACCGGGAAGAACGAGATCGTTCGCGCCGCGCTGGATTGCATCGCCTACCAGATCGCCGACGTGGTCAACGCCATGAGCAGGAGCGCCGCGATGCCCATCGGCGAGCTGCGCGTGGACGGCGGGCCGACTCGAAACGCCTATCTGATGCAGACCCAGTCGGATCTGCTGGACATTCCCGTGCGCGTCCCCGATTCGGAGGAGCTGTCCGGCATCGGCGCGGCCTACGCGGCGGGCCTGGCCACGGGGGTGTTCACGGACGAGGTGTTCAACAAGATAAACCGCAAGACCTACACCCCGGACATGGCGCAGGACGTTCGCGCAAAGAAATACGAGGGCTGGTGGGACGCTGTGAGAAGAGTGCGCTTCTGATGTCAGGGAGTAGGGAGTAGGCAGTAGGGAGTAGGGGAGTTACGGCAAATCGTTGATTTCTATTGATTACGCCGCGTTTCCCAGGGGTCCTCTTTGAGGATACTTGACGTACGTAATTTCATTAGAATGCAATTCCTTTGCCGTTCTCCCCCTACTCCCTACTGCCTACTCCCTACTCCCTAAAAAAGCGCGCGCCTGACCGGAGAATTCCGGATCAGGCGCGCGCTTTTTTATCCCTGCGCCGCGGGCTCCCGCAGCACCAGCGTCAGGTTGTTCAGATTCATGGAGTAGGTATAGCGCGCCTCGTCGGCGACGCGCATGGCCAGGCGAATGCCCACGCTCCCGACGGGGTCGCCCAGCCCCTCCAGGTGGCTGATGGGATCGAAGGCCATGCAGTCGTCCCGGAAGCGCAGGGTCCACGTGCCGCCCTTGACCTGGAGGCGTATGAACAGGTGGCCGTCCTTCCTGCCCGCGCCAAAGGCGTGGGTCACGATGTTGCCGCCCATCTCCTCCACGCACAGCGCCAGGTGGGTCGAGAGCCGCGAATCGCCGCCGTGGGCGCGGCAGAAGTCCTCCGCCTGCCGGGAGAAGGCCATCAGGCTGTCGATATCCCGGATGTTGGACTCCATGCCGTCCCGGCTGGGCACGCCCAGGCCGTCGTCCAGCAGGAGCAGGTCCTCCCGCCTGAAGGTGACGCCGCCCCGGCTGTGCCAGACCACGCCCAGCATCACGGCGAAGGTCAGCAGCTCGCCCACGGTGAACAGGCACCAGACGCCCGTGATCCCCATGAACCGGCTCAGCACAAGGGCCGCCAGCAGCGGCAGCGCCGCGTTTTCCAGCACCGACACGATCTCCATCAGCCGGACCCGGTCCGTGCCCTGCCAGCAGTTTTTCAGCGCGTTGTTGACGCAGCAGGGGATGAGCCCGACGGCGAACATGCGCAGTCCCTGTATCGCCAGGGCGCGGCTCGGGCTGTCCGTGGGCATGAACAGCGAGACGCAGGGGCCGGCAAAGACCATCAGCAGCGCCGCCACGACGACGCCCAGCATGGCGGCGTAGCGCATGATGAGCCCCGTGAGCTCGGTCAGGCCCGTGCGGTCCTCTTCATTGTAGAGCACGCCGGACAGCGTCAGCGCCACGCCGCCGGTGCCGGTGCTGATGCAGTTGCTGGCGTTGATGATGGTGCTGATGACCGCGTAGGCCGCCACCGCCGCCTCGCCGCCGATGGGCAGCAGCAGCTTGTTGACGGCGAAGATCAGTACCACGGAGGCCGCCATGCTGACCACCGTGGGCAGACCGCCCTCCAGCAGCTCCAGCAGCTTATCCCGGCGCACCAGGTCCTTGGAGAATTTGAACACACACCGCCTGGACAGGAAATAGCTGCCGCCGATGAGCATCGCCACGTAATAGCTCAGCGACGAGGCCAGGCCCATGCCGAACATGCCGCCGTGAAAGACCAGCACGTTCAACAGGTCCAGCGCGATGTCCGAGACGGTCATCCCCAGCACCGCGGCGATCAGCAGGCCGCTCTGTCCCGCCATCTGCAAAAAGGGCACCAGGATCAGCGCGCCCATGGACGCCGGAGCGCCGATGATGAAGCCCGCCATGTACGAGCTGGTGTCCGCCAGGAGCTCCGGATTGCGCGCGCCCAGCAGCCGGGCCAGCGGCACGCGGAGGATGAACACCACCACCAGGAAGCTCAGCGAAAATATGGCCGCCACCGCGACAGCGGAGGAGTAGCCGGCGTTGGTCTCCCGCTGGTCGCCGCGGCCCAGCGAGCGCCCGCAGGCCACCTGCGCCCCGGCGCACAGCATGCTGCCCATCGCGCCGATGACCAGCAGCACCGGGCTGGACAGCCCGTAGGCGGTCAGGGCCGGTTCGCCGAGGAAGCGGCCGATCATGATATTGTCGATGAGCAGACACAGCGATACCGTCAGCGCGGAGAGAATCTGCGCCGACAACATTTGTCTCACAAGCCTCTTGATCATTCCCGTTCGTTTCTCCCTGAAGATCGTATTCGCGCGTACACGCCCCGCTCCCGGATGCCTCAACATGACGTGCTTCGGCAGGGCAAAACCCATTATAGCAGAAGTTGCGAGGGGCATCAACTGTGTTGGAGGTAAATAGTCTGGGGAAAAAGGCATCAGGTATCAGGCATCAGGGGTTACGGTGCTGCCTTTGTGCGCTGTTCAGGCGGGGGGAGGACTTCCTCAGTCACGCTTCGCGTGCCAGCTCCCTCGGGGAGGACTCCCTCAGTCACGCTTCGCGTGCCAGCTCCCTCGGGGAGGACTCCCTCAGTCACGCTTCGCGTGCCAGCTCCCTCGGGGAGGGAGCCTAAGGGACGCGCTGTCCAAAAGGCTCCCTCCTTGAGGGAGCTGGCTGGCCGAAGGCCAGACTGAGGGAGTCCACCCCGTGAAAACTGCCGCCTCCGTATTACTCGAAAGACCGCTACAGAACGCTCTCCATTTGCCGCAGCTCCCCCTACTCCCTACTGCCTACTCCCTACTCCCTGAACAAGAGGATTTTTCTGTGCAAGTGCTGCATCGTTCAATGCAATTTTGTTCACAGATTATTTTAGCACTCACCTCTTGACAGTGCTAACAATAGTGCTATAATATATGTCGAATGGAGGGGGAAAGCCCCGAGGTTCGATATGAAAACCACCATCACCCGCACTGAAGCCAAGGGCTTCGATCGCCGCTGCGATGTGGCCTCGAAGCGCCGGACTCCATGGATGAGGAAAGGCACAGAGTTGGGAGGTATGAATTATGTTGATGCCCAGTATCTTTGGTGAGAACCTGTTTGATGAATTCTTTGGCGACTTTGACCGTGAAATGCGGCGGGTGGACCGCCAGCTGTATGGCAAGAATGCCGCGCGCGAGATGAAGATCGACGTGCATGAGCACGAGGACCGCTACGAGGTGGATGTCGATCTCCCCGGCTTCAGGAAGGAGGACATCAACCTGGAGCTTCAGAACGGCTATCTGACCCTGACCGCCGCCAAGAACCTGGAAAAGGAGAGCAAGGGCAAGCTGATCCGCAAGGAGCGCTATACCGGCACCATGCAGCGCAGCTTCTATGTGGGCGACACCCTGACGGAGACGGACATCGGCGCGAAGCTGGAAAACGGCGTGCTGAGCCTGAGCATCCCGAAGGTGGACGCGAAGAAGCTGCCTGAAAAGAAGACCATCATGATCGAAGGCTGATGAAACAGCCCTTCCCCCCCGCCGCGAACACTGCGCGGCGGGGGTTCTTTTATACGGAAGCCGCGGCCCGTTTGCGACTGAGGGAAAGGTTTCTGACTGCCATTATCATTAAGCAGACGTTAAATTGCGCGCGGGGTATCTATAAAAGCGAGCGGTATTATGGTATAATCCGGATAGGATGCGGGCAGTGCGGGCATCTGCATGAGTCCGCCGCGCGGCGGTGAAGCGGCCCCGTCGAAGCGTCTGGACCGGCTTGAATGACAAATCCGTATAAACAAGGAGGAAGAAGGCATGCTCTTTCAGGAACTGGGCAAATTGAAACGCACGTCGATCATGACGTCCATCATCTGGATGGCGGTTGGCGTGCTGATGATCATATGCCCCGAACAGTATGTCGCCTCGCTGGTCGAGGTGCTGGGCTATGGGCTGTTGATATTTGCCGTCGTGATGGCGCTGGATTTTATCTCCAGCAAGCGGGTGCTGATGAATTACATCTACCTCACCGGCGCGATGATCATAGGGCTGCTGGGCACTGTGGTGCTGGTGGACGAGAACGTCGTGCGCGGCATCGGGCTGATCTTTGGATTGCTGCTGCTCGTGGACGGGGGCACGAGCATGTTAATCACGCAGCTGTACGTCAAGCGCTCCCAGCGCAAGGGCTGGCAGAGCATGGTCGTCCTGTCGGCGCTGCTGATCCTGTTCGGGCTGATCGTGCTGGTCAATCCCTGGAAGGACCGCATCATGACGTTATTTGATATCATCGGCTGTATGCTGTTGTTCTCCTCGGTGGTCAGCATCATCCGCCTCATCTATATCTGGCCGATCAAGGGCGAACAGGAGGGCTGAGCAATGGAAAACAACGAAAAGGATATGCTGCGGGAGAATTTCGACCTGGAAGAACCCACCGTGTTTGAGGACCCCTCCGATGTGATCGAGACCGTCGCGCCCGAAGCGGCGGAGATCGTTGAGGCTGTGGACGCGCCGCGGGGCGAGGAAGCGGCCGACGCGACGGAGCCTGACGCGCCCGTGGAGACCGTCGTTGAGACGCCGCAGGCGGACGCGGCGCTGCCTGTGGAGCCAGAGGGCGGGGAGAAGCCCGCCCCGAAGGGCGCCCGGGAGGCGTTCAGGGCCAGAAAGGCCCAGGCGCAGAAGAAGAAGGATCGCCTGAGCGCGAAGGTGGAGCAGAAGCAGGCGCGCAGGAAGGCCGCGCGCGCCAGCAAGGAGGACCTCCAGCAGGAGCTGGAGCGCCGCAAGCAGGCCCTTCAGCACACCACCGCGGAGCTCAGCGAGAAGATGAAGCAGATGCTCTCCGATGAGATCAAGGCGATGCAAAAGCGGGAAAAGACCCGCGCCGCCGAGATCATGGGCGTATTTGCGGCCCACAACTTCTACGCCAACGGCTTCACGCCCGTGGAGATGCGCACCACGCTGGAGGATCTGGGTCCGACCTATGTGAAGATCGGCCAGATCATGTCCAGCCGCGTGGACATGCTGCCCGAGCGCTATTGCAGGGAGCTCGAGAAGCTGCGGCAGAACGTCAAGATGCTGGAGCCCGAGATCGCCCGCGCGGTGATCGAGGAGGAGACGGGCAAGAAGATCGACGAGATCTACCTCGAATTCCGGGACAAGCCCCTGGGCTCGGCCTCCATCGGTCAGGCCCACTACGGCGTGCTGCTGGACGGCACCCGCGTGGTGACCAAGGTGCAGCGCCCCCTCATCGCGGACATGATGCGCAAGGACTTCGTGCTGCTGAAGAAGCTGGCCTCGATCCTCAACATCGTCAACGAGGCCAACGAGGACGAGGAGCAGATGGTGGACCTGATGTCCGTCATCGTGGAGCTGGAGAAGGTCACCGAGGAGGAGCTGGACTTCCGCGTGGAGGCGGAGAACACCCGCTTCTTCAAGGAAAACTGCATCGTGGACGAGGCGAAGGTCACCTGCCCCACGGTGATCGACGAGCTGACCACCGAGCGCATCTTCACCATGACCTTCGTGGACGGCTATTCCGTCTCCAAGCGCGACCGGCTGATCGAAGAGGGCTACGACCCGTCCGCCGTGGGCGAGGCCATCCTGGACAACTACTTCCATCAGGTGCTGGACGTGGGCACCTTCCACGCCGACCCTCACCAGGGCAACATCATGGTGGCCCACGGGGTGCCCACCTGGATCGACTTCGGCATGGTCGGGCGCATCACCGACGCGGATGTGAACATCCTGCAATCGCTGATCCTCTCGCTGATCGAGCGCGACCTGGACAAGCTGGTCAACGCCATCATGGCCATGGGCGCGACCTCCCCCAAGACGGACCGGAACAAGCTGATGGCAGACGCGGACGCCATGTTCGACAAGTACATGAACGTCACCAATCTGGAGGAGCTGGACCTGTCCGCGCTGCTGGCGGAGATCACTGACCTGGCCTCCAGGCACCACATCTCCCTGCCCGGCAAGTACACCATGCTGGTGCGCTCCATCGCCACCATCGAGGGCGTCATGGAGCAGCTCTGCCCGGAGCTGAACCTGTTCCAGATCATCACGGACAAGCTGATGGAGCGGGTGAAGAAGAATTTCGACGTGGAGCAGGAGCTGATCGGCGCCGGCAAGGATATGCTGGAGCTGGGCAAGAAGGCCTCGAAGATGCCCGGCCTGGCCTATGACGCGCTGAACAACATGGTCAAGGGCCGCACGAAGGTGAACTTCGAGCTGACCGGCTATGAGGAGATATTCACCAGCTTCAACAGGACTGTCAAGAGCATCGTGCTGGCCCTGTTCGCCAGCGTGCTGTTCTTTGGCGCCTGCATACTGTCCACCGCCGACATCCAGCCCAAGACGCCCGACGGACAGCCGCTGATCGCGGTGGTGGCCATGCTGTTCTCCATCGGACTGGGCATCTATACCATCAAGCATATGACCAAAAAGAAATAAAATGGGAGAAAAAACCCGGGGGAGACGGCGCGCCGTCTCCCCCGGGTTTTGTGTGCCGGGCATGGCACAATTCTATCGGGTGAAAGTCCCGTCACGGGTATTTACCGCCAAGTGTAGCAAACCGCAAGCTGCTGCCGGCAACGGCAGGAGGGGAGGAAGCGGTGTAGCAAAGCCGAGGAGCCTACGAACAGAAACCGGATATGAGGCTAAACGGTGGGTAAGGAGCCGTGCAGAAATTATTCATACAGAATGCGAAGGATGAATTCGTCAGTGCAAGGCGGAGGAGGGAGGCGTGCCGGGGCACGTTGACCGACGACAACGCCGCAATGGCGGATTCA
>Ga0256404_1012331_pt1 | contig 11136 bp, 7 predicted proteins | sample RumenRJG_01DNA_FD_185990 | JGI IMG/M metagenome (GOLD analysis project Ga0256404, IMG submission 185990) | Bovine rumen microbial communities from Lethbridge, Alberta, Canada - RJG_01 | ecosystem: Host-associated > Mammals > Digestive system > Stomach > Rumen | place: Canada: Alberta | collected...
GGAAATGCCTGTGCTTCCTGCTCTCTCTGGCGCTGCTCGCTTCCTCTGTCCCCTGCCCGGCCGCCGGCGCGGAAGAAGCCTTTTCCCTCTCCCTTCCGAAAACCGTCAGGGGCTATACCCCCTGTGAAATCCGGATTCATTCCCCCGCGGCCGGGACGGCCGTGCTCCGCCTCCATGACGCAAAGCAGAATCCCTGGCGGGTGATCCGCGCCTCCCTGGTTCCCGGGGAGAACCTTCTCCTCTGGGACGGGCTCGGGGAGCATCTGGAGCGGCTCTTTGCCGGTCCCTATCATTTTGACGCGGAGCTGACCGGAGAGGACGGCCTGGTCCGGACCGCCTCCGCCCGATTCAAAATCAGCGGAACGACGCCTGCCCTGGTCTATGCCCTTCCCTCCTCCGAAACGCTGTACCTGGACGGCAGCGAGGACTGGTTTGCCGAATGCTATGTCTCCGGGGAGTGCACGGTGGCGATGGAGATCCGGGACGGCGGCGGCGTCCTCCATACCCGGCAGGAGCATTTCGGAGATATGGACGGCGGCGGGGCCCGGATTTCCTGGGCGGGTTCCCTCGGGCGCAGCGGAAGGATTCCGCCGGGGGATTATACCGTCTCCTTTCACAGCCTTCCCAATCCGGACTACGCCTTCTCCTGGCCTCTCCGCGTCCGGGAATCCCGTCCCGGGCCGGAGGAGATTTCGGAAACCGGCCCCATTCTCCCGGAGCGCGGCATGTCCGACGCGGAAATCTGGAGCATCATGATGCAGCCCTCCGTCGTGCTGGCCGGCGCCGGCGCCGACGCGGACATGAACCTGCATGCCTCCCCCTCGGCCCGCAGCCGCTCCGTCGCCACCCTCGGCAGCGACACCCAGGCCATGGAGGTGCTGGGGCTGGAGGGCGGCTGGGCAAAGGTGCGGGTCTGGTCCCACCGGGACGGGCAGGAAGCCGTCGGCTATGTCCGGAAATCCGATCTCACCGTCGCCCGTCCGGCCGCGCATTACGGTCTGCTGATTGACAAGCGGGATCAGACCCTGGCGGTCTATCAGGACGGCGTAAAAATCGCGGTGATGCCTGTTTCCACGGGAAAGCCGACAAAAAAAGCCCCTTCCAGGGAGACCCCTGCCGGCGCTTTTCTGACCAGCTTCCGCCTGGGCGCGTCCTTCGCCCAGGCCGGATACAGATATGAATATCCCATCCGCTATGACGGCGTGAACATGATCCACGGTCTCGGATATGTCCGCGTCGGCCGGGTCCGGGATTACAGCGACAATCTGCCCCTGCTGGGGCAGAAGGCCTCCCACGGCTGCGTCCGGGTCAGCTCCTTCGTCACGGAGGACTGTCCCCTCAACATCTACTGGCTCTGGACCCATCTTCCCTATCACACCCGGGTGATCGTTCTGGATAACTGATCCGGCGCCCCACGCGGCCGTCCCCGGCCTGTCACGGTATAAATGCCGCCATGTTGAAAAAGATATGCATCAGCACGGGGACGGTGATCGACCCCGTTTTCCGGTATGCCAGGGCAAGCAGGAGTCCCGCGGCTCCGGCGCAGGCCATCCGGACCGGGGTTTCATGGGCCGCGGCAAAAAGCAGGGCGCTGACGGCCGCCGCGCCCGCCTCCGGAAGAAGGCGCCGCAGACGGCTCTGAACCAGCCCCCGGTAAATGATCTCCTCCGCCGCCGGGCCGAGGATGCACAGCTGAAAAAAGGCGGATACGGAGGCTTCCCGGCCCTCCGGCTTTCCGAAGCAGAGCCTGCAGGCCGCGCCGAACAGAATTCCCAGGCCGAGATACAGGATTCCGGTTTTTCCTTTCAGCCGGAATTCGCCTGTTCCCTTTTCCCGGCAGTACAGCCACCCAGCGGCTCCGGCCAGCGCGGCCTCCAGGCCGAATTCCGCCGCCGGCGGCAGCCCCCTTCCGGCATGGCGCAGCAAAAGCCATGCCAGCGCCGGCAGAACAGCGCGCAGCCAGTCGGCCAGGGGATTATTCCGCATGGTCTTGTCCTTCCTTCTCCGTCAGCCTCTTTCGGGCCTCCGTCAGATAGTCGGCGATGACGGGAATGGAATTTCCGGGATGGGCCCAGGTCTCCGCCATGGCCTGCTTCCGGCCTTCGGCGAAGGCCTGCGACCGCAGGCTTTCCCCGATCAGCTCCGACAGCCTGTCCGCGTTTTCCTCCGTCAGCTGCATGCCGATCCGGGGCAGCGTCCGCAGGATCCACATCTCTTCCTCCAGCCAGCCCGCGTCGTACGGTTCCCTGTCAAAGGAGACGTCCGCATAGATGACGGGCCGGTCAAAGATCAGCGCAAAGTCAAAAACCACGCTGGAGTAGTCGGAGATCAGCAGATCGGACCGGTACAGCGCGTCAAAGTTATCATTGTCGAAATTCCATTCCAGCCTTCCGCCCTCCGGAAAGCGCTTCCGCAGCCCGTCGATCAGCTCCTTTTCGGACACCAGGGACTGGGGATGGGGCCGGAGGATGATCCGGTATCCCGTCCTGATCAGGCTTTCGATCATCTTCTCCCCGAACCGGTGCAGCAGGCTGCTTTTTCCCCAGCTGGGCGCCAGCAGAACGGTGGTCTCATGGGCCGGGGCCGGGCCTCTCTCCAGCCATCTGGCCCGAATGGCGTCCATATGCGGCAGCCCGGCCAGCACGCATTCCTTGGCCGGCAGATGCCGGAGGGCCTCCAGCTTCCGCACCTCCCGGATCTGGTATTCTCCGCTCAGCAGCAGCGCGTCATAATAGTCCGTTCCGAACATCCGGTACGAGGTTACCCCGTTGGCGGCATGGAGCACATGCACATACCATTTGACCCCTCTGGACCGTTTCCACTGGTAGACGTCCAGCCCGGGGGTGCTGGACAGCACCACATCCGCCTGAAGCATATTCATCCGGGCAAAGGCCCGGTTCCCTTCCCCGATGAATTCCGTCTTCACGTGCGCGTACTTTTCCGCCAGCATCGGGTCGTCCGGGGAGGCGGTCAGATACAGCACCTCTTCCCCGCGCCTGTCCATCTCGTCGCAGAGGGGCTTGAAAATCGTCCAGTAGCGCTTGCTGTCGGTAAAGAAGACGAAGGGCGCCCCGGCTTCCTTTCCCCGCGCACCCTTCCGGCCCGCAAAAAGGGTCTTCAGCTTCACCCGCGCGCTCCGCAGCGCGTAGATGGCGGCGCCCGCCGCCCCGATCAGAATCGTGAACAGCATGCTCCCCGTGCCGGGATCAATATAAAAGAGCATCGGTTTTCTCCTCCGGTCCGTCAGGGAAGGTCCCAGTTGCTTTCATCCAGCACGTTTTCGTTCCTCAGCGTCAGCCGCACCGGATCCGAGTACCGGTTTCCGTGGTTTTCCGCAATCCGCCAGTCGGTCAGCATCACGTACTGCGCTTCCTCATGCTTCGCCGCTTCGGAGATGGGATGCCCGGTAAAGGGATTCACCGGGTTTTCGATCAGGCCCCGCAGGGCTTCCGACGACGTATCCGCAATCGTCATGAAGGCCGGATCCGCCGTAAACTCCTCTCCGTTCCCGAAGTCCTTGATCATCATCAGCGCGTTGTAGGCCATGATCCCGTCATAGGGCGCCAGCCCGTTCTCCCCTTCCGGCCCGCCGGTCAGGATATGGTTCAGCTCCAGCTCATAGCCGTGATCGCTGACCACGATGATCCGGGTGTTCTCCCACACGCCCTTTTCCCGGAGCAGGTCGAACCACTTCCCCAGCTGGATCATGGCGGCGGTGTCGCACTGGTAGTGCTCCATCTGCGCCAGGGTCTTCAGCTCCATTTTTCCGCCCCCGGCGGAGGTACGCACCCTGTGCGCCGCCTCATATTCGGTGTTGTCCACGACCGTCCCGGGCGCAAATTCCGGCTCCTGCAGCAGCGTCACGTCGTGGGTGGCCGTGTTGCTGAGAATCAGGAAGGTGTTTTCCCCGGAGGCCGCTTCCTCCCCGTCCTCCGCGATCTCCGTCATATCCGGCAGATGCGTGAGGGCCGTATAGGCCTTCATGAACTCCTCCGAGATCCCGGTGCTCTTCATCTCCGATTTCGCGGAGAACACAGCCCCGTATTCCTCCCAGGGCGCCGCCTGGGCATCCGCCCCGTTGTACTTTCCCTCGTTATAGATTTCCGTCTGCAGCAGCACGGGGGCCGCGCGGAAAAAGCTGTAGCACAGCAGGTTCCGGTTCAGCGTCCTGTCCATCTTCCGCACCGCTTCCTTCAGATCCGTGAAGGCGCCGTTGGTGTTGAAGCGCCGGATGCCGGGATAATCGTCATAGATGCTCAGATCCGGAATCCACAGATAGCCCGCGTAGGGCGGATCGCAGACCGTGACCTCAAAGCCGTTTTCCAGAAACAGCACCGGCATCACCTTCAGCGCCTCATTCTGCTTCTCCGGCAGGCTCATATCCGCCCTTTTGTCCAGCTCAAAGGGCCGGTATTCGTATCCACCGTAGAGGGAGGGCGTGCACACATTGGTATTCCGGCCGAAGGCCAGGGTGTTCGGATAATAGGTGAAGCCCCGCAGCTGCTCCGCCACCTTCGGGTTTTCCTCCAGAATGTAGGGCAGGAAGCCGCTGATGCACCGGTCCAGCATGATCACAATGACGTTCTTCCCGTCCCGTGACAGCCGGAAGGACGGCGCCGGCTTTGCCCTTTCCTGTTCCGCCACCGCCTGCAGGGCGGCTGTCTCCGTCCGGATGCCGCGGATGTTCCCGGCGCTCAGGACGGCCATGCTGACGCATTCCGCGATGCACAGCACGGCCAGCGCTTCCTTTCTCTTTTTCCAGAGGAGAAGAATCAGCCCCGAAACGGCCGCCGCCGCCCCCAGATTCAGCAGGCAGTCGGAGGGCAGCACCGTCAGGGGATTGTCATACTTCAGCATCGGGGACAGGTTCCCGTAGCCCTTTCCGAAGAACAGGTAATCAACCGCCGCGGCCGCGGCCGCGGCGGCAAGGCAGACCGCCAGCCGTCTTTTCCCCTTCCCGGAGGAAAGCCGGTAGAAGAGCGCGCCCCAGATCAGGAAGATCCCCGCCGCCGTCAGCGCCGAGGCAAGGACGTACCGCAGCGGGGGCTGAAATTCCCGGATCACCACAAACTCTCCGGGGGAAGCCCCCACCACCGCGGAGGGAATCAGTATCCCCAGCAGGATGGTCAGCGCGGCGCAGCTGCCGAAAAACACCGGGCTGACGAATCTGCCCGCCGCGCTTCCTTCTCCCTTCCTTTTCCCGCTTCCCTCCGCCTTTCCGGCCCGCATCCGGATCAGGTTCTTTCCCAATGAGAAAAAGTTGTTCAGCGTCCAGTACAGCGCCAGCCCCGACGGCGCCTCATACAGCAGCACCAGAAAAACCGCCGCCATCCCGTACAGCCGGAACCGGTCCCTGCGCGGCAGGCCCCGGGTATATACGGCGCCGGAGGCAATGCTGACGGCCGTCATCAGCAGAGGCAGCAGGTGAACGGCCGTGCCGCTCAGCGCCAGCAGCCCGTCCGGCTTCCCCAGATCCCGGATCGGCCCAAAGGCCGCTCCCTGCAGCAGGTTCAGGCCGGACAGGTATCTGTAGGCGGCCATAAAAAAAGGAACCTCCAGCAGAAGGGAAACGGACCCCTTCAGTGCATAGTACGGTTTGTAGTTGTTCTGCCTGTAGTAGGTCTGCAGGATCATGAAGCGTTCGTCGCCCCGGAACGCCCTCTTGATTTTCTCAATGCCCGGCTTCATCCGCAGGGCCCGCTCCCGTTCCTCCTGCTGAATCAGGTCCGCCCGGCGGTGCAGCGGGAGCAGCATCAGGTTGATGATCAGGCTCAGCAGCACAATGGACAGCCCCGGGCTTCCCGTCATCCGGAAGCCCAGGGCATACACCGTGTCAAACGCCAGCTCCAGCGGCGCGAGGATCAGCCTGTGCAGCACGTTCCAAACCATCCGTATCCATGTCCTTTGCCGTCATATCCCGGTTATTCTATGTCATTCCCTTCCCCCTGTCAATGCGCCGGGAAGGGGAGCCGGGATTCCGGCCCGCCCGGTTCATCACCGCGTGGAATCACGGCGGATCAGGCTGACGGGAATAATGGTTTCCGGCGCCGCCGGCCGGCCGGCCATCTGATCCAGCAGGCAGCGGCAGGCTTCCTCCGCCAGCTGCTGCGGCTTGCGGTCCAGGGCTGTGACCGCCGGGGAGGCCATGGTGGAATAGGGAGAATTGTCAAAGCTGATCAGCTTGATATCCTCCGGCACGTACAGGCCGACCCGGTGCAGGGCCGTCATGACCCCGAAGGCCGCCCGGTCGCTGCTGGTAATCACGGCGTCCGCCCGGATTCCCCGGGCCATGGCGTCCTTGACCAGCTCCTCCGTTTCCACTTCCGACGGCTTTTTCCCGGCCCGGTAGAGGATGAAGTCGGGATTCGGTTCGATGCCGTGCTTTCTCAGCGCGGCCTCGTATCCGACCGCCCGGGGGCTGACCCGGTTTTCCGCCAGGTATCCCGGCATCAGCAGGATGTTCCGGCATCCCTTTTCGATCAGGTACTCGGTCGCCTCCTCCATCGCGGCGCAGTCGTCATTGGCGACGAAAGGAATCCGCCGGCCCGATTCCGGGCGGCGGTCCACCCAGACCAGGGGCAGCGTTTCCGGCAGCAGGCTGTCCGGCCATACGCTCAGACCGCTGACGCACAGGATCCCCCGCGCCCCGATCCCGGCCAGCGTGCGCAGATGCTCCCTTTCCGTTTCCGCGTCGTTGGCGCTGCTGAGAATCAGCGGCGCGTATCCGGCGGCAAAAAGATATCTGCTTGCCGCGGCGGAAAGGCTGCTGAAGAAGGAATTGTCCGCTGTGGGAATCACGATTCCCGCCGTCGGGCGGGTCCGGTTCAGCTCCTGCATGGTTCCTCTCCTTTCCGCAGCTCCGCGATGACCTCCGCGTAGCTTCTGCCCTTTCTGAACAGCGCGCTTGTTCCCAGAATGAAGCCGTCCGCGCCCTCCGCGGACAGGTCCTCAATCACGTCCCTGCTGCAGTGGCCGTCGATCATCAGGCGGTAGCCGTACTGCTCCTTCATGCTGGCCAGCTGACGCACCTTGTTCCGGGTGAAGTCAATGAACCCCTGCCCCGCAAAGCCCGGATTCACCGTCATGACCATCACATAGTCGCATAGGTTCAGGATCTCCGAAATGCTGGCCACGCTCGTATCCGGGTTGACGGCAATGCCCGCCCCGGCGCCCATTTCCTTGATATGCGCCAGGGTCTTGACGACGTACCGCTCGGATTCCGGATGGATATAGATGATGTTCGCCCCGGCCCGGATAAACCAGTCCACCTTGTTGCCGGGGTTTTCAATCATCAGATGGCAGTCCACCGGCTTGTCCGTGTACCGGCGGATCGTCTGCACATCCATCACGCCCATGGTGAAGTTCGGCACAAAGCTGCCGTCCATGATATCGCAGTGAAAAATATCCACCCCGGCGTCATCCAGCGCCCGCACTTCCGCGGCCAGATGGCCGTAGTTGGCGCACATCATGCTGGGGCACAGCAGCCTTTTCATGTCCCTTCCTCCTCCGCTGCCCGCAGGTGCTGGGTTTCCTCGATTTCGCGGATCATGTCCAGCCGATCCTGGTGGCGTCCGCCCTCATACTCCGCCCCCAGCCATTCGTCGACGATCATCTTGGCCGTCTCGGTTCCGATCACCCGGGCGCCGAAGGCGATGATATTCGTATTGTTGTGCTGTTTGGACAGCCTGGCGGTATACGGATCGCTGCAGACGCAGGCGCGGATGCCGCGCACCTTGTTCGCCGCCAGGCTGATTCCCACCCCGGTGCCGCAGATCAGCACGCCGCCGTCCGCCTTTCCGTCCGCCACCAGGCGCGCCACCCGGTATCCGCTGACGGGATAGTTGAACCGTTCCGGAGAATCGGTGCCCACGTCGATCACCTCGATGCCCTTCTCCTCCAGATAGGCGCGGATAACCCGCTTCATCTCCACCGCCACATGGTCGTTGCCGATTGCCAGTTTCATTCCGGATGCGCCTCCTTTTCCGCGCGGTTCAGCATTTGAATCATCTCTTCAAACAGTTCAACAGCGTATTGGGGAACAAAGCTTCGGGGGAACAGCATCCTGATCTGGATGATCGGAATGTTCGCCACGAAGGTGCGGATGAATCCGCTGCCCGCCAGCTCCGGCGCCCGCTCCTCAAAGAACCGGGCAGCTTCCGGATGGGCCAGCAGATCGTTCAGGGTGGAATCCTCCGAAAACGGCTCCGCGTCGAAGGACAGGCCGGTCTCATAGCTCCATTCGTACTCCCCGGAGCCCAGCTCCTCCATATCCCGGCCGGGCAGGCATACCTGCGCCGTCGTATTCTCCGGGATATGCACCCGGGCGCCGATCCGGCCGCTGCCGCACCGGATCTCCACCGCCAGGCGGCCGTAGGGCGTTTCGTAGGACGCCCGGAGCTCCGGGATTCCCCGGATCAGCCGCGGCGCGATACGGCTCTTCCTGTATCCCGCCTCGAGGGGCGTCAGTCCCGCCAGCTCCTTCACCATCCAGTCGCCGATCGTGGCGAATCCGTACTGGTTCAGGGAGTTCATCTCGAACAGGTTGAAGCTGCCGTCCTCATTGACTCCGTCCCACAGCTCCCACACCGTGGTCGCCCCCAGGCCGATCTCGTAGAGCCAGGAGGGGCAGTCCTCCCGGAACAGGATATCCCCCATCAGCTGATGCAGCCCGTTTCGGCTCAGCACATGGGGCAGATACTCCGTCCCCACAAACCCGGTGCTCAGATGCTTCCGGTTCCGGATCAGGTTCAGCCGCAGCCTTTCCAGGATCCGCTCCCGGTCCTTTTCCTCTGCCAGGCCGAAATAGAGCACCAGCGCCGCGGCGGTCTGCGTATCGCTGACGACGCGCCCGGCCGGGGTGATGTACTCCTTCCGGAACCGGGCCAGCACCTCCTCATAGAGCGCCTGCCATTCCGCGCTGTCCTTTTCCAGGCCCAGCACCTCCGCCGTATTTTTCATGATCCGGATGGAGTAAAGGTAATAGGCGTTGCCGATCAGGTGCGGATCCGTCCCGCCGCCCTTCTCCTCGTTGGAGGGATACAGGATTCCCTCCGGGGTTTTCCGGTGGGGGCCCCTGGGATAGTCCAGGGCGACCCAGTCCCCGAACTGGGAGCTGTTGTCAAACTGCAGGAGGCCCTCCTCCCCGGCCAGCCGGCGGGTATACTCCACGCTCCGCGCCATGCTGCCGTACTGTTCCCGAAGCACCCGGTCGTCGCCGTAGGCCTGATAGATCAGCCAGGGGACAATCGTCGCCGCGTCATGCCAGATCGAGGTGCAGGTGCGGGTGCGCAGAATGTCCGGCACCGACAGCGGAACGCCGAACTCATCCGTCTGCTCCGCCCGCAGATCCCGCAGCCATTTGCGGTAAAACAGCGCCAGGTTCCCGTGGAAGAGCGCCGCGGGCAGGAAGATCTCCGCGTCCCCGGTATAGCCCAGCCGCTCGTCCCGCTGGGGGCAGTCCATGGGAATGTCCAGATAGTTGGACCGCATGGTCCAGTCGATGTTCTGCCACAGGCGGTTGATCTTTTCATTGCTGCAGGAGAAGGTGCCCGGGCGGTCAAAATCCGTATGCAGCACGCAGGCGGTAAACGCGTCCGGATCGACGGATTCCAGCCCCTCCACCGCCGCGTAGCGGAAGCCGTGATAGGTAAACTCCGGCAGGAACAGATCCTCTCCGCCGCTGCAGATATAGGTATCCGTGGCCCGGGCGGTTCTCAGATTCGTCGTAAACAGATTGCCGTTCTCGTCCAGCGCTTCCGCGTGCCGCAGCCGGACCTCCGTGCCCCGGGGGCAGCGCAGCTTTGCCTCCACCACCCCCGTCAGGTTCTGGCCGAAGTCCAGCACGGTCTCTCCCTTCGGGGTATGCAGCACCTGCCTGACCGGCACCCGCTGGGTGATCCGCACGGGCTCGCTCTCCTGCCCCGTCAGGATCGCCTTGGTATACGCATATTTCCGGGCCGGGGAAACCGGCTGCTCCGGCAGGGAGAGGTCAATCACCTCCCCGTGATAAATCTCGCTGTATCTCCGGGGGCCGGTGGTCGTTTCCCAGGATTCATCCGTCCGGATCTGCTCCCGCCCGCCGTCCGCGTAGTCAATCTCAATCTGGCAGAGCAGCGCCGTGCGCTTTCCGTAATGGCAGCCCTGGCCGTAAAAGCCCAGGATGCCCTTGTACCAGCCGTTGCCCACCGTCACGCGCAGACAGTTCTCCTGCCGGATCATCTCCGTCAGGTCCCAGGTCTGCACCTGCAGCCGCTCCTGGTAGGCCGTCCATCCCGGCGCGAAGCGGGCGTCCCCCACCCGCCGGCCATTCAGCTCCATGACGTAAACCCCCAGCGCCGTTGCATACGCGCGGACGCGGACCGCCGGGCGGGCCAGGGAAAACCGCCGGATGAAAACGGCGCAGGGCTCCCGGTCGTCTTCCCCCTCATAGGTAATCCAGTCCGCCTCCATCCCGCGGTAATCCAGCAGCCCGGTCTCAAAGCTGCCGGAGCCGGCCGCCTTTTCCCCGTGGTTGTCCTCGGCTTCCACCAGCAGGGTATACCGGGTCCGGGGCTTCAGCGGCGCTCCCGCATACGGATGATACAGGGACCGATCCGTCCGGACCCATCCGCTGTCCCAGGCGCAGCCCTCCGGCGCCTCCACGCGGATGCGGCAGGCCCGCTGCGCCGTGCCGCGCTCATCCGACCGGAGCTTCCAGGAAAACGCCGGCACCGCCGTGTCCATTCCGATGGGATCGGTTCGATATTCCGTCCGGATGTCATAGATCTCCACCATGCTGCTTCCTCCCGTTCCTGTTCTTTGGCTTCCTCCCTGTTTTTTCCCCGCCTTCCGGATTCTTCCCGGCCATTGTGCATCCGTCCCCTTCTATGGTATACTGAGGGCAGGAAAACTCAGCATACTTCGCCGGTCAGGGTGCCGTGAAAGGAGACCGTTTCATGAGCAAAACCACAGAAAAAATCCGTACCATCATCACCCAGGACGCGGAGGTGGACGACCAGAATTCCCTGCGTCATTTCCTCTTCTACGCCAATGAGGTGGAGCTGCAGGGCATCGTGCAGACCTCCTCCAAGTTCCACTGGCAGGGCATTCCCGGCGCGGTCAAGCCGGAAACGGTCCGGAAGGATGACTCCGGCGCCA
>Ga0256404_1012332_pt1 | contig 11135 bp, 9 predicted proteins | sample RumenRJG_01DNA_FD_185990 | JGI IMG/M metagenome (GOLD analysis project Ga0256404, IMG submission 185990) | Bovine rumen microbial communities from Lethbridge, Alberta, Canada - RJG_01 | ecosystem: Host-associated > Mammals > Digestive system > Stomach > Rumen | place: Canada: Alberta | collected...
AAGCATCCATCACGAAATTATGAAGCGTGAAAAGAAACCGTGTCCGTCGGCGCTTTGCCGTGGACACGGTTTCTTTTGCGTGCTACAATAGATGAAAGTAATGATTGTGATTGTGAACGCGGTTCACTTTTCGGGAGGCAGGGCATGAAGTACGCGATGAATCTCGAGATGAAGGGGCGCGTGTGCGTCGTGCTCGGCGGAGGGCCGGTGGCGCTCCGAAAGGTGCGGTCGCTCGTGCGCGCGGAGGCGGAGGTCACGGTCGTCGCGCCGGAGGCCGTCCTCGATCTCGCGAGCCTCGCGATGATGGGGGGCGTGCGGTGGGAGCGGCGCGGCTATGAGGAGCGCGACCTCGACGGCGCGTTCCTCGTCGTCTGCGCGACGGACGATGCGGCGGTGAACGCGCGGGCGGCGACCGCCGCGAAGGCGCGCGGCGTGCTCGTCAATGCGCCGGCGCAGCCGGAGCTGTCGGATTTCACGGTGCCGGCGAGCTTTTCGCGCGGGCGGCTGATGTTTACCGTTTCGACGGACGGCGGCTCGCCGGGATTGTCGCGGGCGATCCGGCGGCAGCTGGAGGAGCTTTACCCGGCGGCGTTCGGCGACTGGCTCGAAACGGTCGCGGCGCTGCGCGAGGGCGTGAAGGAGCAGCTCGCCACCGCGCGCGACCGCGAAGCGTTCTGGCGGCGGGCATTAAACCCTGAAATTTTGGAGCTCGTGCGAACGGGTCATTTATTGGAAGCAAAGGAGCAGGTCATCCATGCAGCTCATTTGTCTGGGGCTGAATCATAAGACGGCGCCCGTCGAGGTGCGCGAACAATTTTCCATCGCGAAAGCGTCCATCCAGCAGGGCCTCGCGAATCTCAACGACTACGCCGGGCTCGACGAGGTCGTCGTGCTGTCGACGTGCAACCGCAGCGAGATCTACGCGGTCGCCGACGAGGCGGACGACGGGCTGGAGGCCGTGCGGCAGTTTTTCTTTGACCTCGCGGGGACGGACGAGGACATCGACGAATATCTCTATGTCCGCATGGACGAGGACTGCATCCGGCATCTCTTCCGCGTCGCGGCGAGCCTCGATTCGCTCGTGCTCGGCGAGGGGCAGATCCTCTCGCAGGTGAAAGAGGCCTACGCCATCGCGCGCGAGGCCGGCACGACGTCGACGGTGCTGAACACGCTCATGCACCGCGCGATCACGACGGGCAAGCGCGTGCGCACGGAGACGCGCATCCAGTTCAATTCCGTGTCCGTCAGCTACGCGGCCGTGGAATTGGCTGCGGAAAAATTGGGCGGCTTGCAAAACAAGACGGCGCTGATCTTCGGTGCGGGGAAAATGGCGGAGCTCACGGCCGAGCACCTCGTCGCGCACGGCGTGACGCAGATCTACGTCGCGAACCGCCACATCGAGCGCGCGGAAACGCTCGCAGCGAAATTCCGGGGCGAGGCCGTGCCGTTCGACGGGGCGTTGAAATCGTGCCCGGACGCCGACGTCATCGTGACGTCGACGGGTGCGCCGCACTACGTCGTGAAGCCGTGGGACGCGCAGCAGTACATGACGAAGCGGCGCGGACGGGCGGCGTTTTTCATCGACATCGCCGTGCCGCGCGACGTCGACCCCGAGGTCGGACAGGTGAAGGGCATCACGCTCTACAACATCGACGCGCTCGAGGCCGTCGTCGACGAGCACAAGGCCGAGCGCCGCGAGGAAGCGAAGGCGGCGGAGACCATCGTCGAAGAGGAAATCCGCTCCATCGAAGACCGCTTCCAATACCTGCGCCTGCAGCCGCTCATGGCGCTGCTGTCGCGCCGCTGCGAACGCATCCGCCAGCGCGAGATGCGCCGCTGGCATGCGAAGCTCGCCGCGCTCGACGCGAAGGAGTGGCGTCACATCGACCACATGACGCGGATGATCGTGCGCAAGATCCTGCGCACGCCCATGATGAAGATCAATGCCTCGGCCGGCACGCCGGACGAGCGGTTCTATATCGACGCCATGCGGGCGCTCTTCAAGCTCGACACGCTCGGCGAGACCGGCACGCGCGAAGAGCGTCATGCCCAGCATGCGCGGGCAGGCGAATCCTTGCAGGAAGGGACGAAAGGAACGGAAGGGACGGAAGGAACGAAATGAAGCAGATGAACGAAGCGCAGCCGATGGACATCCCCGCAGGGAAAAAACTCCCGATGGAAACGGTCACGATCGGCACGCGCGGCAGCAAGCTCGCGCTCTGGCAGGCGGATTACATCGCGGAGCGCTTGCGGGCGGAGTACCCTGGCCTCATCGTCGAAGAATTCCTCATGACGACGAAAGGCGACAAGATCCTCGACGCGCCCCTTGCGAAGATCGGTGGCAAGGGGCTGTTCACGAAAGAGCTCGAGCAGGCCATGCTCGATGGAGAGATCGACATCGCCGTCCACAGCCTCAAAGACATGCCGACGGAAGTGCCGGACGGCCTCACGATCACGGCCATCACGCAGCGCAGGGACGCGGGCGACGCACTCGTCAGCAACTACTATTCTTCGCTTGATGATCTGCCGAAAGGCGCTGTCGTCGGCACGTCGAGCCTGCGCCGCAAGGCACAGCTCCTGCACGTGCGGCCCGACCTCGACATCCGGGATCTGCGCGGCAATGTCAACACGCGCCTCGCGAAGCTCGATGATGCGGAAAATGGCATCTTTGACGCGATCGTGCTCGCCGTTGCCGGGCTCAAGCGCCTTGGTTTCCAGGACCGCATCGATACCATCTTGCCGACGAGCGTGATGCTGCCTGCCGTCGGCCAAGGGGCGCTTGCCATCGAAGCGCGGACGGCGGACAAGAGGGTGCGCGACCTCGTCGCATTCCTGAACGACGAAGCAACGGCTTCTTGCGCGAAGGCCGAGCGCGCGTTTCTTGCGCGCGTCGAAGGCGGCTGCCAAGTGCCGGTCGGGGTGTACGCCACGCCGGACGGCGGAGATTTGAATGTCGAAGCCGTGATTGCGTCGCTCGATGGAAAACGGCTCTACCGCGATCATGTCACGGGCGCGAAAGACGAAGCAGAAAACCTCGGCACAATGCTCGCGGACAAACTCCTCGACATGGGCGGCATCGAGATCATGCATGAAATCGGGCTGCTGCTCGACCGGAAATAATAGCACGCGCCCCAAAAGCCTTCCCCTCAGGGGAAGGTAGCGGCCGGAGGCCGACGGAAAGGGTGTCGGAGGTAGGCCGTAACGGATAGCACGATTGTAATGGCGAAGGACGCAATAAGATATGATATCCCTTCGCTGTTACAAACGAGAATTGCTTCATGCCTACCTTCGACACCCGCTCCGCCTCGCTGACGCTCGGCACCTCTCCCTGGGGGAGAGGCTTTGGGGCGTGTACATCCTCCACAGAGATTACATGGAATGTAACTACGAAGGGAGAACCTATGACCAAAAATCCCGCAATGGTATATCTTGTCGGCGCCGGCCCGGGCGATTATGGCCTCGTCACGCTCAAGGCCGTCGAATGCCTGAAAAAGGCCGACGTCGTCGTTTACGACCACCTCGCCGACCCGCGCATTTTGGGCTGGGCGCCGGAAACCGCTGAGCGCATCTACGTCGGCAAAGTTTCGGCGAACCACACGATGAAGCAAGGGGACATCAGCGAACTCCTCGCAGCGAAGGCGAAAGAGGGCAAGACCGTCGTGCGCCTGAAGGGCGGCGACCCGTTCGTTTTCGGGCGCGGCGGCGAGGAAGGCATCGTCCTGCGAAAGGCGGGCGTGCCGTTCGAAATCGTGCCGGGCGTCACGTCGGCCATCTCCGTGCCGGCCTATGCCGGCATCCCCGTCACGCACCGCGCCATCGCTCGCTCGTTCGCCGTCGTCACGGGGCACAAAGACCCGACGACGGACGGCGACGTGGACTGGGAAAAACTCGCGACCGCGACGGACACGATCGTCTTCCTCATGGGCATCGCGAACCTCCCTGCAATCACGGCGAACCTCGTGAAATACGGCCGTGACCCGCAGACGCCCGCCGCCGTCATCCGCTGGGGCACGAAGCCCGAGCAGCGCGTGCTGACGACGACCGTCGGCACGGCAGCGGAGGACGTTGTGAAAAACGGCCTCAAGCCGCCGGCCATCTTCATCGTCGGTGAAGTGGTCAAACTGCGTGATCAGCTCGCGTGGTTCGATAACCTCGCGCAGCGTCCTCTCTTCGGCAAGCGCGTCCTCGTCACGCGCGCCCGCGCGCAGGCATCGAAACTCACGACGGCGCTCGAAGCGCTCGGCGCGGATGTCCGCGAAGTCCCAGCGATTGAACTGACTGACCCGTCTGATGGCTACAGCGCCATCGACGTCGCCATCGCGAAGCTCTGCGACTACCAATGGCTCATCTTCACGAGCGCGAACGGCGTCGAACGGTTCTTCCAGCGTTTGGAAAAGGCCGGAAAAGATGCCCGCGCCCTCGGCTACGCGCAGGTCGCCGCCATCGGCTTGGCGACGGCAGAAAAACTCGCCGCCTACGGCATCCGCGCCGACGTCGTGCCGGCTGTCTACCGCGCCGAAGGCATTTTGGAAGCCCTCAAAGGCAAGCTCCCGCCGCACGCGAACATCCTGATTCCCAGGGCGGAGCAAGCCCGCGAAATCCTGCCCGAGAAGCTTCGCGAAGAGGGCTATACCGTCGATGTCGCGCCCGTCTACCAGACCGTCACAGCCGAAGCGGACGGCACAGCCCTCGCGCAGGAGCTCGAGCAGGGCGCATACGACATCGTCACGTTCACGAGCTCCTCGACCGTCACGAACCTCATCAAGATCCTCGGCGACGCAGCGCCGCTCGCGCACGCGAAAGTTGCCTGCATTGGCCCCGTCACCGCCGAGACGGCGCGGAAGAACGGCATCGAGCCGGATATTGTCGCCGAGACGTATACGATTGACGGACTGGTGGCGGCGATACGTAATATGTTTGCAGATTGATGTCGTTTGAGTGAAAGAGCATTGAAACCAATCAAACTTAGGCCCCCTCTCCGAGGGGGCTGTCAGCGAAGCTGACTGGAGGTGTGGCGAAGGTAGGGCGTAAGTGATTCGTGCGATTGTATTGGCGAAGGTAGAACATAGGTGGTCTCTTCGACTGCACAATTGATGGACGAGTTCGTTCCTACCTTCGCCACACCCACCACCGCTTCGCGGTCCCCCTCCCTCGGAGAGGGAGGCTGAAGTTTGTGTACCTTTCTTTTCATTTTAGGAGATGCATCCCATGTATAAACAGACCCTCCGTCCCCGCCGCATGCGCATCACGCCGAATATGCGTGCCATGGTGCGCGAGACGACGCTCTCGCCGAAGGACTTCATTTACCCGATTTTCGTCGTGCCCGGCACGAACGTGAAAGAAGAAATCCCGAGCATGCCGAACTGCTACCATCTCTCCGTCGACAAGGCCGTCGAGCTCGCGAAAGAGCTCGATGAGCTCGGCATCCCGGCCGTCGAAGTCTTCGGCCTGCCGGAGTACAAGGACGCGGACGGCAGCTCGGCGTGGGATATGACGAGCCCCGTGCAGCGCGCGATCGCGGCCATCAAAAAGGAGGTTCCGAACCTCATGATCGTCGGCGACGTTTGCCTTTGCCAGTACACGACGCACGGCCATTGCGGCCACCTCGAAGGCCATTACGTCGACAACGACAAGACGCTGAAGCTCCTGCAGAAAGTCGCGACGTCGCAGGCCGAGGCTGGCGCAGACATCGTCGCGCCGTCCGACATGATGGACGGCCGCGTCGCCGCCATCCGCGAAGACCTCGACGCGCACGGCTTCCTCAATGTTTCCATCATGAGCTACGCCGTCAAGTATGCCTCGGGCTACTACGGCCCGTTCCGTGACGCCGCTGACAGCGCGCCGCAGTTCGGCGACCGCCGCCAGTACCAGATGGACCCGGCGAACACGCGCGAGGCGATGAAGGAAACGGACCTCGACGTCATGGAAGGCGCGGACATGATCATCGTGAAGCCGGCGCTCGCCTACCTCGACATCGTGCGTCAGGTGCGCGACCGCATCACGCTGCCGATCGTCACGTACAACGTCAGCGGCGAGTACGCGATGGTGAAAGCCGCCGCCGCGAACGGCTGGATCGACGAGAAGCGCATCGTCCTCGAGACGCTCACGAGCATGAAACGCGCCGGCGCCGACTGCATCATCACGTACCACGCCATCGACGCGGCGAAGTGGCTGCGCGAGGAGGAATAATCCATGCTGAACCTTTCAAAATCCCTCGAAGCCTTCAACGAAGCAAAAACGCTCATGCCCGGCGGCGTCAACAGCCCCGTCCGCTCGTACGCGAACGTCGACTGCAACCCGCCGTTCATCGCGCGCGCCGTGGGCGACCGCATCTTTGACATCGACGGCAACGAATACATCGATTACGTCGGCTCGTGGGGGCCGATGGTTGTCGGCCACGCGCATCCAAGCGTCGTGAAGGCGCTGCAGGAGGCCGTCACGCGCGGCACGAGCTACGGCGCGCCGACGCTCCTAGAGTCCGAGCTCGCGAAGCTCGTGCAAAGCGTTTATCCTTCCGTCGAAATGATCCGCATGGTGAATTCCGGCACGGAAGCGACGATGTCGGCGCTCCGCCTCGCGCGCGGCTACACGGGACGCGACAAGATCCTCAAATTCATCGGCTGCTACCACGGCCACAGCGACAGCCTGCTCGTGAATGCCGGGAGCGGCATGGCGACGTTCGGTGTGCCGAGCTCGCCGGGCGTGACGCGCGGCACGGCGCAGGACACGCTGACCGTGCCGTACAACGACGTCGACGCGCTGAAGAAAATCATGGACGAGCACGGCGACGAGATTGCCGCCGTCATCGTCGAGCCGGTCGCGGGCAACATGGGCTGCGTGCCGCCGCGCCAGGGGTATCTCCGCACGATGCGCGAGCTCACGCAGGCGCACGGCACGCTCCTCATCTTCGACGAGGTCATGTGCGGCTTCCGCGCGTCGCTCGGCGGCGCGCAGGCCGCCTACGGCATCACGCCGGACCTCACGACGCTCGGCAAGATCATCGGCGGCGGCCTGCCCGTCGCCGCGTACGGCGGCCGCCGCGACATCATGGAAAAGGTTTCGCCGGCCGGCCCCGTCTATCAGGCCGGCACGCTCTCCGGCAACCCGCTCGCCATGACGGCCGGCATCGAGACGCTGAAGATCATCACGGCGGAGCCCGAGCCCGGCCAGCCCGACTACAGCCGCGTGCTCACACTCAAGACGAAAAAGCTCCTGCTCGGCTGGCAGGAACAGGCGAAAAAAGCCGGCGTCACGATCCAGGCGCACCAGGCCGGCAGCATGTTCGGCATCTTCTTCAACGAGCGCGAAGTCTGGAACTTCGATGACTCGTGCGCCTCTGACCAAGACGCGTTCAAAGTCTGGTTCCAGTCCATGCTCGAGCAAGGCATCTACCTCGCCCCGAGCCAGTTCGAGACGCTCTTCATGAGCGGTGCGCACACGGATGAAGACATCGACCGCACGATCGAGGCGGCCGGCAAGGCGTTCCAAGACGTAGCAAACAGCAGAGGTTAAGCGCCTGAGCCGGCTCGCCCTCAAAATTTTCTGTTCACAGAAAAAATCTGCCAGAATTTCCATAGAATCTTCATCCTTTTCGCCTATACTGCATTCAGGTATAGGGATAGTTTGACCTCGATGAAAGGGAAAGGATGATCCGAGATGAGCATCAACAGCATCCTCAGCGGACTGAACAGCTCACTCCGCACATACAACACCAACAGTGCTTCGTCTTCCAGCAGCATCCAGAAGATTGCGACGGGCTCGAAATACCCGGGCGCTGCGTACGGCCCTGCCAGTTACGCGACGCTCCAGCGCACGTATTCGAACATCGGCGCGACGGAGCAGGCGAAAGCGAACACGCAGAACGCGAACGCCATGCTGAACACGGCGGCCGGCGCGGCCGGCAACACCGTTAGCATGCTGACGAGCCTGCGCGATACGCTCCTTAACGCCGCGAACGGCACGAACGGCGACACGGATCTCGCGACGCTGCAGAAGAGCGTCTCGCAGACGATCGCTAGCATCGACGAGAACGCAGCGACGGCGACGTACAACGGCAAGCAGCTCCTGAACGGCACGCAGTCCGTCGCCGTGCAGGGCGTCGACGGCTACACGAACGTCAGCCTCGGCAACCTCACGTCCGAAGGCCTCGGCCTCACGGACAGCCAGGGCAACAGCACGATCGATCTCACGGACACGAGCTCCATCTCGTCCGCGCTCGACAAGGTCGATGATGCGCTAAACAAGGCGCTCGATCAGACGACGACGATCGGCGCCGCGCAGCAGGGGCTCGGCTACCAGGAGAGCAACCTCACGACGCAGAGCGAGATGCTCTACGACACCGCGAGCACCGAAGGCGACACGGACATCGCGAAAGAATCCGTGAACCTCGCGAGCAGCAACACGCTCCAGCAGGCCGCTCTCTTCGCCATTAAGGCCGGCCTCCAGAACTTCAACCAGTCCGTCATGGGCCCGCTTTCTGGCATCAATAACCACAGCCGCGCGGCGGCCGTGTCGATGCTGATGTAAGCAAATTCTATATGCGTACTATATCCGCAACGATGTTCGTCGTTGTGGATATTTTTTATGCCGCACATTTGTTGACGGTGTTGACGAGGGACGATACAATGAAAACAAATCAGAAGGAAAGGACGTACTGACGATTATGCGAAAAGAATATTGTGAAAAAGATGGCATCCGCATCACGTATACGGACAAGGATGTCTGCTTCGAAGACGTGAAAACGGCGGATGCCATCCTGTTTGCCAATGATGGTAGCATCAAGCACAATGATTTTTACGCTGATGACGCAAAGACGCAACAATTCCGAGCGGCGTTTGAAAAGATTTACAAGAACATCATCTTGTTCCGCTCCTTGGACACGATGGAGGAATCCGCCTGATGCCGACCTATCTGCGTATCCGTGGGTATCGCGTCTATTCATGATCGTTATGGCGGATAATATCGAGGAGTATATCGCGTTCTGGCGCGACACATTGGAGGAACTTCACTTTTATCACGCGTGAAGCGGAGGTCAGCGGCCTTCGCTTTTTTCGTGGAAGCATTTTCAAAACGCGAAAACACGACGGAAAGAAAAGGAAGGATAATAAAGACAAAAAAATATGGAATCTATGATTTTTGAGGTGATACGATGAAAAAGAACACGCTTCGTAATCTCGTGCTCTCCGCGCTCGCGGCGGGGGCGATCGCTTGGGGGCTGCCGGCGGAGGCGGCTGTGCAGGTGAACCCGATCCCGGGGCTGCGGCAGGATTTCATCATGGGCGCGGATGTCTCGATGCTGCCCGCGATGGAGGCCGTCGGCGCGCGATTCTCCGACACGGACGGCACGCGCATGGACGAGTTGCAGATCATGAAGAACCACGGCATCAACTGGATCCGCGTGCGCGTCTGGAACAACCCGAAAGACGGCCCGGGCGGCGGCGGCGACGTCGACGAGGCGCGGGCGCTCGCGCTGACGAAACGTGCGCATGCGCTCGGCCTGAAGGTGCTGCTCGATTACCATTACAGCGACTTCTGGGCCGATCCCGGCCAGCAGCACACGCCGAAGGCGTGGGCAAACGACGACGAGGACCAGCTCGTGCAGGACGTCTATGACTTCACGAAGAAAGTGTTCACGGACTTCCAGCAGGCCGGCGAGCAGCCGGAAATGGTGCAGATCGGCAACGAGCTGAAATCCGGCATGCTCTGGCCCATCGGCCGCCTGCCGAGCGACGACAATGGCGCAGCGTTCTCGCGTCTCATGAACGCCGGCCTCACGGCCGTGCGCGACTGCGACCCCGAGCGCAAGACGCCGCTCATGATCCATCTGCCGGATGGCACGGACAATGACTTGTACCGCCGGTTTTTCGACATGCTGACGGAAAATGGCGTGACGGATTACGACATCATCGGGCTCAGCTACTATCCGTTCTGGCATGGCGCGTTCTCGAAGTTCCAGGAGAACGTCGATGACATCAGTGCGCGCTACGACAAGGACATCGTCGTCGCGGAGACGGCGTTCGGCTGGACGACGGAGGATTTCGACGGCGCGTCGAACCATTTTGACGGCGCGAAAGCGCGCAAGGCCGGCGTGCTGCCGACGGTGCAGGGCCAGGCGACGGGATTGCGCACGGTCATGGACTGCCTCGCGAAGATCCCGGGCGGCCGCGGCCTCGGCTCGTTCTATTGGGAGCCGGATTGGTACGCGGTCCCGGGCGCGGGCTGGAAGAACGGCGAGGGCAACAACTGGGAGAACCTCGCGATGTTCGACGAGCACGGCAAGGCGCTCGACTCGTGGGACGTCTACAAGGACGTCGCTGACCAGAGCCTGCCGACGATCGCGCCGACCGTCACCTCCATCGAGCCCGTGAAGCTCGCGGGCGGCACGGGCGTGCCGGTGAAATTGCCGCCGACCGTCTACGTCACGTTCTCCGACGACCACACGGAGGACCTCGCTGTGACATGGGAGCAGGATGCGCCCGTTTTTGATGCGGCCGGCAGCTACACCGTGCACGGCACGGTCGCAGGGCTCGACGAAACGGTCGACGCCTCCATCACGATCGCGCAGGGCGCGAACCTCTTGCAGAATGGCGATTTCGACACGATGACGATGACGGGCTGGACGGTCGACGGCGCTGCGGGCGCGCTCGACATGAAGAGCGGCAAAGGCGACGCGCTCGGCGCGGGCGCACTGCACTACTGGCTCGGCACGCCGTTCCATTTCACCGTCCACCAGACCGTCACGGGCCTGCCCGACGGCCACTACACGGCTGAGGTCTCGACCCAGGGCAAAGGCGCAGCTGTCTCGTACCAGCTCGTCGTCACGTCCGGCGATGTGGAAAAGAGCGCCGACATCAAAGACACGGGCTGGAACGTCTGGAGCACGACGCGCGTCAAAGACATCGACGCCCGCGGCGGCACGGCGACGATCGCCATCGACCTCACAGGCAAAGCCGACGACTGGGGTTCGATTGACAACGTGAAATTCTACCGGCAGGACTGAACCGGTTTTTTCAGCGGGGTGTATGCCCCGCTTTTTTCTGCAAAAAGCAGAAATCGTTTACAAAAACTTATTGACAAGCGCAAGCGGATGGTCTACAATAGCAAACAGGAAGAAAAAGAGAGAAAGCAAGTACGCG
>Ga0256404_1012333_pt1 | contig 11135 bp, 10 predicted proteins | sample RumenRJG_01DNA_FD_185990 | JGI IMG/M metagenome (GOLD analysis project Ga0256404, IMG submission 185990) | Bovine rumen microbial communities from Lethbridge, Alberta, Canada - RJG_01 | ecosystem: Host-associated > Mammals > Digestive system > Stomach > Rumen | place: Canada: Alberta | collected...
CTTTTAGAATAATTCAGTTTTAGAGAAATGTTGTCAATCTGTTGTCAGATACTAAACATTTATGCTTGCAACCCGCATGAATACCGGGTTTCCGAAGAGCCGGAAATTATTCCCACTCAATCGTTGCCGGCGGCTTTCCGGTGCAGTCGTACAGCACGCGGTTCACGCCTTTGACCTCATTGACAATCCTGTTCGTGATCTTCGAGAGCAGATCCCACGGCATCTGGTTCGCCTCCGCCGTCATGAAATCGCTTGTATTCACCGCACGAAGCACAATCGCATAATCATAGGTTCTGAAATCGCCCATAACACCGACGGAACGCATGTTGGTGAGCGCCGCGAAATACTGCGCCAGGTTCTTGTCATAGCCGGCCTTCGCAATCTCCTCACGGTAAATATAGTCCGCATCCTGCACGATTCTGACCTTCTCCTCGGTTACCTCGCCGATAATACGGATGCCGAGACCCGGTCCCGGGAACGGCTGACGGCTGACGAGATATTCCGGAATGCCCAGCTCACGGCCGGCATTTCTGACCTCATCCTTGAAAAGCATGCGCAGCGGTTCCACGATTTCCTTGAAATCGACTACATCCGGCAGACCGCCGACATTGTGATGCGATTTGATTGTCGCAGATTTGCCGAGGCCGCTTTCGATTACATCCGGGTAAATCGTGCCCTGTGCGAGATAATCCACGGCACCGATCTTCTTCGCCTCTTCCTCGAAAACGCGGATGAATTCCTCGCCGATGATGTGGCGCTTCTTCTCCGGCTCCGTCACACCGGCCAGTTTCTTATAAAAACGCTCATGCGCATCTACCATTACAAAATTCAGATCATACGGGCCGTCCGGGCCGAAAACGTCACAGACCTCTTTCGCCTCATTTTTGCGGAGCAGGCCGTGATCGACGAACACACAGGTCAGCTGCTTGCCGACCGCCTTGGAAAGCATGACAGCCGTCACAGAGGAATCCACGCCGCCGGACAGGGCGCAGAGCACCTTGCCGTCACCGATCTTCTCGCGCAGTTCCCTGATCTTCGTATCAACAAAAGAAGACATCTCCCAGTCACCGGCGCAGCCGCAGATATTAATCACAAAGTTGTGCAGCATCTTCATGCCTTCTTTGGTATGCACAACTTCCGGATGGAACTGTGTCGCATACAGCTTTCTGTCTGGATTTTCCATCGCCGCAACCGGACAGTTGACAGTCGTCGCGGTTACCCGGAAGCCCTCCGGTGCGGTTTTGATGTAATCGGTGTGGCTCATCCAGCAGACGGTCTCGCTGCTGACGCCCTGGAAAAGCACTGCGCTGTTATCGATGCTGACGTCGGTGTGGCCGTATTCGCTGACCGGTGCGGTCGCGACCTCGCCGCCGAGCATCCAGGCGAGCAGCTGGGAACCATAGCAGATACCCAGAATCGGGATGCCAAGATCAAGGATGGCTTTGTCATAGTGCGGAGATGCCGGGTCGTAGACGCTGTTCGGGCCGCCCGTGAAAATAATGCCCTTCGGCTGTGCCGCTTTGATCTCCTCAAGCGATTTCGTGTACGGCCAGACCTCGCAGTATACATGGTTCTCTCTGACTCTTCGTGCAATCAGCTGGTTGTACTGACCGCCGAAATCAAGTACAATAATCATTTCCCGTGCCATGGGTATGCCTCCTGTTCATCTTATATAGGTGAGATTTATTATTGCAGATTTTCTGCCGTTTTTCAACTTATTGTATTATATCACTTATAGGCGAAAAAAGCGCCTTCATCCTGCCGGATGAAAGCGCCTTACACGTCAGCAGATCATTGATTCCCGGTTCCCTGTTCCGTTTCCTCCTGCACAGGAACGGGGTTGGACACCATGACCTTGTGATCATACCATTTTCCCTTCGTGCCGACCAGTGCAAGATCAAACTCCTGATCGAGGGCCGGAACGGGCACATCAAAACCATATACTTCTTCTGTCGTACCGTCCTCATAAGTAACCGTATCTGTTACCGGTTTCAGCAGCTGAGCGCCGTCCTTCTGCGCATCTTCCGCGCTGCCCACGTACAGATTCACAATGTTTTCAGAGGTCAGCGTGATGTGAATGGTCATCTTCCCGTTTTCAACCGTCAGCTTTCCTTTTCCATCGCATGTTTCATTCACATGAAACATTTCGCTGTCTGTTGTGAATTCAGCATCATAGACGCCGTCTTCCAGTTCTGCCGCGCCGGCGGTCTCCGCAGAAACGGTTTCGGTTTCCTGTACTGCCGTGCTGACTGATGCGGAAGATGAACTGCTGCCGCATCCTGTAAAACAAATACTGATTGCCGCCGCACACAGTATGGCAGCAATAGATTTCATTCTTTTACTGTTATTCATATTTTCCTCGCTTTTCCCGCCGTGCTTAGTTTCCCATAACGGCTGCTGTATGTGCTGTATAAAGGTCTTCGATGGCTGGTATTTCGCCAAGGCCCTCAATCTGGCAGCTGACACTGTCAAAATTGCCGGAATCGAGGAACCGATTGTACCAGGAATCCGGATCATCCTGACCTGCCATATCGTTGTTGGCGTGATCGCCGGCAACCACCATCAGAGGCCTGAGAACAACTTTGCTGTATCCGGCGTCCTTTACCTTGTCAATGACGGCCTGGCACTCTGTATCCGCCGGTTTGCCTTCTACCGTTCCGATAAATACATTGGCATATCCGAGATTACTCATCTGCGTCTGCATCTGATCATAGGTAATGGCAGCCTCATGAGAGGTTCCGTGTCCCATAAAGACAAAGGCCGTTCCGTCGTCTGCCGCTGCTTCCAGTGAATCATAGCCATCTTCCGTATAAGCCGCTTCGGTAATGGCCTCGGCAACGGTCTTCTTATCATCGTTGACCTGTGTCTCATCCGAGCCGACTTCGCCCAGCAGCGGTTCAGCGATTTTAACAGAGTCGAAGCTGTCCTGATATTTGTTCACGGCTTCTGTCAGTTCATCATATTCCGCTCCATGCATCAGATGCGTCGGCTGAACAATGAGGTTCTTCACGCCATTATCGACGGCGCGGGAAAGAGCCTGATCCATATTGTCGATCTTCTCGCCGTCCCGTGCCTGAATATGATTGATGATGATCTGCGCCGTAAAGGCTCTTCTGACGGACCAGTCCGGATAAGCTGTCTGCAGTGCCTTCTCAATGCCGCCGATATCTTTTACGCGGCTGTCATTGAAAGAAGTGCCGAAGCTGACAACAAGAATCTCATTTTCGCCGATGCCATCTTCATTGAGCGGATCGTCTGCGGAAGCGTCTCCCGTATCTCTTCCGAAATAGTCAGGATCCGCAAATTCACCGGATACCAGCTCCTTCTGGGCATCTGTCAGAGCATCCCATGCCTCTTTTGCTTCTGTGCACTGTTTATCCGTATCATCCGTACGTTCCTGCACATAAATAGCGTCGATCAGATCAGCGACGTGATCCGCTGCCGCCTGGTCCGCATCCACCGATGTTTCTGTCTCCGTCGCTGCTGCTGACGGCGAAGAAGAACTGCTGCCGCATCCGGTAAGCATCCCGAGAATGAGAACCGAACTTAACATAACTGCTGCTGCCTTTTTCATTGTAATACCTCCTCACAAAATTACCGGTGTTTCTTACGGAACATCGGAAGTCCACAGAAAAACCGGCATGTCAGGAAGCATAGGCTGCGGAAAAATGCGCGCTGCGCTCTTACCCGCTGCTGCGGCGTTCTTCAGGAAAGTCTGCACAGGCAGACTTTGCCCCGCTGTCCGCATAAAAAAAGTCTGTCCCTGCAGCTGAGAGACAGACAGTATACTACCCTTATTCAGATTGCTTTCATACTGCCAGTTGCTCGTGGCCTGAGCAGTTTCCTGCTCCGTATCCAGTCAGGCAGGTCTCCTGGCTTCCGGCTATGATTCCGCTTCGCCTTCCCGCTGCCGCAGTGGCATATTGAAGCATCGACCGGTTACAGTGACGAGTTCGTACAGGATTTACACCTGTTTCCCTATTATCCGGATCTGAAAATCCGGCACCTGACTGTTGTTATTAAGTTATACGGCTATCATAGCACAGGCAATTTTTTCCCTCAAGCTTTTTATGGTAAAATACAGGCATAACTATGTGAGGTACGCAAATGAACAATTACAAATTTACCATTTCCTACGATGGCTCGCGCTACTATGGCTGGGAGCATCAGCCGGGAAAAGATCTGACGATTCAAGGAAAGATCGAGACGGTGCTTGCCCGCATGACGGGCAGCGACAGCGTCGACGTCATCAGCGCCGGGCGCACGGATGCCGGCGTACACGCGCTGGCGCTGACTGCCAATGCGCGCCTTAATACCGACCTTTCGCCGCAGCAGATCCGGGATTACATGAACCGCTACCTGCCGGAGGACATCTGCATCCGCGATGTGCGGATCGCTTCGGACAAGTTTCACGCCCGCTACAACTGCATCGGCAAGACCTACCGCTATACCTGCTACATCGGGCAGCTCAAGCCGGTTTTCGACCGCAAATATGTCTACGTGCTCGATAAAATGCCGGACGTTGAGAAAATGCGCGAGGCTGCGGGTTATCTGACCGGCAAACATGATTTTGCCAGCTTCTGCGGCAACGTCCACATGAAAAAATCGACCGTGCGGACGCTGGATACCATCGACATCCGGGTCAGCGGCGATTATCTGACGTTTACCTACCACGGAGACGGCTTTCTGCGCAGCATGGTGCGGATTCTGACCGGCACGCTGCTCGAAGTCGGCTGGGGCAAACGCACACCGGAAAGCATGCCGTCGTTATTTCACGAAAAGCGCCGTGCGCTGGCCGGATTCACGGTGCCGGCGAAGGGGCTTTGCCTGATTCAGGATGATTACAACCGCGGATAAGGAGGTTTTGCCATGATAATTCATTCTGCCGCGCTGCTCGGTGCCGGGGCGATCGGCGGTTACATTGCCGACAAACTGGCCGGCAGAGAGGATGTCGATTTCTGTATTCTGGCTGAGGGTAAGCGGGCACAGCAGCTCAAGGCTCAGGGGCTGACCGTAAACGGCCGCCATATATGCCCTGCCGTAAAGACGCCGGCCGAGGCACGCGGCACGGATTTCATTATCGCTGCGCGGAAATACTATTCCCTGCGGGACGCCCTGCCGATGATTGCCGCGGCGGCGGACGGGCACACACAGGTTATGAGCCTGCTCAACGGCGTCGATTCGGAAGAGATCATCGGCGAAGTGCTGCCGATGCGGCAGGTCATGCACGCCGTCATCCGCATTACGGCGCAGCGTGCCTCTGATGGAACGCTGACTTACGATGAGCCGGGGCGCGGCATGGGTATTTTCTTCGGAGAGCCGGGCGGCCGGAATGAGACGGAGCGGATACAGGCTGTCCGGGAATTTTTCACGCGGACCGGCATTCTGTGCCGGGTCTCCGATAACATTCTCCGCGACATCTGGCGAAAATATGCCCTCAACGTCTGCATGAATATCCCGCAGGCAATCCTCGGCGTCGGCATCGGGGCCAACGCCGACAGCCCGGACATGGCGGCGCTGCGCGACGGCCTGCGCGGGGAAATCATCGCCATCGCCGCAGCACAGGGCATTGACATTTCCGCCCGCGACCCGGCGATCTATATCAAGGGGACCGGCATTCCTTACCGCTCCCGCTATTCCACCCTGCAGGACCTCGACGCGGGGCGGCCGACCGAAATCGACATGCTGTGCGGCACCGCGGTTCGTCTCGGCAGAAAATACGGCGTGCCGACGCCGTACAACGAGATGGCTTATCACTGCATCCGGGTGCTGGAGCAGAAAAACGCCGGCCGATTCGATTATGACTGATTGTGCTTTTTACAGGCAAAGGGGGATGCGCTGATGCAGGTGCTTGTAATACCGGACGTTCACCTCAAACCGGCCATGTTCACATACGCCGCCCGGATCATGCGGCAGCATCAGATCTCGCAGGCGGTCTGCCTGATGGACCTGCCGGATGACTGGGATCAGAAATACAATGTCCCTTTGTATGAGGAAACTTTTGACGCCGCGATCGATTTTGCGCGGGCTTTTCCGGATACGCTCTGGTGCTGGGGCAATCACGAGCTGAGCTATCTGCTGCATCACACGGAAGCCGGCATCAGCACCGCCGCGGATTACACCGTTCTCCGGAAAATCAAAGATCTTCAGGGCGTTCTGCCGGACCGGCACCAAATCGGCTATGTCCACCGGATCGGCTGCGTGCTCTTCAGCCACGCCGGACTGGCGGATTCCTTTGTCCGCCGGCATGTGCGCGCGCTGCTGTATCACAATGCGGACGCCGTGATCAGCCGGATCAACCGGCTGCGTCCTGAAAAGATGTGGACCGATGATTCGCCTGTCCTTTTTCGCCCGCAGTACACGGCGCAGCCGCTATACCGCCCTGATCAATTTCTTCACGCCGTCGGACACACAACTGCAGACAAAGTCATGAAAAAGGGAAACCTGCTCTCCTGCGACAATTTCTCCACTTTTCCGGCGCGCGGCGACGCCGTACACGGTGAGTTTCCGGTGGTGAATACCGAAACCGGAGATCATATGGTTTTCCCTGTCTGAAAACGGATTTCGCGTTTGCGATCTGAAATACGAACATATAAAAAAGAGATTCCTTTTTACGGGAATCTCTTCGTAATTTTATGAATATTACTTATTCTGCTGTTTCTTTCTGCGTACGATCAAAGCAATCACGATACATAATGCCGCGGCTGCCATGATGCTCCACAGGGCGATCTGCGCTGTATCACCGGTTTTTACCATATTTGTGATCTTCTGAACAACAGAAGGGTTCTGCGGTGTAGGTGCAGGTGTTGTTACCTTTACCGGATCCGGCATGACGATCTCTGCAGCACTCTGCTCAGTGCCGTCAATCACAATCGTTCCGTCTGCCTTCATCTCGAAGCTGATCGGCGATGCCTGCTCATAGCCATCCGGCACCTTCGTCTCCTTCAGGATGTATTTTCCCGGTTTGAGAAGAACGGAATCATGATCCACCGTGGATGTTGTCCACTGGTCAAGCACCTTGCTCTCATCATCCGCACTGACAATGGCGAGTTCTGCACCGATAACCTGTGTATCCGTAACCTTGCCGTCCTGCTGTGCGCGTTTTCTGATCTTGATGGAAGTACCGGTATTGATCACCATCTTCGGCTTCAATGTCTGGTCATACACCCACTGATTGTCCTGAAGAAGCGGCATCTGCACGAGAACCGGATTCATCTCAAAATACTTCACAGCTGTCGTGCCTGTCTCCTGACCGGATTCATAAAGCAGGTAAATACCGTAGCTGTCAGCTGTCAGCTTTGCCTTGCCATCTGCACCGGTTGTCTGTTTGTCCGCCGCTTCGATTCCTTTGGCAGCTGCAATATCCTGCGCCGCATTCGCTGCTGTCTGTGCATCAGATGACGTACCGCTGCCGCCTATATAGGCATCCCAGCCGTCCAAGCCATCAAAATCTGACAGAAGCGTATAGGTGCCGTCTGTATTCAGATCGGCCACTTTGACCAGTGACAGCTCGGCGCCCTGGACATAAACCGGCTCTGTCTGATTATAAGTATCCTGGTCCACCAACACCGTTTCTGCGGTACAGGTTTTTCCATCTTCCAGATTTATTCCGGCATAGGAACCAGCCTGCGCTTCAGATGCTGTTCCAAACAGGCATGCTATCGACATCACAGCCGCTAAAATAATCTTTCCTGCTCTCTTCATGGAAATTCCCCCTGTGTTGCTTTATTCATTTTTCTTTTTCCTCTCACGGCGATCCATAATACCGCGGATAATCATGATTATGATAATGACTGCCATCAGCCCGGCGGCAAAATATCTTACCGGATCCTGATGATTCATGCTGATGGTGTATTTATCGGCCTCATTTTCCAGATCCTCTTCCGAATACGGAATTCTGTGCCCCCGCACCAGAAGCCGCTGCGTGTTCACACCGTACGGCGTACAGGTCAGCAGCGTAACCAGATCCTGTCCTTCCTCAATCGCGACATGGGACATATCGTCCGGATCCACCACATTGATCTCATCAACTTCATAGGCCAGCGTGTCTCCCATGATATGAAGGAAGAACTTGTCGCCTGTCTCCAACTGATCAAGATCGGTAAACAGCTTCGCATTTGCCAGACCGCGATGTGCGGCCAGCACGGCGTGCGTGCTCTCACCGCCGACCGGCAGAGAAGTTCCCTGCACATGACCGACGCCTTTGGCCAGCGCCTCCTCACCGGTTCCATGATAGATCGCCAGATCTACCTTGATCTTCGGGATCTCAATCGATCCCATGACCTCATCGTTATTCGGATTCAGCAGCGTGTCATACGGGTGCGTCAGGACATATTCTTCGGAATTGTCAAATACATCCTCAACTTCATTGACCGTATGCTGCGCGTTATATTCATAGGCATCTGCCAGAATCTGCTCTTTATCTGCTTCATCAATCTGCTCCACCTGCTGCTGATAGCCGGAGGTCAGCAGACTGTTTCTCCACCGGTTCCAAAGATCCGAAAACATCGGATACATCAGGATCAGAAATCCTGCGAGGAAGCCGAGGAAGAAAAATATCTTTTTCCCTTTACTCATCTTTCTTCTTATGGCCGGACTTCTTCCTGCTTCTGCTATACAGCCAGCTGATAAAAAGCAGTGTCACGATCAGGCCGCCCAGCGACCACAGCAGGTAGCTTGTGTGCGAGCTGACACCCAGCAGCGGGTTGACCTGCTCGGCTTTGGCCGTATCTTCGTCATAATCGACCCGGTGTCCTGTCACAAGCAGACGCTGCGTATTCACACCGTATGGCGTACAGGTCAGAAGTGTACATAAATCCCGGCCTTCCTGCACGTTCAGTTTATCTGTATCGTCCGGCTCAACCACGTTGATCTCTTCCACCTCATAGGCGAGTGTCTTATCCAGAATATGCAGATAAAAATGATCGCCGACCTTTACTTTATCGAGGTCCGTGAACAGAGCTGCTGTGGCAAGTCCTCTGTGTGCTGCAATTACCGAATGTGTGCTCTCACCGCCGATCGGAAGAGAAGATCCTTCCAGATGACCCGCGGCATTGGTCAGTACCTCGGCATCTGTCGTGTGCATAATCGGGAGTTTGATGTCGATACATGGAATCTCTACTGTTCCCATCATGCCATCACCGGTCAGATTCAGACAGTCCATATAGGACTGGTCCTCGGACTCACTGTTTTCCGCTTCCGCAAAGGAATCCGGCAGCTTGATCGGCTGGAGTGCCTTATTGTAGGCTTCTGCCTTTGCCCACTCAGCCTCGTAATCAATATCTCCGCTCTTTTCCATATCGGAGACCTGATCTTCATAATTACTGTTCAGCACTTTCTGGCGGTAATTATTCCAGTAATTCGATATTGTCGGATAAAACAGCACGAACAAACCGAAAAGGAAACCTATCAGATATACTGTTTTTTTGATCTTTATCTTTTTCTGGCTTGTTTCTGATGTTTTATTGGCATCCATTTTAATCATTCCATTTACTTTAAAATTTCGGATCGCTGCTCCGGAGCCCGAAGACCCCGGAGCATAATCCGATCATTTATGCCTTACGGTATATTAAACGCTTAGAACTTTGATGAAATCTGCTGATTACTGAGCATTTTTCTTCTTGCTCTTCATGTAGGAAACTGCAAAGAAGATCATTACGGCACAGCCGATCAGTGTGAAGATCATCGTACCGCGGCCGCCTGTGGAAGGAAGCTCGGAAAGCTTGGTATCCTTAACAGTAGAATCGGTAACAGTAAGGTCAGCCTGAGACTCAGCCTTTTCCTTATTATCTTTTATTGTTACTACAGATGTACCGCCATCTTTATTGATTGTGTATCCTTCCGGTGCCTTTACCTCGACAAAGGTATAAGTGCCAATGTCAAGACCTTTGATCGCTGCAGTACCATCTGTACCAGTAGTAACTACATTAGCGCTGTCTACTTCTGGCTTCGTTTCAAGCCATGTACCTGTAAAGTATACGTTACCGCTTTCGTCCTTAGAAAGCTCAGCGTATTTACCCTCTGAATTCTGTAATGCAAACTGTGCACCACTCAGAGCATTGTTATCAGCATCCGTCTTCGTAACTGTGACTGTTGCTGTGTAATCATTCGTGGTTTTTCCATCCTGATCGTTCGTATCTGTAACTTTATTGGTAACGCCATTTACGGCATCCTGGTTCACAGTAGCAGTATAAGTAAGGACTACCTGACAGCCATCATAACTATTATTTGAATTGTCAATTGTCAATGTGAAGCTCTTACCATCTGCAGCGACAACAGGCGCTGTTGCTACTTCAGCACCGCCGATTGTAAGTTTCCAATCATTGTTATAATCAGCGCCGGATAAATTATCTGTAATCACGTAAGAAGTCTGGCCGGCTTTGATAACACCATTAATTGTGTATGTGATTTTCTGACCAATATAGACAGCCTGATTCTCATCGTCCTGAGATTTATTTACAGGAACATCACCGTACTTAGCCTCTGCTGTAGCGTTGTTCACGGAGAAGAGATGAGATGTTTCATCATAATCATATGTATTTACATACATCGGATTGTAGGTTACAACGCCATCTTTATCGATTACTTTCACAAAATAGAAACCAGGTTCATTTCCTGTAAATTCAGCAGTTGTTTCTGCAGCCGTTGTTGTTTTGGTTGCAGCCCCGGTCTTATCGTTAAAATAAGTCATTAAGTTGGCACCATCGATGGTCGGTGCCGTATCAGTAACCGTTGCCGGTAACCCGGAGTCTTTATAATCACTATTTAATACCCACTGGCTGTTTGCGGCATCAAGTGTGTAAACCTTATAAATCGTTACTTCCTGATTTCCGCCGCTTTTAAGATTCGTGACAGTAATTGTGGATGTTGTCGCTGTCGTATCACTGAGTTTCCAAGCCGGATCATCCGCGAACGCTGCAATGTTCATTGTCAGAACCATTGCCAATGCCATAATAAGTGTGGCAATCTTTTTTAAGTTTTTCATAATTTTTCCTTCCTAAATTGCAATAACAAGTTGGACACCCTCCGCTAGGCAGTAGCCTGGTAGATTCGGTCGATTTCCTCCTCGAAGATTTCATCCGGGGTTCTGTAACCCAGGACTTTCCGTGGGAGACAGTTACACCAGGTCTCCACAT